>Ga0126372_10000002_pt1 | contig 80938 bp, 74 predicted proteins | sample PanSoiMetaPlot_6_FD_92762 | JGI IMG/M metagenome (GOLD analysis project Ga0126372, IMG submission 92762) | Tropical forest soil microbial communities from Panama - MetaG Plot_6 | ecosystem: Environmental > Terrestrial > Soil > Tropical forest > Bulk soil | place: Panama | collected 2016-02-17
GGTTTCGGGCTTGCGCTCATGATGCAGGCGCTAGGACTGCTTGCCGGCTCCGGCTCGGATGCCGAGAGCGAGTACGGCTTTCTGTTCGTCGCCTTCCGGCCCGACCTCATTGGGTCAGCCGATGCGTTTGAGCGGCAGGTGACGCAACTGATCGAGCGCATCAAGGCGACGCCACGGCAGCTCGGCGTCGACGACATCCGCATTCCATCCGAACGGGCATTTCACTCTCGCGAGCGCGCACTCCAGGAGGGATTGGAGATCGACCGCTTGGTATTCGATGCGCTCGTCACACTGCGCGGTAAGGATAGCGCTGGGGCGGCATAGTTTCTGAGCCCTTTGCCTGCCGCGCCTATCGCTCAATCTTCCGAAACCGCGCCGCTACGGAGCCGCCCCTAAGCGCCTTGCCTTTTGCGCCGGCTGGCCTTCCGCAATGTGGGCCGCACAGGCTAGCCTATCGATGCCGATCGAAAATCGGAAAATAGTGACGGTGAAGCGATGTCCAAGGACAACGTGGTGGTTGGATTCATCGGATTGGGCACCATGGGCGGCCACATGGCTGCCAATGTACAAAGGGCCGGTTTCAAGCTGGTCGTCCACGACCTGCACAGGCAGGCGGCCAGCCATCATCTTGCTGCCGGCGCTATCTGGGCGGACAGCCCGCGTGCACTCGCAAGCGAGGCAGACGTGATCTTCTCCTCGCTCCCGGAGCCGTCCGACGTGGAGGCGGTCGCGCTCGGGGAAGACGGCCTCATCGCCGGCATCAAGCCCGGCGCTGCCTATTTTGACCTGTCGACCAATTCGCCGAGTGTTGTGAAGAAGCTCAACGCTGCCTTCGCCCTGAAGGGTGCGTACATGCTGGACGCGCCCGTGAGCGGCGGCCCAGCTGGTGCAGCATCCCGCAAGCTCGCAATCTGGATCGGCGGGGACGAAAACGTCTTCGACCGACACAAGGCCGTGCTCGACGCGATTGGCGACAAGGCCGCCTATATCGGGCCGATCGGCAGCGCCACCGTGGCCAAGCTCGTCCACAATATGTCGGGCTATGCGCTCATCTGTGCGCTCGCCGAAACCTTTACCGTGGGCGTGAAGGCGGGCGTCGAGCCGCTCGCGCTGTGGCAAGCGGTCCGCCAAGGCGCGGCCGGGCGCCGTTTTACGTTCGATGCTTTGATCGACCAGTTCCTGCCCGGCAAGTACGATCCGCCGGCCTTCGCGCTCAAGCTCGCCCACAAAGACGTTTCGCTCGCCAACGCGCTCGGGCGCGACCTCGGCGTGCCCATGCGCATGTGCAATCTCACGCTCGCCGAGATGACGGAGGCTCTCGCGCGTGGCTGGGGCGGCCGCGATTCGCGCTCGGTGATGCTGCTCCAGCAGGAACGCGCGGGTGTCAAGATCGCGGTGGATCCCGAGCGGTTGGGCGAAGCGCTCGCGCCTGCGATCCCAGGCTCCCGCTAAAAACCGCCTCAACCATCGGGGCATAGGCTCGGGGAAACCCTGGCCAGATTTCAAGTGAATCCCTGATTGCTTGTGACAAGCGCGGGCGCGAAAACCAAGGCTGGTCGTTGCAACACCGCGGGGTCTGTCATGACATCCGTCGCCAATCCACCGCTTGGGCCACGCGTGCTGCTGCACGCCCTTGCCAAGCACTGGTGGCTGCTGCTCTTGCGCGGCATCTGTGCTATCCTGTTCGGGGTGCTCACCTTCGTCTGGCCCGGAATAACGTTGCTCACGCTGGTGCTCCTCTACGGAGCCTACGCGCTCGCTGACGGCATGCTGGCACTCGCGGAAGCCATCATGGACGGCGCCCCAGCACCGCGCTGGTGGCTCGCGCTTGTGGGACTGTTGGGCATCGCCGTCGGAATACTGACGTTCGCGTGGCCGGGCATCACTGCGCTCGTGCTGCTGCTGTTCATCGCCGGCTGGGCGATCGTGACTGGCGTCCTGCAAATCGTCGGCGCGATCAGGCTGCGCAAGGAGCTCGACAACGAGTGGTTGCTGATCTCGAGCGGCCTGCTCTCGGTCATCTTCGGATTGATTCTGGTGGTCCAGCCCGGAACAGGCGCATTGGCCTTACTCTACGTCATCGGCATCTACGCGATCATCTTCGGCATTCTCGAGGTCTGGCTTTCGCTACGCCTGCGCGGACACGCAACGAGCTAGAGCGATGATGGAATACGCGCGCTGGTACGGCTGTCGTGTAGGAATCGTTCCTGCTGCCACCCACGAGGCGATCGAATAAACGAGGGGGTAAATGCAGCGCTCTTCGATGACACCCGAGCAGATTGATTTGATTAGGAAATCATTCGACGCGTTGTGGCCATTCCGTCGCAAGCTCGCCGAGGAGTTCTACGGCCGCTTCTTTGAACTCGCGCCCGATACCCGGCGCTTGTTTCCCAACGATATGGAAAGGCAGCAGCTCAAGCTGATGGATACAATCGCTGCGATTGTCGGTACGCTCGATCAGCGTGAACTATTCCAATCCATCATCAGTCATACAGGACGCAAGCACGCGGACTTCGGAGTACAGACATCGCATTTCATTGCGTTCGGTGAGGCACTGATATGGGGCTTGCAACGGCGATTTGGCCCCGCGTTTACTCCAGAGATGCAGCAGGCATGGATTGTGCTCTATGACGCGATCCAGGCGGAAATGATGCGTGCCGCAACAAGCAAGTCTGAAAATTCCGGTACTCACTAGGTGGTCGAATGAGACGCCGCGAGTTCATTACGCTGCTCGACAGCGGGCGGCGGATGCCCGCTCGCGGCACGCACGCATCAACTAGGCGAAGTTGCGTTGGTCATCCCCTGCGGAAGGGACGCTGCGGCTGCTCGACTTTCATGCGTACCAACCGAATCTCCACAGCTCCGAGACCCTCACGGCTTCATGGCGAAGATAACTATCCCCAAGAACAATAGCGCGACCACGACACAAATGATGATGAATTTTAGCAGGACGCGGTGACGCCTCGCCTTCCCGAGCCACCAAGGTGATTGAAGTGATCTTGGCTGGTTTTCGCGGTCCATGGTGCTAACTCCCAATCAGCAGCATCGTTTGGCCCTCGGACTTGAGGTACCGGCGACCGTCCTTGCGCGCGCCAAGTCGGTGATCGAACAAGACCGTCCCAATCCGGTCGCAAGCGAACCTGACATCGACAATATATTCCTCCGCATAAGCAAGAAGATCGAGCAAGAGTGCGCTCCCTGTTCGCAGGTGGCAACCGAAACCAGACGTCGTCCCGTTTGGAGTAAGCATGACGATCAGTACTGCAGTCGAGCCCGTCGAGCCATCCGACAAGACTGCAGCAAAGCGAGGCGAACGGCGTGCGCTGGGCGTCGCCTGCGGCGCGCATCTGCTGCATGACGGTTATACCGATCTCGTCTGGGTCGCCCTCCCGATCTGGCAAGCCGAGTTCGGCTTGAACTATGCGATGGTTGGCCTATTGCGCACGATCTACAGCGGCACCCTGGCAAGTCTGCAAATCCCTGCCGCGGCAATCGCGGCGCGCATCGGTGCCGGGACCGTGCTTTCGGCGGGGACCGCCTTGGCCGGCCTGTGTTACTGCCTGGCCGGCCTCGGTTCGGGACTTGCGTTGCTCGTTTTAGTGCTGTTTCTGGGCGGGGTTGGCGCGGCCACGCAGCATCCGATCAGTTCGGCGCTGGTGATGCGCGCGTTCATCGGAGCGCGATCGCTCAAGGCCTTCGGCGCTTACAATTTCGCTGGCGACGTCGGTAAAGTTCTATTGCCCGCGACGGCGACAAGCTTGTTGCTGATCCTGCCGTGGCGGCCGGCATACACACTGCTTGGACTCGCCGGCATCGTCGCGGCGATGGTGATCGCCATTCTAACCCCTAAGCTCGCGCCGGAGCCGCGCCCGCCCTCCGCCGAACTTGCCCTTGGTGAGCGCGGCGAAGGCGATACTGCGCGGCGGTTCGGCTTTCGCATTCTTGTCCTGTTCGGCATCACAGACAGCGTCGTGCGAGGCAGCTTTTTTGTGTGTCTGCCGTTCCTGCTGATCGGAAAGGGGGCGGCTGTCACGACCGCTGGATTCGCTTTGACGCCAGTGTTTGTCGGCGGCGCCGCCGGGAAGCTTGCCTGCGGACGGATCGCTAATTGGCTCGGCAACGTCGCTACCATCGCTATTTGTCAGGCGCTCGGCTCAGTGGGAATTGTCGTGATCTTGCTGCTGCCGCTGCAACTGACGCTGATCATCCTTCCATTCGTCGGTCTTGTGCTTAACGGCGTCACGACCGTGATCTACGGCTCTGTGCCAAAGTATGCCGCGCCGGAAAGGCGCACACATCTGCTCAGCGTGTTCTACACGATCGCGATCGGGGCGGCCGCCGTCTCGCCGCCCGCTGCAGGGTTCCTCAGCGACGCCATCGGCATTCCCGGCACCATCATCATCGTATCGGCGCTGACGCTGGCCACGGTTCCATGCGCGTTTCTGCTTAAGGACACCTGAGCCGCCGTCTAAAATGGACCGCCGGGTAGAGTAACCGCCACCGAATCCGGTTTTGGCTTTAGAACCGATTGGCACCGCAGTTCTATCGGCCGGCTGGCGCATTTGGACCCCTGCCTTTCAAGGTCTCTGGTCCGCAACCTCTTCGCGCCTTGGATTGGCGCGCGTCTTCTCTCTCCGTTTGTGGGCGCGGTCACAACGAGGCAAGCGCGAGAGCGAGCAGGACCGAGGCGCCGGAGAAGGCGATAAGGGCAGCGCGCCCGTTGACGAGACGGTCGGGCATCGGCCGCAACAGGAGCGGCGCCACCAAGATTGCCGCCCCGCCTGCGATCACCACCGCCGGCCAAGGGAGGATGCGCCAAGCTGCGAGTGCGCCGACAATGAGCGAAAGCGCAAGCAAGGCGCAGGCGCCGAACAGGACGGCGCCGCCGAGGCCACCGCGCAACGCGGGCGCGCGCTGCTCGTGCGGGAAATGCCCGCTGGCGGCAAGCGCCCCGAGGGCGGCCGAGAGCACCAGCGCGGCGAACAGCACGAACGGGAGGATGGCCTCGCGCGGCATCACATGTCTCCATTCTCGTCCTTGACCGCCGCGCGGACGCCGCTTCTAATATACGACACATATATCAGTTGTCGAACCGGGGAGTGGGATATGCCGGTCCATCGCGCAGCGAGAAGTAGGCAGGCGGCGTTGCCGCAGCCGCTGCGCGCGAGGACCGCGGCAAACGGACGAGAGAGTCTCACAGAGCAGGCCTACCGAGTGATCGAGGAACAGATCGTCACGCTTCGGCTCAAGCCCGGCGACATCTTGTCGGAGCAGCTGCTCTCGACCACGACAAAATTCGGGCGCACGCCCATCCGCGAGGCGCTACAGCGGCTCGCGCGCGAGGGGCTGATCACCATTCTGCCGCGCAAGGGCATCCTGGTTTCCGACATCAATCCGCGCAACCAACTGCTCGTTCTGGAAGTGCGCCGGGAGCTCGAACGGCTGCTGAGTCGGACCGGGGCCGAGCGGGCGACGGCGGCGCAGCGTGCACGGCTGCAAGATATCGCCCGCGGCATGGATGAGGCCGCGAGGCGCAACGACGACATTGCCTTCATGCGGCTTGACCGCGAGTTCAATGCGCTGATGATCGCGTGCCCGCATAACGATTATGCCGCGCGCTCGATGAAGCTGCTGCAGGGCCTGTCGCGGCGTTTTTGGTACATGCACTATCGCGAGGCGGCGGATCTGCCGCTCTGTGCGCGGCTGCACGCCAACCAGGCGCGCGCGATCGCCAAGGGCGATGCCGAGGCGGCGGCGCGCGCGAGCGACAAGCTGATGGACTATGTGGAAAGCTTTACCCGCGCAACCGTGTCGGTCTGAGTCATGAGCGTGTATGAGGGCAAGCGTACGATCGATGGCCTCGTCGTGACGGTCGACGGCAAAAAGCTCGACGAGCACTACGAGGTCAACCGCTTCACCAAATTCGGCTTCGAGTGGAGCTACGAGGGTGGGAGCCCGCAACAGCTTGCGCTCGCCATCCTGTTCGATCGCCTTCGCGACAAGGAGCAGGCGATCAAGCTCAGCCAACCATTCATGAAAACGGTGATCGCCAATCTCGACAATGACTGGAAGCTGAGCGGCGAAGAGATCGACGCTTTCGTCCACGCCCATCCGCAACCGCAATGATCAATCCTTCAGGGAGGAGTTCCATGACTGTATCACGGCGAAGCTTGCTCAAATCCACGGCCGCGGTCGGCGCGCTGGCCGCCTCAGGAGAGGTGTTTGCACCCGCGATCGCGCAGAACAAGCCGGTGCGCATCGGCATTCTGGCGCCACGTTCGGGCATCGCCGCGGCACCGGGAGAAAACGGCATTCGTGCGACGCAATGGGCGGTCGAGCGCTTCAACGCCGGTGGCGGCATCGCCGGCCGCAAGATCGAGCTCGTGATCGAGGAGGAATCCTCGCCCAAGGACACGATCGAGCGCTTCGGCAAGCTCGTCCAGCAGGAGAAGGTTGACTGCGTGCAAGGCATCATCTCGACCGGCGCGGGCCTCGCGCTAGGGCCGGTAGTGGAGGAAGCTAGAGCCCTCACCATCTACTGGGACGGCACCACCCAGGACGGCGTCGACGAGAAGATTCCCAACCCGCGGTACCTGTTCCGCAGCACCGACAACGAATGCGAGGCGATCATGTCCTCGCTGCTTGCGATCAAGTACTGGAAGGGCAGGTTCGGGACCGTGGCGGGGATCAACCCGGACTATTCCTATGGCCGCAACAACATGGCGGCGTTCGCCGCGATGCTCAAACGGTTTAACATCGAGCATAAGGTTGTCACCGAGCAATGGCCGAAGGTCGGAACGATGGATCTGACCAGCCATGTTGCCGCACTCAAGGCGGTCAAGCCCGACTTGATCTTCTCCTCGCTGCTGTTCGCCGATCTGCCGGTGTTCATGAAGCAGGCACATGCCGCCGAGCTGACCAAGGACAGCAAGCTCGTGTTCCCGGCCGCGGGATGGCAGCACACGCTGATGAAGAAGGAATTCACGCCCGAAGGCATCCTATTCGGCCACAATACGTTCTATTTCGACAACCCGAATGGGTCACCGTTGGCCAAGGAGTTCGTGGCTTGGTACGAAAGAACCTACAAGGATTATCCCGAATGGGAAGCCGACCGCGCGTATTTCGCCATTGCCTCATACAAGGCGGCGGTGGAGAACGCCGCGAAGGTCAAGAACGGCAGCTGGCCGTCCCAAGACGACGTGATCGACGCCATGGCGGGGCTGTCGGTCGAAAGTCTCGGCGGCAAGGGATCCTGGCGCAAGGATCACATCGCCGAACAGACTTTCGTGCAGGGGCTCACCACGCACAATAACAAGTACGACTTTGTCACGCTCGGCAGCTTCGAGACTATGTACGCGAGCGATCTGCAGAAGCCGCCCGGCGCCAATTTCTGGGACTGGATCAAAACGGCCAAATTCAACGTCTGATCTCCCAGAGCAGAGTCGCAGCGCGCATCGATCGAGCTCTGCGGACGGGTGGTGCAGGGATGGTCGCGTTCGCCAATATTCTCCTCGGCGGCGTGTTTCACGCCGCCGTCTTGTTCTTGGTTGCCGCCGGGCTGCAGCTCGTTTTCGGGGTGCAGAAGATCCTCAATCTTGCCTGCGGCTCGTTCTACGCGCTCGGTGCCTATTTCGGAGTGAGCGTCGTCGGTTATGCCCTCGCTGCCGGGCTTTCGCCCTGGTTAATCATGCCGGGGCTGCTGGTCGCCGGAGTTGCGCTCGGCTTCATCGGCCCGCCGATCGAGCGCCTGCTGCGCACCGTCTACGGCCGCGACGACAGTTTCCAGCTCCTGCTCACGTTTGCGCTGGTGCTGATGTTTCAGGACGTGTTTCGATTCGTGTGGGGATCGAACCCGCGCTCGCTCGACAGTGCCTATCTCATCTACGGCGTCATCAACGCGCGCGAGTTCAGCGTGCCGGTCTACAATCTGTTGGTCATTGCAGCCGCGATCGCCACGGCGGCAGGCTTCGGAGCGCTGCTTCAACGCACGAATTACGGCCGCATCCTGCGGGCCACCGCCGAGAACCGCGCCATGGCCGAGGCGCTGGGAGTCGACGTGCGGCGCCTGTATGCGGTGGTGTTCACCATTGGCGCGGTACTCGGCACCACCGCCGGCGCGCTGGTCGTGCCGACCGCCGCGGCGTCTCTTGACATGGCGATTGATTTCGTCATCGAGGCATTCGCCGTTGTGGTGATCGGCGGGCTCGGCTCGATGCGCGGCGCGCTCGCCGGCGCGCTGATCGTCGGGCTCATTCGCGCCTATGCCATCGTCCTCTATCCCGAAGCCGAGGTGCTCGCGATCTACGTGATCGTGATCGCGGTGCTGCTGCTGCGCCCGGCGGGCCTGTTCGGGCGAGCCGTGACATGACGCGCGCACCGGCCGTGATCATCGTATTGGCGGGAACGGCCGCCTTGACACTGCTGCCGCTCTTGGCGCCGTCCTATTACGCGACCTTGATGATTCCCTTCTTCGGCTACGCCATCGCGCTGCTCGGGTTCAATCTGCTCTTCGGCTATGCCGGCCTGCTGTCGTTCGGCCATGCCATGTTTCTCGGCTTCGGTGCTTATGGCGCCGCCGTGCTCGCCGGCACCCTTGGCATCAAGTTGTTCGAGGCCGTCCTGTTCACGGTCATGCTGCTTGCCGCGCTCGCGGCCGTTCCGATCGGGCTTCTGTGCATGCGCTACGTCGGCATCTTCTTCGGCATGCTGACGCTTGCCTTCGGCATGCTGTTCTACTCGTTTCTGTTCAAGTTCTATCACCTCACGGGTGGCGACAGCGGCATGCGCATCCCGCGCATGAACATCATCGGTCTCGAATTCGCGCACTACAACAAGATCGAGTTTTTGGCTGGGCCATTCTACTATTATTGCCTCGCCCTCCTGATCATTGCCGCGTTCGTGATGTGGCGGATCGTGCATTCGCCATTCGGGCTGCATCTCAAGGCCGTGCGCGACAATCCCCGCAAGGCGGAGTACCTCGGCGTCCATGTGCACCAGTTTCGCCTCGCCGCGTTCGTGATCTCGGCCGCCTATGGCGCAGCCGGCGGGGCAATCCTCGGCTTTCGCGTCGGCCTCGCCGACCCCGAGCTGGTCTATTGGACGCAGTCGGGCCAGCTCGTGTTCATGGCGGTGCTCGGCGGCTTCTCCAACTTTTTCGGCCCGATCATCGGCGCGCTCGCCTTCACTCTGCTCCAGGATCAGCTGCAGTCCCTGACGCAGTACTGGCGCTTCATCCTCAGCGCCGTCCTTGCCGTCATTGTCATCGGATTTCCCGGCGGGCTTGCCGCCCTCGCTGACGATCTGCGCTGGCGACGCGCGCGGAAGTTGCCATGACCGCGCTGCTCGAAACGAGAAGCGTCAGCAAGTATTACGGCGAATTGCGCGCCTTGAGCGACGTCAGCATCGCGATAGCGGCGCAGGAAGTCGTCTCGGTGGTCGGGCCGAACGGTGCCGGCAAGACGACCCTGGTCAACCTGCTGACCGGGCTTCTTATCCCGAGCGCGGGAGAGGTGCTGTTCATGGGCGAGAGCATCGCCGGGATCGGGCCGGTGCGCCTCGCCGAACGCGGTCTGGTGCGCTCGTTCCAGCTCATTCAGATTTTCCCGCAGCTGACGGTAGCTGAAACCATCGCCGCCGCCGTGGTATCGCGGCAAGGGAAGCGCTGGCGGCTGTTCGCGGGCCTGGCATCTGACCACGCGATCAGCGCGCGAGTGGCGCAAGTCGCGGAGATCTTCGGCCTGCAGCATCGGCTTGCGACGTCGGCCGCAACTTTGTCGCAGGGCGAAAAGAAGCTGCTCGACGTGGCCTCGGCCTTCGCGCTTGATCCGCGCGTCATCCTGCTCGACGAGCCGACCTCCGGGGTCTCCACCGCCGAGAAGCACGGCATCATGCAGACGCTGATCGCGGCGGCAAAGCGCGCCGGCGTGCAGAGTATCCTGCTGGTCGAGCACGACATGGATCTGGTCGCCGCCTATTCGCAGCGGATCATCGCGCTGGCGGAAGGCCGCGTGCTGGCGGATCTGCCGCCGACGCAGTTCTTCGCCGATCCGCGCCTGATCGAAAGCGTCATCGGCAAGCGTATGGGGCAGCGATGCTGAGGGTCGAAAATTTGACCGTGGACATCCAAAGCAGCCGCGTGCTGCGTGGCATCTCCTTCGAGGTCAAGGCGGGCGAGCTGGTCTATCTGGTCGGCCGCAACGGCGCGGGCAAGACCACGAGCCTGCGCACCATCATGGGTTTTCGCAAAGCGGCAGCCGGCTCGATCATCAGTTTCGAGGGTGCGAATCTCATCGGGCTGCGCCCATACCGGATCGCGCGGCTTGGGATCGGCTTTGCGCCGGAGGAGAGCGAAGTATTCGGCGAGCTCACGGTCGCGGAAAATATCGCGCTGCCAACCTGGACGCATCCGCAGACGCGGGAGGCCGAGGCGCGGATCGAGCGGGTTTACCGCGTGTTCCCCCAGCTCGAGCGCTACCGCGCGCGCGGCGGCCACGCGCTCTCCGGCGGCGAACGCAAGATGGTGTCGATCGCGCGCGCGCTGGCGCTCGGCCCGAAATTGCTGCTGCTGGACGAGCCGACCGAGGGCCTCTCGCCGGTCATCGTGCCCGCGATCATCCAGGGGCTCGCCAACATCCGCACGTTCGGGCACGCGGTCTTCATCGCCGAGTCCAACATCCACCATGTGCCGGATTTCGCCGACCGGCTCTACGTCATCGAGCGGGGCGAGATCGTCTTTGCCGGCATCCCCGAGCTGGCCGCCAGGGACCCCGCGGTCGCACGGATCGTCGGTGGAACTGCGCCGGGAGGCAGCGCCGCCGCGATTGAAGCCCCGCCCGCGGTGTGATAGATGTGTGATATATCAGATTGGCGGTTGACTTGGACGACGACTGGCGCTTTCAGCCGGCGCAGGAGAGACGAAAATGATCAGCCAGCGGCAAATCGAATTCCGGCAGGAGTATCGCTCCCGCATCATGGGGTGGTACGACGGCTACTTCCACGTGGCGATCATCTACGCCATGGGCGCGGCGGCGTTCTACATTTATATCGAGCACATCCACGATGTGACGGCGCTCGAGTGGCTCACCGTCCCACTTACTTTCCTCTTCACCAATCTGTTCGAGTGGGCAGTGCACAAGTACGTCATGCACCGGCCGGTAAACATCAAGGGGCTGCGCTCCATCTATGAGCGCCACACGCTCAACCATCATCAGTTCTTCACCGACCAGGAGATGCGCTTCCGCGATCACAAGGACTGGCGCGTCACCGTGTTCCCGCCCTATGCGCTGGTCGTGTTCATCCTAATGTCGCTGCCGATCGCGATCATTCTGGGGCTGTTGCTGTCGCCCAACGTCGGCTGGTTGTTTATGTGCGTGACCACGGGCATGTACCTGATTTACGAGTTCATGCACTTCTGCTGCCACGTCGACGAGAACTGGTTCGTTCGCAATTGTCCATTCGTCAACTCGCTGCGGCGCCACCATACCGCGCACCACAACGCCCGGCTGATGATGGAAGTGAATATGAATCTGACCTTCCCGATCGCCGACTGGCTGTTCCGGACCTCCGATCTCGACCGCGGGCTCGTCGGCCATCTGCTGAACGGCTACAACACGCGATTCCTCAAGAAGAATTTGCGCGGCGCCCCGCCCCGTCCCGACGAGGCGGCGGCGGTCCCGGTCGGCGCCAACTGACGCCAAAGGCCGGCCATGCCGAGCGACGTCAAAGCCGCAGTCTCCGCCGTCACGCTCGTCGTGGCCGCGGTGCTGGCATTCTGGAGCGGTTCCCCGATTCGGCCGGAGCTGTCGACCTTTGTCATTATCATCGCCGTGTTCATGGTGGCGGCAATGTGGATCTTTCCGGAAGCCGGCGTGAAAAAAGGCGACGTGAAGAAGGCGAAGTAGCTGATCCGTTTCCTGGGCGGCGCATGACCCTGCATTACAAGGCGGCCGTCCTGCACGAGGTGCGCAGCCCCCTGCAGATCGAAACGGTGACCGCCGCGCCACTTGCGCCATCCGACGTCCTGGTGGGCGTGCGCGCCGCCGGGCTTTGCCATACCGATCTCGAAGTGATCGACGGCTCGTTGCGCTATCCGATGCCAATCGTGCTCGGCCACGAAGCTGCCGGCGTGATCGAGGACGTGGGTTCGGCCGTGCGCCGGCTCAAGACGGGCGATCACGTCATCCTATCGTGGAACCCGCATTGCGGCCATTGCTACTACTGCGACCGCGGATTGCCGATCCTGTGCGAGGATTATCTCGCCAAGGGACCGCAGGCGGTGCAGTTCGACGGCACGCGCAAGGCGCGCGCGCAAACGGTGAAGAGGTTGGGCACCTGATGTTTCTCGGCGCCTTCGGCGAATATTGCGTCGTGCCGGAGCAGCAGGCGATCGCGGTCACCCGCGATATTCCCTTCGACCGCGCCAGCCTGATTGGCTGCGGCGTGATGACCGGCGTCGGCGCGGCGCTCAATGTCGCACACATTGGCCGCGCCGATACGGTGATGGTGATCGGCTGCGGGGCGGTTGGGCTTTCCGCCGTGCAGGGCGCACGCCTTGCCGGGGCGGCAAAAATCATTGCGGTCGACATCGACGACGGCAAGCTCAAGCTGGCGCAACACATGGGCGCAACCCGAGGCCTCAATGCCACCAACGAAGACGTCGCCTCGATCGCGCGGCGTGAAACCTCCGGCCGCGGCGCGGACGTCGTGATCGAGGCCGCGGGCAGCGCAGGAGCGTTTCGCACGAGCATCGAGGCGGTGCGGCCGGGCGGCGAGCTCGTCTGGCTCGGAAAGATCGACGTCAATAGCGACGTCACGTTCCGCTGGGGCTCACTGATGCGGGAAAAGCGCATCCGACGTTCGAGCTACGGGGAGGCGCGGCCGGCGCGCGACTTCCCCATGCTGGCGCAGGCCTATCTCGACGGCCGCCTCATGCTGGACGAGCTCATCACCCAGGCATCCGCCTCGACGCGATCAACCAGGGCTTTTCGGCGCTGCGGGATGGCAAAGCGATCCGCAGCGTGATTACGTTCGGATAAGGTCGGGAAATCGCCGTCACCGCCGGATTGCGCAGACGCGTCACTGGCCGAAGAGATAGTTGAAGCGGGCCATGATGCTATTGCTGCGCAGCCCAACTCCGTAACTCTCCGCCGCGCCGGTCACGTTCGGCCCGTTGATGTCATTGCTGCGGCCGAGATCGGTGTGCATGAATTCAAGCCCGAGCGAAAATTGCCGCGTGAGCTTGAACTCGACGCCGCCGCCCACCGTCCAGCCGGAATGCACGGCGGAGCTTTGCGAGATCACGCCGAGCGCGTTGTCGCGAAGGCTGGTCTCTACGGTGCCGGCGGCGAAGCCGCCTTTGATGTAAGGGAGCCAAGTATCGAAGCCGTAGCCGACGCGGCCGGTCACCGTCCCGAGCCACGTGAGCTTCGAAGACCACACATCGGTCGCCGGGAAGTAAGGACTCGCAAAGCTGCGGTCGAAATCCGCGGCTGATGCCGATCCCTCGATCCCGAAAACAAACCGGTTGTGCTGAAAATTATAGCCGAGCTGCCCGCCGCCGATCAGGCCGCTCCCGCGGTCGCGGGTCACAGAATTGAGCGGCGAGAAAAACGTGGACGCGCCCAGATTTCGCCAGCGCACGCTGTCAGCGCCATACCCGACCTGACCACCGAGATAGAAACCGGCCCAGCTCGCGGGGACATCCGCAGGCGCAGGATTTCTCACATAGGGAATATCGGCGGCCATAGCCCACTCGAGCGCGGCAGCGCTTACGCAGGAGACGATGACGAATGTTCGACCGACGCGGAAAAGCATATGCCTCTCCTCCTGGTCGCCCCGAATTTAAGAGGTCGGGAAAGTTGCCGGCAACATTGGCGAAAGCGCGGCCCCTGTGCGCCGGCTTCTCGGCAAGGTTAACAAAACTTTGCGCGACGCCACCGATAGGAAAGGTATTGCGGTCCGCTGCTACGCGCGAACCCTACGGCCGCCAACCCAGATCGTCATTGCCGGGCATAGCGCGCGAAGACGGGCTTCTGCCCGCGCATGACTCCTCGACCTCAGCGCTCGGCATCGCGCACGCCGCCTGCGTAGCGCTGCTCGAGCGCCCGTCGCGACATGAACACCCGCGTGCGGCCACGGCGCAGCGTGTCTCGCCTGAGCGCGGTTGCATTGCGCGCCAGCACGATGAGAGAGATGAGGATGTTCTCGCCGAAACGGCGCGCGCGTTCACGCAACCCGAGGGAATTGTCGGCAGGGACGAGCTCAAACCCGTAGCGCGCGAGCAGACGCGCCATCTGCCCGTCGCGCTCCGGACCAGCAAACATCAAGGTGCAGCGCACGACGGAAATGTCGTCGAGATCGCCTCGCCCGGCGAGATAACGCGCAAGCTGCGCCAGTGATTGCTGAAAGCAGACGTGCATCTGTCGCGCCCAAGCAATGGACGCCCCCTCCCTCGGCATGGCCGGGACTTGCTCGTTCCACAGATGCAGGTCGACGAAGCGGTCTCCGAAACGACCGGGCGTGCCGTCCGCCAGCACGAGATCGCCATCGAGGCGGCCGATCCTGATCCGCAGAATGCAACTCTGCTCGCCGGTAAATTCGACGACGGATTGCCACCGCCGCAAGGCGCGGTCGAAGCCAAAAATGACGCGCTCGAGCCAAGAGTGCCGCCGCTCCTCCGCCGGCGGCCCGACGAGTTCCAATGGTCCCGATCTGAGCATGTGCTTCGTGAGGACCGCCTTGCCCCAATGATACAATCCATTAATCTGCTATGGATTCCAATCTCTCCCAAGTGTCAGGCAGGTAACAGTCCATCGCGGCGATGACCTGGGCCGAGCCGCGGACGGCGGGTGGCTCCGCTTTGCCCACGCGAGGGGGACCTTCCCAACCGGAGCAGCCCCAATATTGTGGGACCGGGGAATCGAACTGGGCTGGCGCGAATACTGTATGCGCGGCCAAATACGGCATAGATGCCCTGAGGTGATGGAGGTGATGCGATGCAGAGGATTCGGTCGGTAGCGCTGGGGGCGATCGTCGCCGTCACCGCCGCCTTGGGCCAAGGCGCCGCCGCGCAGGACAAGGTAAAGGTCGGGGTGTTCCCGACCGCCTCTTCCCTGCCCTACTTCATCGCGATCGAGCGCGGGTTTTTCAAAGAGCAGAACATCGAGCCCGAGACCATCCGGCTCATCGGCGGCCCGCCCAACATCGCGGCGATGATCAGCAGTCAGATCGAGGCGGCGGTCGTGCTCGTCACCATCGAGGCGATGAACGCGAATATCAAGAAGCCGGGCGTCGCCATGTATATCGGCGTGCACAGCCAGAGCAGAATCTACCAGATGGAGCAGTTCGTGGCGCGTACGGGCTATCCGGCCACGACGCTCAAGGATCTCAAGGGTGCGCGCATCATGTCTGCGCCCGGGCCTGCCAACCTGGTCGCTGCCAAGGCGGTGCTCGCCAAGGTCGGGCTCAACGAGGGCGACTATACGATCGACCAGCTCGACATGAGCCAACACGTCAATGTCATGACCAGCGGCACCTTCGATGCCGGCTATACGCTCGAGCCGCAAGCCTCGACCATGCGCAAGCTCGGCGTGGCGCGCACGCTGGAGGCCGGGGTCATCGCCAAGTACATCCTCGGCGACGAGGACGGCAACGCGTTTGCGGCCGGCTGTGCGATCACTAGCGACTTCATCAAGAGCCGCCCGGACGTCGCCCGCCGCTTCGCCGCGGTGTGGAAGAAGGGCATCGATTTCGTCAACAACAACCCGCAGGAGGCGCGCAAGTACCTCGCCAAGAATACGCTCACCCCCGAAAAAGTCGTCGATACTGTGCCGATGGTGCGCTACTACATGGCGGGCGAACTCACCGACAAGCACAAGGCGGAGTTCCAGAAATTCATCGATTTCTCGACATCAGTGGTACGCTGACGGAGCGAGTCGACATCACCAAGTTTCTACAGGTCTATTAGGATCGATTCAGCCTCATTGCCGGGCTTGGCCCGGCGATCCACTCTTCAATAGCGCTTTTTGCGATGGATGCGCGGGTGAAGCCCGCCCATGGCGAGCAGCTCGCTAGATCGGCATTCAATCCTGTCACCCTGCGAGATAGGCCGCGCGCACGTGCGGATTGTCGATCAATTCGCGACCGCTGCCCTCGAGCGCAAGCGCGCCTGATTCCAAGAGATAGGCGCGATCGCACATGTTGAGCGCTGCCGAGGCGCTCTGCTCCACCATGAGGACGGTTGTTCCGTCGGCGCGAATGCCGCTGACGATGTCGAACGTGCGCTCGACGATCGTCGGAGCGAGACCGAGCGAAGGCTCGTCGAACAAGACGAGCTTGGGCCGCGACATGAGCGCGCGCCCGATCGCGAGCATCTGCTGCTCGCCGCCTGACAACGTCCCGGCCGGCTGCCGCCGGCGCTCGGCGAGGCGCGGAAACTGATCGAATACCCGCACCATATCCGCCGCGATCTCGCGGCGATCGCTGCGCAGGTAAGCGCCCATTTCCAGATTTTCCAATACCGTCATTTGCGGGAAAACGTGCCGCCCCTCCGGACAATGCGCGATCCCGAGGGACAGAATAGCGCGGGCAGAGGCATGGGTGATGTCGCGGCCTTCGAACGCGATCGTGCCTGCGATCGGGTGCAACAATCCCGAGATCGCCTTCAAGGTCGTCGTCTTGCCGGCCCCGTTCGCGCCGATGAGGGAAACGAGCTCACCCTTCCCGACGGTGAGCGACACGCCCTTGAGCGCCGTCACTTGGCCGTAGCAACAGACGATGTCGCGGAGCTCAAGCACGCTTCTTTCCCTCTCCCAAATACGCGCGGATGACGTCGGGATGTTTCTGGATCATGGCCGGTGGCCCTTCGGCGATGATGCGGCCGTAGTTGAGGACGACGATGCGGTCAGATACTTGCATGACCATCGGCATGTCGTGCTCCACCAAAAGGATGGTCACGCCCGAGTCGCGAATGGTCTGCACCAATCTCATGACCTTCGCGCTCTCGCTCGCATTCATGCCCGAAACGGGCTCGTCGAGCAGCAGCATGGAGGGTTTTGCCGCAAGCGCCAGCGCCATTCCGAGCAGCCGCTGCTCACCGTAAGGAAGCGTGCCGGCCATGTCTGCCGCGCGCCGTTCGAGTCCGACGACGCTCAAGATATTGCGCGCCTCATCGGCAAGCTCCGCTTCCGCAACTCTCTCCCGCGGCAGGGCTAGCAGCGTGTCCCAGAGGCTCGAGCGTCCGCGGCGGTGCAAGCCGATCAACACATTTTCGAATACGGTGTTTCGCTCAAAGATGCTCGTGCGCTGAAACGTGCGTACCAGACCGAGGGCCGCGATGTGATGCGGCTTGAGACCGTTGAGCAACGTATTGCGATAACGAACCTCGCCCGCAGCGGCCTTGAGAAATCCGGTAAAGACGTTGAAGGCGGTCGTCTTACCGGCACCGTTCGGACCAATGAGGGCGACGATCTCTCCCTGGAAAACTTTGAAATCGAGATCGGATAGGGCGACGAGCCCGCCGAAATGCACCGCGACATGCGCGACCGAAAGAGTCACCTCCCCCGAAGCAGCCCGTCCCGGCATCACTGCCCTTCGCCAGGCTTTGCGGCATCGATCGAGGGCGCGAGCGCAGGTTTGCGCGCGGGGGTGGTCCAGTTCACCATTGCGCGCTGTAGCGCCGGTACGATCCCCCGCGGCAACATGAAAACGATCACGATCATCAAAGCGCCGTAGAGGATCCATTGAACCGCAGGCGCGGCAACCGGACGAAGGACGACTGGCAGAAAACCAAAAATGACGCCTCCGACGATCGGGCCCGCGAGCGTCCCCTTACCGCCGGTGATGACCATGATCACCATGGTCACGGTGTAGATGAACAAGAAAATGTCGGGATCGATGATCTTGAGATAATGCGCGTAGAGACTTCCGGCGCCTCCCGCCATGGCGGCGGATACGACGGCCGCCAGCACCAGATAGTGCGTCACATCGATCCCGACGGAGCTTGCCAGTGTTTCGTTTTCCTTGAGCGCGATCATGGCGCGGCCGATGCGAGAGCCGACCAGGCGGCTGATCACAACATAGGCGATGAGCCCGAGTGCGAGGACGAAGTAGTAATAGGCGGCCTTGTTCCACAGCGTGTAGTCGCCGAGACCCGGAAAGCCGAGCGTGTAAGGAGGGATATTGGTGAGTGCCAATGGGCCCTGCGTCAACTCGACCCAATTGAGTGCGATCAAGCGCGTGACCTCCGCAAAGCTGATCGTGACAATCACGAAATAGGCGCCGCGCACCTTGAAGGACAGGCGGCCGATCAGGTAGCCGCTCAGTCCGGCAACAACCATGCCGACGAACAAGCCGATGATGGCGGGCCACGGTTGATGCACCACGCGAAACCCGAATAGCTCGACGTCGAACCCCAGCGTGGTCAACGCACTGGCATAGGCGCCGATGCCAAAGAACGCCACGTGGCCCAGGCTCAGCTGCCCGGTATAGCCGAGCAGCAGGTTCAGGCTCATCGCCGCGATGATGAAAATGCCGGTCGTGATCAACACGTGCAGGGTGTATTGATCCTGCAACCACAACGGAACGGTGAAGAGGACGACGAGCCAGATTGGCGAGAACGCGCGCGTCATCCAACGCGCTCCGCCCGCGCGAACAGCCCGGTCGGCTTGAACAGAAGCACCAAGATGATGATCAGGAAGCCCATGGCATCGCGGTATCCGGACGAGATGTAGCCGGCGCCGATCTCCTCGACAAAGGCGAGTATGAATCCGCCGATGGTGGCGCCGGTGATGTTGCCGAGACCGCCCAGGATGACGATTGCGAACGCCTTGAGCGAGGCGAGGTCGCCCATCGTCGGAGTGACGAGAAAAACCGGGCCGAGCAGCGCCCCGGCTGCGGCGGCAAGCGCGGAACCGATGGCAAAGGTGGCTGTGAAGATGCCCTTGATATTGACCCCCATCAAGGCTGCCGTCTCCGCATCCTGAAAGGTCGCGCGCATCGCTTTGCCGAGCTTGGTGCGATGGATCAGCAGGTCACTCGCGACGATCAAGAGTAGCGCGGCTGCCACCACGAAAACGCGCAGCCAGGAAATCGACACAGGTCCGATCACCAGCGGAGCATCGGGAAAGGGCGTGACAATCGCCTTCGCCACGCCGCCCCAGACGAAGAGCTCGGTGTTCTGCATGACAATCCAAGCGCCGATCATCACCAGCATTACGGTATCGATATCGGCGCTGCGCATCGGCCGCAGCAACACGACCTCGATCAGCGCGCCAAGCAGCGCGCCGGCGATAACCGCAGCAGCGAGGCCGAGGAAGAAGTTAAGCCCGAGCGCCGCGGCGACGAGATAGACCGTGTAGGCGCCGAACGCGTAGAGCTCGCCATGGGCGAAATTCACCACCCGCATGATGCCGAAGATCAGCGTCAGCCCAATGCCGAGCAGGGCATAGGTGCCGCCGAGCATGACGGCGTTGAGAAGATGTTGGAGGAATTGGTCCACGTGCCCCTCAGGGGTCGGGCCGGCCAAGCACCGCGCTCCCCGCGCAAGCTGCGGGGAGCCATGTTTTCAGAGGCAGTCGTCACGCCTCCCCGCTTTCGCGGGGAGGATTAGATTGAATGGTATCAAACGCTCGGGAGGACGACTTTGCCGTTCTCGATCTTGATGAGATAGATACCCGGATTGCTTTGACCGCTTTCCTGGCCCGCGGGGCCCGCTTTTTCGAACTTGATCTTCCCGTTCATCCCGTTGAGTTCGATTTGCCAGAACGCGGCTCGGATCGCCTCCGGATCGGCCTTGCCCGCCTTGGTGATCGCCGCCGCAATGGTGCGGATGCCGTCATAGCCGCGGAAGCTCTCGGTGAGCCCCGCGAAGGGGTAGCCGCGTTTGTTCCATTCCGCGATGAACGCCTTTGCCATGGCCGGATCGGCAGAGACATTCGGATTCCACGGGGTAAAGAAGGTGATGTGGGTCGTATCGTTTGCCGCCGCGCCCGCCTGCTCGATCAACTGATCGGGATTCTGCGAGCCGCCCGTAGTGATGATCCGCTTTTTCAGGCCCAGCGCCGCAGCCTGCTTGAAGATCAGCGTGAGTTGCTCGACTGCCGTGGTGATGATGAGTGTGTCGGCATCGGAGGCTTTGATCTTGGCGAGTTGGGCGCTCATGTCCTGCGCCGGCGGATCCATGGTCTCGACGAGGCCCACCTGGATGTTGTGTTGCTTGAACATCTTGCCGAAATCTTCCGCCGCGCCACGGCCCCAATCATTGTTCACCACGAGGAAGTCGGCCTTGCCGATCTTGAGCTTGTCGACGATCTTGGCGAAGGCAACGGCCTCGACCGCCGACGGCGGCGAAATGCGGAAGATGTACGGGTTGCCCGAAGTGGTGATTTTGCCAGCCGAAGAGGTCTCGACCAGCATCGGCACCTTATATTCCATCAGCTTCGGCATGATCGCGAGCGTAAAGCCGGAGCCCCACGCGCCCATTATGACCGGCACCTTGTCGCGCACGATCAGCTTCTCGGCCACCGCGGCCGCTTCGGTCGGATTACTCTTGTTGTCCTCGATCACAAGCTCGAGTTTTTTGCCGAGCACTCCCCCTTTGGCATTGATTTCATCCGCCGCGATCTTGGCGCCGTTCGCGACATAATTCCCCGACGCCGCGAACGCGCCGGTCAGCGGCTGAATGACCCCGACCTTGATGCTGTCTTGCGCGGCTGCGGTCGCAATACCGGCGGCAAGGGCCATTGCCGCAAGGGTTGCCGTGCCTGCAAATTGCTTCATCTCTGTCCTCCGTGATGCGAACGGCGCCGGCCGGCGCTCGCGCAACTATAGCATGGTCCATTCGTATCGAACCACATGGCAAAAACCGCAATGCCCGATGCCGGTCCTTCCTGAAGGGGGAATTCAGGGGAAATGGGTCGCCGCGGGGACGAGCGGACCGAGCCTGTTAGTCAAACCAAATCATTGCGCCTTCAGCCGGGGAATGATCTCACGCGCGATGAGCTCGATCTGCTCCGTCTCATACTTGTAGGGCACGAAAATGATCTTCTGCGTTCCGGCCGCCACGTGCGGCTTGAGCTGCTCAATGCACTCGTCGACCGTCCCCATGATGGCGCTGTCCTTCGTCGACTCGCTCCAGGACGCAAAGTCCCATTCTTTGGTGAGCCATTCCATCATGCGACTCTCGACGGCTTGCCGGGACTTGCCGATGAAGATCGGCAGCTGAGAAGCGTTGAGGAGGCTGTCCGGATCCTTTCCGACCTCCTTCGCAAAGCCGCGGATCTTGTTCCATGACTTAGCGAAGCTCTCTGGCCGGTAGAAATACGTGAGCCAACCGTCGCCGCTCACCGCCGCGCGCTTGAGGACGCGATCGACGTATCCGCCAATCAGAATCGGCGGATGAGGTTTTTGAGCGGGCTTTGGATACATGACTCCGGCCGGAATATCGTAGCGAGAAAATCTGCCGCTGACCGTGTGCTCGGTCCAGAAACGTTTGAGGATCTCTAGACTCTCGTCCATGATCTTGCCGCGCTGCTCGAATGGCACCCCGATCGCGTTGAATTCACGCCGGTACCAGCCCGAGGCCATGCCCATCAGCAATCGGCCATCCGAGAGCAGATCCATGCAGGCGAGTTGCTTGGCCAGGATCACCGGGTTGCGCATCGGCAGCACTAGGATGCCGGTGCCGAGCTTGATCTTGCTCGTGCGGGCCGCGATGGCCGTGAGCAGCGTCAGGGACTCGATGATTGGAAAGTTCGGCTCGACGCCGAGGAGGATGTGATCCCAGACCCAAAGCGAGTCGAACCCGAGCTCTTCCATCCGCACGCCGTATTCGACCAGCGCCTTGACGTCGGGCATCTTTGGGTAGGCGGTGAAATTAGGCACCGCCATGCCGAATGTGCGATCCAAACGAGCCATCACAAACTCCTGTGGTGCAACATCGTCCCTTGCTGCGCTTGCGGCGGAGAGAGCAGACCGACTCTGCCGTTGATTAGCGCGGACATACGAACCTGCCGCTAGCCGGTGTAGAGCCGTTCCGGATCGAGCTCGCGCAAGAGATCGAGCTCCTGATCGGTCGGCGGCTCGGTCATACCGACATGGGGAGCGAAGTCGAGGTGAAATCCGGTGTTGTCCTGAAGCTCGTCCCGAGTGACGCCCGGATTGAGCGAGATCACCTGCATGCGCCGCTTCTCGTCCTCGAATCCGAACACCGCCAGATCGGTCACCACGCGAAACGTCCCACCTGCGAGGAGTCCGCTCGCCCGCCGCGTGTCGCGGCCGTGCAGGTATCCGGGGCTGGTGATGAAATCGACCTGCTCGACGAACCGACGCTTCTCGTGCTTCATGGCCACGATCATCTGCGCGAGAGAGGCGATATCGTTGCCGCCGCCAGTTCCCGGCAGGCGGATCTTGGGACGCGAGGGATCGCCAATGAAAGAGCTGTTCAGATTGCCGTACTGATCGACCTGCGCGCCGCTCATGAACCCAACGTCGACATAGCCGCGCTGGAGCAGCAACAGCACTTCGGCGCTGCCGAGCACCATATTGGCGCGCTTGGTGCAGCGCTGATCATTGGTCGAAGGCGGCAGCTTCCCCGGCTCGATGAACGCGCCGATCACCCCGCCTTCGAAAAGGATCGTCAGCCCAGGGCAACGCAGCCGCTGCGCAAGCGTCGCCGCCAAGAGCGGGATACCGACTCCTGCGAATACCACCTGCCCATTGCTGAGCTGCCGAGCGCTCAGGATGGTGAGCAGCTCCGCGGCCGTGTAGTTGTGCTTCTCAAGCATCGTAGATGCTTTCCCCGGCGCGCGCCGCCTGGAGCAATTCTTCGATTCCGATCAAGGACAGAAAGTCACTCCACGATTTCGGTCCATAAACGAAACGGTCCATGTATTGCTGCATGCCTTTGACCGGATCGCCATTCACCAGCGCCACATAGTATTCCAAGTGCCGGAACAACGGCTCATAGACGCCGTAGCATTCATGCGGCACGCAGCCGAACGGCAATTCGACCACAGCATCGACCGCAAAGAATGGTATCTTCGTCTGGTCTGGCGCCCGGCGGATCTGATCGTTGGAGACGATGCGCTCGGTTGTCAGGATCACCTTGTTGGCGGCCATCGCCAAATCGATGTCCATGAATTGCAGCCCATCGATCTGCGCATTGCCGTAGGCGTCACACCGCTGGACGTGAATCAAGGCGACGTCGGGATTAAGCGCGGGAACGAGCAGCAGCTTCTCGCCGGTAAACGGGCAATCGATTTCGACCGCCTCTGGACGTTGCTTTTGCACATCCGACCCCAGCATCGATCGAATCGGCATGAATGGAACGCCCATGGCCCCGGCGCGGAATCGCATGCCCATGGCCATGTGGCTCCACTCGTCGTACCGCGCTTTTCCGGTCTCCACGTAGTGGCGCATCACTTTGGAGACGCCCCACAGGATTCCCTGACTGAACCAGCTCGTCACGATGCGATCGCAGATACCGGATGCCAACAGCAGGTCGCCGTCGCTGGAGACGATGCTGCGCGAGCAGGTCAATCGCTTTCGGCCGGCGCGGATGAGCGCCCAGATCATCCCAATGGGAGTGCGCGACATGGTGCTGCCGCCGATGCCGACCGAATCCCCGTCGCGCACGAACGAGGTCGCCTCCTCTAGCGAGACGACCTTGTCGCGCAAGCTTCGGTCGCGGCGCAATAATTCTTGACGCAGCTCAAGATAGCCGGGAGTACCGATCGAGTTGCCTTGGGCTTCTGTCATGACGGTCAGCGATCGCGCGAGGCACCGACCTCCACGTTGAAATCCTCGATCAAACGATCCCAGACCGGAATGCTGTCTACGAGACCGCGCCAGAACCGCTGGTCCCTGCGCTGTTCGAAATCATCGATCGTCACGCCCTGCTGCTCCACCCAGGTGAAGTACCCGAGATTGAAGATACGCTTGCGATCGACATGAGTCAGCTCGAGGACGTGGTCGTCCACGATGCCTTCCAAATGGCGGCTAAAGATCTCGCCGGCATTGACTTCATCAAAACCGTCCCGAAAACGGCGCGCCAGAAATCGCTGTCGCTCGCTGGCATAGAGGAGCGCGCTGTCAGTGGCTACCGTCATGAGCACATCGTGGGCGCCAAAATCAAGATGCTTGGCGATCTTTATCGCGGCGACGATATTCGCGAGCCCCGAGATGCCGATATCGTCGAAGGTACTCACCACATCCGGGTCGATCTTGCGCCGTCCGACCACGTAGCTGCGCCCGACATTGCCGCCGAACAACAGATTGAGCGAGTCGCTGGCCAGATCGGATACGCCGACGACGAGGTCGGTGTTCATGACGTTGTGGATCAGAGGAATATGCTTGTCGCCGATACCCTGGATATTGTGCTCACCATAACCATTGCAAAGCATGGTCGGGCATTCGAGGGCTTCGGCCGCGACGATTTTCGTGCCGTGCCGTGATTTCAAATAGTCGCCGGCCGCGATCGTTCCGGCCGATCCGGTCGCCGAGACGAAAGCGGCCAGTCGACGCTCGGGATTGATGCTTTTGAGATGCGAGAATACGCGATCGAACGCGGCACCGGTGCAGTGATAATGGATCAAGTAGTTGGCGAATTCGGAAAACTGATTGATGATGACATTGCGCTCGTCGCGGACAAGCTCGGCGCATTTGTCGTAGATTTCCTTGACGTTGCTTTCGGTTCCCGGCGTGCGGATGATATCGCCGGGGTCTGATACCCAATCCTGCAGCCAATCGAAGCGCTCTCGGCTCATGCCAGCGGGCAACACGGCGACGCCGCGGCAGTTGAGGATGCGTGAAATGGCAATCCCGCCACGGCAGTAATTTCCCGTAGACGGCCATACCGCTCTATCGCGCGCAGGATCGAAACGGCCGATCACCAGCCGCGGCACCAAACACGCATAGGCGGCGAGCACCTTGTGCGCTCCGATCATGGGAAAGCGCCGCCCGAGGAGGAGCACGATCGGCGCCTTCACGCCAGTGAGCGCCTCCGGCAGCACGACATGGCCAGGCAGCGGCACGCGTTTCTTGCGATCGGCGGCGTTGAACCAATGAACGCGCCAAAGGTTCTTCTCATCCGCTTCGTCCGGGCCGACTGATTCGAGACTCGACTCGATGGCAGCCGGGATGTGTGCCGGGTCGGCGAGGTCGCTCCAAGTGGGCAGGCTCACCTGGGCAGTACGCATGAATTCGAGCGCCCTACGGCGGCGCTTGGCATCGACGATCTCGGGCCGGATGAGGAATGGTCCCGTCATAAGGTCGACGCGACTGCGTGAGGTTGCGCGCTAGGACGCGCAGCAAAGGAGGCGCGGTAACGCTCCTGTGGGACAGTGCGGTAAAGCGTGTCGCGCTGGCGCGGTGTGCGACCAAGGGAGTGAATGATGCGCTCCATCTCGACCGGCGCCGTCTCTTGTCCGTGCGCAGCGCCGGCCGATCGCGTGATCGTTTCGTCCATCAACGTACCGCCGAGATCGTTGGCTCCGCTGCCCAGACAGAACTTCACGCCTTCGCGGCCCATCTTCACCCAAGACGTCTGAATGTTGGTGATGAGCGGATTGAGGGCGAGGCGCGCAATCGCGTGCATCAGCACCGCCTCGCGGAAGGTGGGGCCGCGCCGAGCGCGGCCTTTGAGATAGATCGGAGCCTCCATATGCACGAAGGGTAGCGGCACGAACTCGGTGAAACCGGCGGTCTCCTCCTGCAGCTCGCGGATGCGCAGAAGATGTCGCGCCCAATGCTCGTAGTGATCCACATGGCCGAACATGATCGTCGCGGTGCTGCGCAAGCCGCTTCGATGCGCGACACGCATCACCTCGAGCCATCGCCCGGTATCGATCTTGTCCGGGCAGAGTACGGCGCGCACCTCATCGTCGAGGATTTCCGCCGCCGTCCCCGGGAGCGTGCCGAGCCCCACCGCTTGCAGGGCGCGCAGAAAAGCCGCGAGGGGAACGCCAAGCGTCGCAGCGCCTTGATGCACTTCGAGTGGAGAGAACGCGTGGAGGTGAATATCTGGCGCGGCGCTTTTCACGGCGTCGCAAATCTCGAGGTAAGTGGCTCCGCTGTAACGCGGATGGATGCCGCCCTGCATGCATACTTCGCTCGCGCCGCGCGCCCACGCCTCGCGCGCGCGCTGCGCGACCTCCGCAAGCGAGAGTTCATACGGCCGGCCGCGCAGATTTTCGCTCATCTTGCCCTTGGAGAAGGCACAGAAGCCGCATTTGAAGTAACAGATGTTGGTGTAGTTGATGTTGCGGGTGACCACGTACGAGACGGTCTCACCATTGCTGGCCTGTCGCAGCTCGTCGGCTGCCGTGCAGACCGCCGCAAACTCGTCCCCGCGACAGCGAAACAGCCGCACGATGTCGCCTTCGCCGAGCGCCTTCCCGGCCTGAGCCCGTCCCAAGATCGCGGGCAGTTCATCAGCAATCGCTGGACGGCCGAGGCCAGCGACACAATCGGGCAGCCGGGCGCGGGCGCCGGGGGACCATTCATCGGTGCGCGGCCATCCGTCGGCGTCGATGTGCCGAAACAGAGAAGTCCGCAGTGCTGGATCGACCCATCTGTCGGCATGGCGAGCGTACGCGGGATAGATCGCCAGCCGCTCGACCAATTGCTTGCCCGCTGCTTTCGTGGCGCGTGCGAGCGCATCCAAAGCGGGCCATGGCGCCTCCGGGTTGACATGATCCGGCGTGACCGGCGACACGCCGCCCCAATCGTTGATGCCCGCATCGATCAAGCGCGACAGCACGCCCGGACTGAGATTCGGCGGGGCCTGGATGCTCATTGACGGCGAGAACAAAAGTCGCGCGATTGCAATCGTCCAAAGGTGATCCTCGAGTGATGGCGCGGGCCAATGCGCCATGCGCGTTCCAGGCTTCGGTCGGAAATTCTGGATGATGATTTCCTGGATGTGGCCGTAACGGTCGTTGAGCTCGCGCAAAGCAAGCAGCGAGTCGATCCGCTCTTCACGTGTTTCGCCGATGCCGATCAGGATGCCCGAGGTGAACGGGACGCGTTGTTCGCCGGCGGCGCGGATGCTCGCCAGCCTCGCGCCGGGATACTTGTCGGGCGAGCCGTGGTGCGGCCCTCCGGGCCCGCACAGCCGCTCGGATACTGACTCGAGCATGAGCCCCTGGGACACGGAGACTGTGCGCAAGGCAGTAACGTCGGCTCGCGCCAGGTGGCCCGGGTTGAGGTGCGGCAGCAAGCCAGTTTGCTCGTGCACCACCCGCGCAGCCTGGGCGAGATAAGACAAGGTTGTGCGATGTCCGAGGCGGAAAAGCTCGTCGGCGGCACTGCGATAGCGCCGCTCCGGCTGATCGCCGAGCGTGAACAGGGCTTCCTTGCATCCCGCTGCCTGACCCGCTCGTGCGATCGCAAGGACTTCGTCGAGCGACAGATAGGCTCGTTCATTCTTGCGCGGCGGATGGGCAAACGTGCAGTAGTGGCAGACGTCGCGGCAAAGCCTGGTCAGCGGAATGAAGACCTTGCGTGAATAGGAGATGACAGACCCGTGGACCGCATCGCGCCGGCGGGCTGCCGCGTGCAGCAGCGTGCCAAGCTCGCAATCCACGAGCGCCCCCGCCTCCTCGCAGCTGAGATTGCGGCCATGCACGAGATCCTCAGACAACATCGCAGAGCTCATGATCGCTGCGGCGGCTATAGTCCGGTGATGCGAATGCCGGCGCCCTCGACCTTATAGCGCCGATTGATCCCGATGAGCACGGAGGTCAGCGCCTCCGCGGCAGCGGAGTTGGCCAGCGGCCCGCCATCAATGCCGCGCGTTCCCGCCGCATTCGCGAGCTCGATCACGACCCCACGCGCCGCCTGATCGTCCCCGAACACGAGCACGTCGCAATCAACCGCGCCGCTGGAATGGAGCTTGGCTGCACTGACATTGTGGAACGCGGCCTGGACGCGCGCCGTTCCCGCAAGCAACCGCTGCGCGGCCAAGGCGGCGGATCCATCGGGGGGAAACTTCACCACCGAGATTTTGGGAGGAACGAGCGGCACGACAGCATCCACCACAATCTTGCCGGCCACCGCCGACTTGATCTCATCGAGGATCGATTCATGGCTCGCATAAGGCACTGCGACAATTACGATCTCCGCGGTAGCGGCGGCGGTGCGATTGTCTTCGCCGCTGAGCGCGGCAGCACCGATATCGCTCTTCATCTTCTCGGCGGTGGCCTGCGCTTTCTGCTTGGACCTCGAGCCCAGCACGATCGGATAGCCAGCCGCCGCCCAACGCTTTGCCAGCGCCGAGCCCAGCTCCCCGGTTCCGCCGATGACTGCGATGGTGGGACGTCGCTGCAATGATCTCTCCCGGCCCACGACCTCTCTTGATAGCTTGAAGCGAAACGACAGCGCAGGCGTGCTCTGGCCGGCTGTTGATCCTGCGCACTAAGGTTGATCGACGCCGCACCAATCGCAGATGCTCAATGCCACAACTTTGATCGCCGTCAGGTAATCGTCGATGGAAACATACTCATCATTGGCGTGCATGACGGCGGTCGAGCCCGGGCCGAAGATCACGGTCGGGGTGTTGGCATAGCGGTTGAGGAACCGCGTATCGGCCGCGCCCTGGCGGCCGCTGATCTCGGGCTGGCGACCGGTCACTTGTTTGTAATTTCGGCACACGGTCTGCACGATCGGATGATCTCGCGGGATTTCGGAGGCCTGCGCGTCATAGCCGACAAACCGCACCTTGGGCGGATGGGCCTTCATCCAAGGATCCTCGGCCGCCGCGCGTGCCACCTGCTCTACCAGACTCCGCTTTACGCCTTCGTGGTCCTCGCCGGGTACGGTACCGATACTTCCCTTAAGCAGGCAATTGGCGGGAAACGCGCTCGGATAGTTGCCGGCGGAGAAGCTGCCGATGATACAGGGAAGCGTGTCAAGGGCGTTCGGATAGAGCGGATGGGTCGCGGTCGCGACGCGCTTGGCCTCGAGGTCCGCGACCGCCTTGACGATTTTGTTTCCGAGATCGATGCCGCTGATCCCTTCGTAACGCTTTTGAATGCCGGCAGGCTTGCCGTGAATCTCGATTTCGAACCAGATGCGGCCGATACAAGCCGGCTGGACCGCCAGATCGCTGGTCTCGCCGGAAATGCCAGCATCAGCCTTGTAGCCGCGGATGACGGTATCCAACGTGCCGTGGCCACTGACCTCCTCGTCGACGACGACATTGATGTAAATGTTGCCCTTGGTCTTCAGGCCCGCGGCCAGCAGGCATTCCACCGCCATGATATGGCTGGCGACACCGCTTTTCATGTCGGCGGAGCCGCGCCCATAGATGCGGCCGTTCTTGATGGTGGCTGACCAGGGATCGTCGCTCCATCCCTCGCCGCCGCCGACCGGTATGACATCGGTATGGCCGTTCAGAAGCACCGAGCGTCCCCCGCCCGTGCCCTTCAAGGTGGCGAGGATGTTGGGCCGTCCTTCGTAGCCTCGATCAACGGGCCGGTACCCAGGATGCCTCTTCAGTTCTTCCCAATCGGTTTCCCACATATCGACATCGAGACCGATCTTCGTCATGTAATCTGCAAGAAACTTCTGGATCTGGGCCTCGTCACCGGTGACGCTGGGGATAGCGATCATCTGCTGCAGAAAAGAGACCGCTTTGTCGCGGCTGTCGTCGATTTTTTTGAGAAGCGTCTGGGTGACATTCGTGTTCATTTGCGATGCCCACACATGCAGCCGCAGGAAGCCGTCATTAAGCGGCGATTTTCACATCAGTCAATCCGCGCCCGGCCTGGCAATTGCTCCCGCCGCGCGATGGCCGCAACGATGCGTTGCGGGGTGATCGGCGATATCAACAGTTCGACGCCGAGCGGCCGTAGCGCATCGTTGACCGCGTTGGCGATGGCCGCGGGCGGCGCGATGGCCCCGCCCTCGCCGATTCCTTTGACGCCGAACTCAGTATAGGGCGCCAGTGTCTCCATATGGTCAATCACCGGGGCGGGGACCTCGGTGGCTGCGGGCAGCAGGTAGTCCGCGAGCGTCGAAGCGAGTGGCTGGCCCGAACGATCGAACGGCATTTCCTCGTAAAGCGCCGTGCCCACGCCTTGTGCGAAGCCGCCGTGGATTTGTCCGTCTACGATCATGGGATTGACCAGCTTGCCGCCGTCTTCAACGATGACGTAGCGCAGAATTTCCACTTCGCCGGTCTCCGGATCGACGGCGACCAATGCGGCATGCGTGGCATAGCTGAAAGTCCCGCTGTCGCGCGCAGGCTTGTATCCAATCGTCGTTTCGAGGCCCCGGGGATCGACAGCGTCGGGCAGATCTTGCGGGCGCAGGTACCAGGCACGAGCGATTTCGGCCAAGCTGACGGCGCCGTGCGGGCCGACAGCCTGAGCGGCATGAACGACGATCTGCGTCGGGTCGGTCTGCAGCAGCCGCGCGCCGATCACGGTCGCTTGTTTTGCGATCTCGCGACACGCCGCCGCCACGGCGCCGCCAGCCATCACCATCGAGCGCGAGCCCCAGGTGCCGGTCGAATAAGGCGTGAGCGCAGTATCGCCGAGCACGACTTTGATCCTGCCGATGTCGATACCGAGAATTTCATGAGCGACTTGCGCCAGCGTCGTTTCCAGTCCCTGGCCGTGCGAGTGCACGCCGACGCGCAGCTCCAGGCCGCCGTCTGGCGTTAGCCGTGCAGTTGCTTGTTCGTACCCCGGCACCATCGGGATGCCCCAGCCGTAGTAGACCGACGTGCCGTGCGCGGCCTGTTCGCAATAGGTCGCAAGGCCCAGCCCAACGAGACGCCCATCCGGCTGCGCGCGTTTCTGCCGCTTTCTTATTTCCGGGACATTGAGCGCCGCCACTGCGCGGCGCAATGATTGCGGATAATCGCCGCTATCGAAATGCTTTTTGGTAATGTTGTCGAACGGCATCTGCTCGGGTCGCACGAGATTTCTTTGTCGGACCTCGTGCGGCTCGATGCCGGCCTCGCGCGCGAGCGCGTCGAGCACGAGTTCGAGGGCGAAGCAGACTCCCGTGCGTGCCACGCCGCGATACGGCAGAATCGGGCATTTGTTTGTGGCGACGGAGAACGTGCGACAGCGATAGGCGAGAAAATCATATGGTCCCGGCAGGATGCTTGCCACCTGCGCAGCTTCCAAGCAGGCAGAGAACGGGTAGGACGAATAGGCGCCGGAATCGACCGCGGCCTCGCAGTCGATGCCGCGCAAACGGCCGTCGCGCTCGGCATAGGCGGTGATACGGTAGTGGTGCTCCCGGCAATTGGCGCCGGCGATGAGATGTTCGCGGCGGTCCTCGATCCAGCGCACCGGATGGCCGCAATGCATAGCGAGCCAGCCGAGACAAATCTCCTCGGGCAGCAAGATGCCTTTGTAGCCGAACCCGCCGCCGACGTCGGGGGCGATGATGCGGACCTGTCCCTCTTCGAGGCCGAGACATTCGGCCAATCCCGTGCGCACGATGTGGGGCATCTGGCAGGCCGAATACACCGTCAATTGTTCCAGCCGCGTGTCCCAGAACGCAACGACGCCGCGCCCTTCGATTGGCGCCATGCATTGGCGAGCGGTGCGGATCTCGCGGAAGACCTTGATCGGGGCATCGAATGCCTTGCTGATGTCGACATCGATAAAAGTCTCGAGAAATACGTTGTCGCCCCAATGCTCGTGGACCACTACGGCGCCGCTTTTGCGCGCTTCCAGCATGTCGTACACAGCCGGCAATTCCTGCAGATCGAGGGTCACCGCCGTTGCCAGATCTTCGGCTTGCGAGCGCGTTGTGCCGACGCACATCGCCGCGAGCTCGCCCACGTGGCGCAGCTTGTCGATGGCGAGCGGCGGCTGCTCCGAGACTTTAAAGCCGCGCAACCCAGAGACCGCGCGGATCGGCTTCACGCCAACCAGATCGGAGGCCGTGAACGTGCTGCCGCGCTGAGCGGATGGAATGGAAATGCCGCGAATGCGGGCATGCGCTACGGGGCTGCGGACGAAGGCGACGTCCTTCATTCCGGGCAGTCGAATATCGGCGACGAATTGCCCGCGACCGCGCAAGAGGCGATCATCTTCCTTTCTGCCGACTCGAGCTCCGATGCCCTGGGTCAAGGCGCGTACTTCTCTCATCTCCGAAACCTGCCCAACAATCGCGCCAGCGCGCTCTTCATCCGGGCGACAATAAGGGCTGCGAGCAACGAGCCTGCTGGTAGCGCCCGCGTTAACTGGTCCGCAGCAGGGGGCAAGCCGGCCAACTGCCGCTCGAGGTTGCGGGCGAATATATCGCTTATTCGAGCCGCCAAATCGCTGACGATCGCGCTGCGGCCGAATTGCGCCAAGGGTCCGAGCAGAAGAGCGCGCAGCGTGAAATCGACGCGTGTCGCCGCGCCGCCCTGCTCCGCGCTCAGCCGGTATTCGAGCTCGGCGCTCGCCCGCGAGGCGCCGAGGCGGTCTCTCCCCGCTGCCAGGATAACGCCGCGCCGTATGGCCTCGTCACGTACGACGCGAGCTTCGCCATTGAACGTAGCCGCGATCGGGCCGAGCTTGACGACAAGTTGCCCCTGCAGCCGGTCGCAGTGCAAGCCGCTCAGCGTAGCTCCGGGCAAGCACGGCACCACGCGCTCAATGTCCCCAAGACGATTCCAGACCTCGGCTTGCGGCCGCGCGATGACAAAGGACTGGCAGATGTCGATGTTCGGCTTTTTGCCGGCAAGGCCCAAATCCGCTGCGTGATAGGCCCCACGCGTGTCGCCGCCCATGGGAACGGCGATCGAGAGCGGTGTGTCGCCGACCGCCGGGGCGGCGCGGCCGGATCCCACCGGCCCTAACTTGTCTCGTTCGGATGGCGTGACGGCGAAAAGCCCGGCACGGCGTTCCTCCAGTACGCGGCGGACGGCACGCACGATCCCGACATAGCCGGTGCATCGGCAGAGATTGCCGCTGAGTTCGAGGCGAATGCGGCGCTCGTCGGCGTCGGGAAGACGCGAGACAATGTCGCGCGCGGTGATCAGCATGCCGGGCGTACAGAAGCCGCATTGCAAGCCATGCTCGGCGGTGAACGCCCTTCGCAGTGCGACCATGACGGGATCGTTCTCGAGTCCCTCGATAGTCGTGATCTGCGCCTCTTCGCACAGGACAGCATAGGTGATGCACGATCGCGCGGGCTCCCCATCGATGAGCAGCGTGCACGCACCGCAGGCGCCCTGCTCGCAGCGCAGATGCGTGCCGGTCAAGCCCAGGCGCTCGCGCAGCAGGTCGGCGAGATTCAGGCGCGGCTCGATGTTCTCGAGAATAGAAACGCCATTCACGGTGAGCTGGACCGAGCGCATCAAGCCATCGCCTGGGCAGCCGCCCGTGCGAGAGCGGTCGCGTGAACGCGGCCATTGACCGGGAGTCCGGTGCCCTGGAGCAGCTCGTTGGTCGCTTCTTCGTGAAGGCGAACCGCCATTCCGCGCTGCGGAATGGCTCCCAATAGCCTGCGCGCGTCTTCGATCACGATAGGCCGGCCCTGGGTCGCACCCATGACCGCTCGGAAGCGCTCGCGTTCGCGATCGAGCAACACTGCGCCGCTCGCGAGCGCGAACTCCCCGGCCTTGCGGCACACCTTATAATAGCCGCAGCGGGCGCTGCGGGAGGGGCGCGGAATGCGGATAGCTTGCAGCAACTCTGCTGTTTCGAGCCTCACCTCGAACGCACCGGCCACGAATTGTTCGACCGGCACGCGTCGCGTTTGCTTGCCATCCGTGACAATGCATTCCGCCGCCAGGGCGCACAGCACCGGCAACCAATCTCCCGACGGGTCAGCATGACAAATGCTGCCTCCGATCGTCCCGCGGTTGCGGACGGCACGGTAGGCGATACCGGCGGCAACGGCCGCGAGAATCGGCAAACGGTCCATGCGCACGCGCCCATCCTCGATATCGGAGGTGGTGATGCAGGCGCCGATGACGAGGCCGTCGGTGTCTTCTTCGATGTGCGTCAATTCAGGAATCGGGGTGATATCGACCAGGATGCTCGGCCGCGCCAGGCGGAGGTTCAACATCGGGCCCAGTGACTGGCCGCCCGCAATAACCTTCGCGCTGCCGGACGCCTGGCGCAGGATGGTGACGGCCTCGCCGAGGCTCCTTGCGCGCGCAAATTCGAAACGGGCGGGCTTCATGGCGCTCCTCGCGACGTCGAAGCGGCCGCCACTGCGTTGAGGATTCGCTCGGGCGTGAGCGGCAGGTCGTGCACTTCGGCGCCGAGTGCGCACAAAGCATCGTTGACGGCGCAGACGATCGCGGCGGGCGGGCCCACCGCCCCGCCTTCGCCGATGCCTTTCATGCCGAACTCGGTATGCGGCGAGGGCGTCTCCATGTGCAGCACGCGAATATCGGGGACCTCGCTCGCGCCGGGCACGAGATAGTCGAGCATGGTCGATGCCAAAGGTTGGCCGTTGGCATCGAACGGGACTGCCTCCAGAAGGCAGGTGCCGATCCCCTGTGCAGTCCCTCCCTGCACTTGCCCGTCGACGATCATCGGATTGATGAGTTTGCCGCCGTCTTCGACGACCACGTAGTCGAGAATCTCAACGAGTCCGGTGCCGGGATCGACCGCCACGAGCGCGGCATGGCTGGCATAGCTGAACGTACCCATGTCACGCGCGGGACGATAACCCGTGGTGACCTCCAGGCCGCTTTCTTCGAGCTCGGGAGGGAGATTCTGCGGCTGCAGATACCAGGCCCGCGCGACCTCACCTAAGGTCACGCTGGCGGCGCGCCCGACCACGCAGCCTTTCACGACCCGCACCTCGGCGGGATCGGCCTGCAACAACCACGCGCCGATCCGGCTTGCCCGTTTGGCCAGCATGCGTGAGGCCTGCGCGACGGCCCCGCCCGCCATCACCATCGAGCGAGAGGCCCACGTTCCCGTGGAGAACGGAACGTAGAGCGTATCGCCCTGCAAGACCTTGATGCGGTCAAATTCGGTGCCGAGGATCTCGTGTGCCACCTGAGCCAATGTTGTCTCGTGGCCCTGGCCGTGCGAATGGGTGCCGACGCGGATCTCGACGTCCCCGTCAGCGGTGAGCCGCACGCTCGCTTGTTCGTATCCCGGTACGACCGGGCGGCCCCAATCGGCCAGCACCGCAGTTCCCATCGCCCCCTGCTCGCAAAAGATTGAAAAACCGACGCCGAGGAGCCGCCCGTCAGGCTCGCCGTTTCGCTGCCGCTTGCGGATTGCTGGCAGATCGATCGCGGCAACCGCGCGGCGCAGGGATTCGGGATAATCGCCTCCGTCGAATTGTTTCTTCGTCACGTTCTCGAACGGCATCTGTTCCGGACGGACGAGATTTCTCAGCCGCACCTCGTATGGTTCGATGCCCGCTTGCCGGGCAAGCGCATCCATGATGACCTCGAGGGCAAGACACACGCCCGAGCGCGCCACCCCCCGATACGGCAGGATCGGACACTTGTTGGTCGCGACGGCGGCGGCACGGCAGCGGTAGATACTGAAATCGTAAGGTCCGGGCAGCAAGCTCGCGACCTGCGCGGCTTCCAGCGCAGACGAGGTGGGATAGACCGAGTACGCCCCGGCATCTACGGTGGCAGCGCAATCGAGCGCCAGCAGTCGGCCATTGCGATCGGCGTAGCCGGTGATGCGGTAGTGGTGCTCGCGGCAGTTTGCGCTCGCACTCAAATGCTCGCGGCAGTCTTCCAGCCAACGCACCGGCATTCCGACGCGAATGGCGAGCCAAGCCAGCGCGACCTCTTCCCGGCAGAGCAGACCCTTGTAGCCGAAGCCGCCGCCGACATCGGGAGAAATCACGCGAACGGAACCGTCGCTCAGGCTCAGGCATTCGGCCACGCCGCGCTGCACGACGTGCGGCATTTGGGTCGCCGTGATCAGCGTGAGAAAACGCAGCCGCGCATCCCATTGGGCGACGACGCCGCGGCCCTCCATTGGAAACATGCACTGTCGCGCGGTGCGGATGTCGCGCGTGACCTTGATGGCAGCGGCTTCGGCAACGCGCTCGATCGCGCCATCCTGGAAAAATTCGATAAAGACGTTGTCGCCCCACTCCTCGTGCACCAGCGGCGCGTCGGCTTCGCGCGCGGCCAGCATGTCGACCACGGGTTCCAACTCCTCGTAATCGACAGCGACGGTGTCGGCGATGTCCTCCGCTTGCGCCCGCGACGGCGCGACGCACATGGCGACGAGTTCGCCCACATACCGAACTTTGTCCTTAGCCAGAATTGGTTCCGACGAGTGCTTGAATCCGCTGAGCGTGGTTGCCGCTCGAACAGGCTTGACGTTGGCTAAGTCAGCCGCGGTGAAGACCACCCCGTTATGCTCGTCCGGAACGTGCACGTTGCGAATGCGGCCGTGCGCGACCGTGCTTCGCACGAAGGCAACCTCACGCGCGCCGGAGACGCGAAAATCAGCGACATACTGGCCGCGACCGCGCAGAAACCGGTCATCCTCTTTGCGCAGAACGGAAGCCCCGACCCCTTGGTCAGACATGCCTAGACTCTGTTTGCGGTTAGGAATGAGTATGATAGCACGAGGTCTCCGCGCCAACTTGGCACAGAAATCGCTTGATGTGCGCGGTTTCGAACCGACAATTATGGCTGCCGGTACCAGGACTCAAGAGAGCGGTGCAATGCGCTCGGCAACCGCCTGGCCGGCGGCAGACACCGCACCTCCCGGCGGCCATAGCGGCGCGATTGTGCGCGTCTCAGCTCTCCAGAAAACATTCGGCGACCTCGAGGCGATCCACCATCTCTCGTTCGATGTCGCCGACGGGGAGTTTCTCAGCGTGCTGGGTCCAAGCGGTTGCGGCAAGAGCACGCTGCTCATGATGATTGCAGGGCTGATCGGCCCCAGCGGCGGCGAGATCCGCATCAAAGACATGAGAGTGAGAGGTCCTCGGCAGGAGGTAGGTGTTGTTTTCCAGAGCCCGGTTCTGCTCCCCTGGCGCACGGTTCTGCAAAACGTGCTGTTTCCTATCGAGTTGCTGAAGCTGCCGCGTCCGCAATACCGCCGACGCGCGATGGAACTGCTGCAGATGGCGAAAATCGACGAATTTGCCGCCATGTTGCCGCGTCAGCTGTCGGGGGGTATGCGGCAGCGCGTCGCGATTTGCCGGGCGCTCGTGCACGATCCCAGCATCCTACTGATGGATGAGCCATTCAGCGCATTGGACGCGATCACGCGCGACGAAGTGGCGGTCGAGCTGCAACGGATTTGGCAGGTCAACCGTAAGACGGTGATCTTCGTCACCCATAGCATCCGCGAAGCGGCATTCCTCTCGGGCCGCGTTGTGGTCATGGGCCGTCGTCCGGCGACCGTAATTGACGAACTCGTAATTGACCTTCCGCGGCCGCGGCCCATTGCGGTGACCGAGGATGAGACGTTCAACCGTCTGGTTCGTCATCTCCGCAAAGCGATCGAGGCGAGCCATGCGCAATAGCATCGGAAACCGCGCAGCATCGATCGCCTGGCCAATCCTCGTCGCGGCGCTCCTTCTTTTGGGATGGGAGATCAGCGTCAGGACATTGAACATCCGCAGTATCATATTGCCACCGCCTTCGGCGGTACTCGAGGCCATGGCACAGCGGCACGACCTCCTGCTGGCGCATCTGTGGCCCTCGCTTTATCTCACGATGCTCGGATTTGGACTTTCCGTCGTCGGCGGCGTCCTCGTCGCCGTGTTGATCACGTACTCGACCATAATCCGCAAGGGCTTCTACCCGGTGATCATCGTCTCACAGGTGATCCCGAAAATTTCCATCGCGCCCTTGTTCATCGTGTGGTTCGGGACCGGCACCATGTCGAGTCTGCTGCTGGCGTTCCTGGTCGCGTTCTTTCCCATGACCATCAACGCGGCGATGGGTTTCGAATCGGTGGACGAGGATATCCATCGTATGGCGCGCACCTTCATGGGTTCGCCTTGGCAGATTTTCTGGAAAATACGCATGCCTAGTGCCCTGCCCCATATCTTCGCCGGCATGAAGATTTCCATTACGCTTGCCATCATCGGCGTGATCGTCTCGGAGTTTGTGGCATCTCAGGAAGGCATCGGCTACCTCATCAAGCTCGCCGGCGGGCTCTTGGATACCCCGCTGATGCTGGCAGCGATTGCCTGGCTGAGCATCAGCGGACTTGCGCTCTACGCGATCATCGCTGGCGTGGAAGGTTGGGCGGTATACTGGCAGCCGCCGTCCGATGCCGTTGGCTCCGGAGGAGGGTGACGCGCCCTGCCTGTTCGTATGAGCGTCCAACATTGGGCGCCCGACCCGATCGTAAAAATGCACCGATCCCACAGAGGAGTGACTGCAATGACAATCCAGCGCCGTTCTTTCCTGAAGCTCACTGCTGGCACCGTCGTGTCGACGGGCTTCGGGATTGGAGCACCCGCGATCGTGCGCGCCGCAACTCCCGTCAAGATGACGTTGCCCTGGTTGCCGCTCGGAACCTTCAGCTACGCGTTCGTCACGAAGAAGATGGGCTTTTGGGAGAAGCGCGGACTCGACGTGACCATTGACCGCGGCTTCGGTTCCGGCCGGGTCTGCGTGCCGGTTGATCAGGGGCAGTATGATTTCGGGATTCTCGATCTGGCAGTGATGATGAACTGCGCCGCGCGAGGACTCGACCTTGTCGCCGTCGCAGGCATCTGGCCGCGCTCTCCAGTCGGAATTTTTTCGCTCAAGGAATACGGTATCAACAAGCCTCAGGACCTCGAAGGTCAGACGGTTGCCTTTGACGTCGGTAGCGGCGATTTCCAACTCTGGCCGGCTTTTATCAAGGCTACAGGAATCGACGACAAGAAGGTCAATAAGGTGACCATGGACGCGGCCGCGCTAATCAAGGCGTTAGTGGAAAAGCAGGTCAAAGCAGAAGGAAACTTCTTCGGTAGCATCGCGCCGAGCCTGTGGGCGCAGGGCCTCGAGATCAACAGCATGTTGTACGAGTACTACGGGGTAAAGATGTTCAGCAACGTGGTCGCATGCAATCGCGTCACCATCGAGAGGAAGCCGGAACTTTGCGAGGCGTTCGTTGGCGGTCTGATGGAAGGGCTCCAATACGTCTACTTGAACCCGGAAAGATCAGTCGCACTCCACCTCGAAAGCGTGAAGGAGTTTCAAGGCGGCAGCGTCGCCAATCAAAAGGTGATCGAGTACGGGCAGGCGGTGAGCACTGCGCTCGGCGTCGTGCCAGCGGTGCGACAACACGGGCTCGGCTACATGGATCCCGACCTTGTCGCCACAACAGCGAAGACGGTCGAGACCTATATGGGCGTGACGAACGCTCCGCCGACGCAGACGCTGTTCACAAACAAATTCGTCGGCACAGTGAAACTGACCGAGGCGGAATGGGCCGAGGTAGAAAAGCGCTCGGAGAAATACCTGCCGCGCAAGAGCTTATAACAGCATCCTCATACCGGTCTGGGAATGGCTGGCTACCCACGACCAGTTGCAGTCGCCGCTGTCATGCATCAGCGAGCCACGAAATCGAAGGGGATTTCGCGGATCGCTCGGCCCAATTAAACCTTCACGCCGGCCGCGGCCAGGAGCGAGCGCGCTCGGGCGCGCTGCTCATCGGAGATGGTCAGCCGCTCGGCAAAGTCACGTCCCGCTGGACGCGTGGCGTCGATGCCCATCTTGGTCAGCGTGAAATGTTCCGGGTCCGAGGTCGGGTCGAGAATGGCGCCCTTCGCTCCCGGGACGAACACAATGTCCTTCTCCGCCCGCACACGCGTGGCAATCGCCCACATCACGTCGTTGATGTTGAAGATATCGACGTCATCATCCACGACAATGACGTATTTCGTGTACTGTTCGGTGCCGAGCGTGGCCATGATCGCCATCTGCGGCTCGCCTTCGGCGATCTTCTTCATCGAAATGAAAGCCATGAAGGCGCCGCAGGTGGTGTGCGGGACGTGCGCCGCACGTACGTTCGGTAAATTGCGCCGCAGCGCGTTGAGAATTTCGCCTTCCCGAGTGATGCAGGAGATCAAGATGTGATCCCTGGACATCCCCGAGGTGACGCTGTGGAACATTGCGTCGCGGCGCATGCGAATCCGGTGCGCGACGAACACGTTCTGGGTGCTCCGGTAGGAGGCGTAACCTGTGAACTCGCTGAATGGCCCCTCGGGCTCGTGCACATTGGGCAAGATTTCGCCCTCGATGATGATCTCGGCGCCGGCGGGGACTTCGAGATCGGCGACCCCGCAGCGGGCGAGCCGGTAGGGTTCGCCGAATAAGCCACCGATGATCTCGAATTTTCGCACGTGTGGTGGGTAGGCATAGACCATCGAGCCCATGTAGTGCAGCGGATGGGTCCCGAGCGTAACGGCTGCGGGGAGCGATCGCCCGCGCTCCTCGGCACGACGATGAAATTCGTAGAGGCGGCGGCGTGAGTGCAACGACACGCCCAGCCGGTTCTTGCCCTTGAGCATGAGGCGGTGGAAACCGGTCGTATCGATACCCGTCACTGGATCGCGCGCCACGATCTGCCCGGCAGTGATGTAGGGGGCGGCATCCACCGCAAATTGCAGCGGGATCGGCAATTTGGTCAGATCGACTTCGTCGCCTTCGAGCACCACGTCTTCCCATGCGCCGCGATCAACGACTTCGCAGGGAACGTATTTTTGGCACCGCTCGCGGAATGCGGTTGGCAGATCGGCGGGTTCTACGCCCAGACACGCGGCCAAGAGCTTGCGATTGCCGGCGACATTCGTAATGAGCTGCATACCGCTGCCGCGCACCTTCTCGAACACGATAAGCGGGTTCTTGCCGGCGTGCTCGAGCTCGAACACCAGTGCCGTGGCATCGAAACGCAGGTCGATCGACTCACGAATGCGCAGCAATTCGTCGGGATATTCGGTTTCGACCAGCCGTAAGAAACCACGCAGACTTTGACCGTCACCGTCGATATTTGGTTTCACGAGTGTCCCCTGCTGGGCCCGCAAACTGGATCATCGTATATGGGCTTCGTTCCAACGGGAAGATTGCGACCGCAAATCGAGCATTGCGCCCGAACAATGGGCTTGAACGGATCGACCAATTGCGCTTGAAGGCATCCAACTGCGAGGGAATCTTCATGAAACGTTGGCGCCTTCTGCTCGTGGCCGCAGCCGTCTTCGTAATCCTTGCCGCGCCGGCGAGGGCGTCGGAGCAAGCCTATCCGACGCGACCCATCCAAGTGATCGTTCCCTTCGCGGGCGGCAGTGCCAGCGACGTGGTCATGCGCATTCTCCTCGACCGGATGGCGAAGTCCATCGGCCAGCCCTTCATCGTCGACAATCGCCCGGGCGCCGGCGGCAATATCGGCACCAGCGCGGCAACAAAGGCGACCCCGGACGGCTACACGCTGGTGATGGGTTCGGCCGGTCCGATGGCCGCCAACAGGACGCTTTACCGCGATCTCGGCTATGACCCGGAGAAGGACCTGGAGCCGATCTCGCTATTCGCCCATTTTCCCATTCTGGTCGTGGTGAGTTCGAAGCTACCGATCAAATCGCTGACCGAATTCGTGGATTACGCGAAGGGGCGACCGAAACAGCTCAACTACGGATCGGTCGGCATCGGAAGCTCGCAACATCTCGCGGGAGTCTATTTCGAGCAGGTGGCGGGACTGGAGCTCACCCACGTGCCCTACCGTAATATCGCGCAATATGTGCCGGACCTGATCGCGGGCAGCGTGCCGGTGGGGTTCCAGTGGCTTCCGAACGTCAGCCCCCCGCTGCAGAGCGGTGAGGCGAGAGCCCTCGCGGTCGCGACAAGCAAGCGCATGACTGCGCTCCCCGACGTTGCAACGGCCGCCGAAGCCGGGATCAACAACTACGAGGCGTCTGGGTGGCTCGCACTATTGGCGCCGCACGGGACGCCCAAGCCGATCATCGCCAAGCTCAATGAGGAATTGGTCACAGCCATGAAGGATCCGCAGGTCGCTCACAAAATCGTCGAGCAGGGCGCAGAAGGCACCTCGACGACGCCCGAAGGGCTCGCCAAGTTCATCGCCTCGGAATCCGTCAAATGGCGCGACATCATCGTCAAGGCTGGCATCCCGCCGATTCAATAACAGCCGGGGCGTCCGTGGAGTCACGCGCGGGCGTGACCGCACGTTGAGGAGGTCGATGGACACATCAGAACACATGGGCTTGGCTTATCACTGGAGAAGCTGCTGATCGATTTGTTCGATAAAGTCCCCAGGTTTGTGGATGCTTGAAGCCAGCGCTTCCTCTAAATGATGTCCAATTGCGCTGCACGTGGGACAGGGAGCCTTCGGGTGGACCGCAAAAAGTTGCAGACGCCGTACGACGGTCTGACCCCAGATCAGCTGTTACAGCTTGAAGACTCGTGAAGAGTTTTATTTCGAACGTTAAGGCGGCCAACATCGAGCCGCTGGAAACGATGTTGCAGATGATGGGACATGGAAGCTACGTAAACAACCGCAAGCAATGACTTCAATATTGATGGATCTGGCCGTCGAGCTTGAGCGCAAACTTGGGTTGTCAAGATCGCAAGCTATTTCGATAGCGCATTCGCGGCTTATTGAACTGCGCGAGGAGCAGCTCCCATCCGACCACTCAATCGTCGGCAAGCTTGACGACACGACAGCGCGCAACGATCTGGTCCAATTCCTCGATCGACTGGATAGCTATCCAAACGGGCGTTATGGCGGACGGGGAATTGTTCTTTGTGCCGGTGGAACGCGGTACTTCCGATACGCATGGGTCTGCATCAACATGCTTCGCCGCATGGGCTGCCGCCTTCCGATCGAAATGTGGCACTTCGGCCATTACGAGCTGGATGCCTTTATGACTGAATTGGTTAGACCTCTCGATGTCACGACAGTGGACGCATTGGCTGTCAGAAAACGTCACCCAATTCGCCTGCTTCTCGGGTACGCAATCAAACCCTACGCCTTACTACATTCATCGTTTGAAGAGGTCTTACTACTCGATGCTGATAATGTCCCGCTGACCAATGTCGAGATACTGTTTGACGAACCAGCATTTCGCTAGACCGGGGCTCTGTTTTGGCCAAACAAGACACCAATTTCGGCCAGCAATCCAATCTGGACGATATGCAACTTGCCTTATCGAGAAGAAACATCGTTCGAGAGTGGCCAGATGCTGATCGCTAAGCGAACGGCATGGCGCGCGCTAAATCTTACCGTGCACATGAATGCAAACAGCGATTATTTCTATCAATATCTGCAGGGAGACAAAGACTGCTTTCAAATTGCTTGGCGCATTGCGTGTACTCCGTATTCCCTGATTCCATACCCGATGAAGCGGCTCTCTGGCGCGATGTGCCAACACGATTCATACGGCAGACGAGTCTTCCAGCATCGGAATGACGCGAAATGGGATCGAGACACTCAACATATTCCTGGTTTCGTCCATGAGGACGAATGTTTGGCACTGCTGGACGAATTGGACAAGCGCTGGGATGGCCGCATCGCGAAGCAGGAGTGAGGCAGCTGTTGTCCGACGCTCCGTCGCCTCAGGGTCTCACCGCGATTGGCAATTTATTTTCCGGACCAGTGGACGAATTGGCGCTCGACGAGCAGAAACATGAGGTTGAGGCCGTAGCCCAGCCCGCCGGCGGCGAAGATCGCCGCGTACATGTCGGGCATGGCGAAGAGCTGCTGCGCCTCGAATACGCGCTGGCCGAGCCCGTCGGTGGAGCCAATGAACATCTCCGCCACCACGACGATCACGAGCGCAAGCGAGACGCCGTTGCGCAGGCCGACGAAGGTCTGCGGCAACGACTCGAGCAGCATCACGTCGGTTAGGACGCGTATACGCGAAGCGCCCATCACCTTGGCAGCAAGGAGCCGCGTCTTGCGGGCGTTCATGACGCCATAAGCGACATTGAACAAAATGACCAGCGCGGCGCCGAACGCGGCGACCGAAATCTTGGTTTTGTCGCCGACCCCGAACAGCACCAGGAATAAGGGAAACATGGCTGAGGCAGGAGTGGAGCGGAAAAAATCGACGACAAACTCGACCGAGCGATAGACCCGTTCCGAGGCGCCCAGCGCGATGCCGAGCGGAATGGCGATCGCCGCGGCGATCAGGATGGCCAAGATGGTGCGCTCGAGCGTGCGCATGAAATCGAAGCCAAGCCGACCACCTGCCAAGCCGTTCCACAGTGCGCGGAAAGTATCGACCGGTGACGGCAATAGGACAGGATCGACGATCTGATACCACACGGCCAAATACCAGATGACGATGAGACCGACGACCCCGATGATCGGCAGGTAAGGATCGAAATGGACCGGCTTCATCCCTTGCGCACCTCCCGCTGGAAAATCTCGAGGCAGTGCGCCTTGACCCGGACGAAATCGTGCTGCGACAGCGTTGCGTCGCTGCGCGGCCGCGCGGCGTCATAATGCACGTAGTCCGCGATGGTGGCCGGACGGCGCGAGAGCAGGAGGATGCGATCGGCGAGGTAAACCGCCTCCTCGAGATCATGCGAGACGAGCACTGTCGTTGTGCCGGTCTCCACGAAGATGCGCTGGAGCTGATCGCGCACGAACAGCGTCATCTCGTAATCGAGCGCCGAGAACGGCTCGTCGAGAAACAGGATTTGCGGTTCGACAACGAGCGCTCGCATGATGGAGACGAGCTGCTGCTGTCCGCCGGACAATTCATAGGGATAGCGGTTGAGGTCGATCTTGACGCCAAGCCCTGCCACCATCCGTTCGGTGCGCGTGCGCCGTTTGGCCTTCGGCAGCTTCATCAGTTTCAGGGGATATTGGATGTTGTCGATCGCCCGCAGCCAGGGAAACAGCGCCTCGCGATAATTCTGAAAGACGTACCCGAACTTGATGTCGCGCAGCGGCCTGCCGTCGAACAGGATTTCTCCGGCATCGATCGGAATTAAGCCGGTGATCATGTTGATCAGAGTGCTCTTGCCGCAGCCGTTCGGGCCGAATATCGACACGAGCTTGCCGCGCGGGATGTCGAGATCGAAGCGGTCGTAGACGACTGCGTCGGGAAAGCGCTTAGTCAGGCCGCGGACGGTCACCGCGGGAACCTCGCCAGCATCGCTCCTCGAGGCTCGAGCCTCGTGCGCTCGTGCCACCGGGCTCTCCCACCCCATGCGTTGGATCCTCAGAACGTCTGCAGATATTTGGTGACGTCCACCTTCTCACTGAGCGTGCCGGTTTCAACCGAGAAATCGATGAATTTCTGATAATCGGCCTTGTCCTTTGCGGTGAGATCCTTAGCCATGAAGTAGCGGATCATGGGCACCGTATCGACGACGTCATCGGGGGTAAACGTATTCTTGAGCAGGTGCTTGCGCGCTTCTTGTGGATTGGAATTGATGAGTTCGACCGCCTTGCCCCACGCCGCCGTGAAACGCTTGGCCACGTCCGGCCGACCCTTGATGAAGTCGCTCGTCAACGCACAGCCTGCGACGAATGCATTGGCATTGGGATCGCCCAGCACGTAATGGGCGATGACCCCAACCTCGATCGTGGTAGCGACCCCCAGCTTGCGCATGGTGGACGCGTTGGGCTCGAGCGTGTAGCCGGCATCGAAGGTGCCGGCCTGCATCACGTTGACATGCTGGCCCATATCGAGCTGATCGATGGTGTAGTCGCCCTCTTTCAATCCCGCCGCAGCCAGCGCTGCTTTCGCCATGGTTACGTTGGCCGGCCCGGGCGCGGACATGATTTTGGCGCCCTTGAGGTCCTTGAGCGAGGTCGCCGGAAAACCCTTGCGGACGACGAACTGCTCCATCTGGTAAGTCCGGTTCTGGCTGTTCACCGAAACGTACATGGCAACGCCGGGCTTTTTGATGTTGGCGTTCATGCCTTCGATTGTCACCAGCACCGCCGAAGCATCAATCTGATTGGTGATCATTGCCGCCACGTTAGGCGGGCCACCAATCAGCCGCACCATTTCCGGCTCGATGTTGTGCTCCTTGAAGAAACCGCGCTCGACCGCGACGAAATAAGGGAGCGAGGAGCTGACCGGGAAAACGCCGACCTTGACCTTGTCCTGCGCCGCCGCCGTTGTAGCGAGGGTCGCCATCACAGCGAGCGCGCACACGAGCTGTAGCGCATACCTATTCATCGTATCGTCTCCATGTCTTCGCGGACCACTGCCGCAATCAAGCAAGGCGCGTGCCGCCCCGGCCTATTCCCCCGCATCGATGATGGCAATCACGGGCCCACCGCCGTGCGGGCCCTGATGCATCGCATCGACCGACACGAACACCGCCGGATCGCCGATTGCCGCCGCTGCCACCCCGCCCACGGCGGCCTTGGAATGGCGGTGGTGGTGTACATCGGAATCGTCAAGCATGATCTGGCGGCGTCCGCGCAGCGTGCCGCGACGATCGGCCTCGCATTTGATGAAGCAGTTGATCAGCCGGCCGTCGAGATCCGCGGCGCGCGGCCGTGTCGGTAGATCAAGGCCGGCGTTGCGGATGGCATCGTAGATGCCGTCGAGATCGAGGGCGTCGTGCATCAGCGCATGCCCAATGCGGTAGCGCCCCCCTGCGCCTGCTTTGTTGCCGAGCAGCACGACCTGTGCCTGCGTAAGCTCGACGCCTGAGGAGCACGACGCAACGGAAGAGTAAAGGTCAAGGTCCTTGCAGATCTGTTCGGCGCGCGGCGGCTTAATCTCACCGAGCGCAGCCGCGATGCCAAGCGCGGCCGTGCCGTTCGAGACACCCATCGAGTCGTGCACCTCGCAGGCGACCTCATTCCCGCGTGATAGCGCGTCGCGTACGGAATCAATCGTGAGCAGCGGCGTCTTGGTCTGAACGTAATGTACGTTGTTCGGATCATCGATGCCGGCCTCGCGCATCGCGGCTTTCACCGCTTGCGCGACTTTCTCAACCATCGCCGGGCGGCCGATATCTTCGGGTAAGAGCTCCGCGCTCATTGCGGTTCCGATCGCCAGGCGCAATTTCGAGGCGGGGCCGGTCCTCGCGTTCCGCGCGAACACGGTCGCGTGCGGGGTGATGACCCCGTCGCAGCCGCCCGACCAGACCATCGGGATGGCGGCGATCTCCGATTCGCTGCGCTTGCCGTGCCTTTGCAGCGCCCGGCGAAAGGCCTGGTCGGCCAGGATGCGCGTGAAGTCGTTGACGCCGCCATTGCCTTCGGTCTTGCCGATGACGGCGATCACCTCGTCCGCGGCGAACTGCCCGCGCGCGAAGCAGGCCTCGAGCCCGGAGGCGTCCTGAACCGTCTTGAGCTCCACCTTTGCCGCTTCGATCGCCATGGGTCCATACGCTATGTGGTCTTCATCCGTGGCGCGCACTCACCCCGCATCATTGGTTCATACGCTGGCCCGCGGTCGATCATCAGTCGCGGCGCCACACGTCGGGCGCGCAGCTCGGCGCGCAGCTTCGCCGTCGCCGCGACGTCGACATCATAGTCGTCCGAGGCTGCATCAGGCTCAAGGACGACGCCATAGTCGTCCCGCGCTGCCCGATGCGATACGCGGCTCTCCGTCACATCGTGCGCGACCAGCTCCGGCTCCCGGTCGAGCGGATCGCCCCAGCCGCCGCCGCCCGTCGTGACCACGCGCACCACCTGCCCCGCCAGCACCGGGTCGCCATCGACGAGGCCGCCGAGGTCGCGCGGAGTGCCTTCGAGATCAGCCGTGACGCAAAAGGGTTGTCCGGCGACTCCGCCGTTGACGCCATAGCAGCCGAGCCGCACCCGGTCGGCGGTGACAATGGTGCGGCAATCCACCAGCGCGCGGTAGTGCTTTTCGTAGCCAAGGCCGCCCCGCCGCTTGCCGGCGCCGCCGGAGTCCGTCCGCAGCGCCAGCTTCTCGACCAATAGCGGAAACCGCGTCTCGGTGAATTCGGCAGGTTGATTGCGCGAGTCGGGGACGATGTGGATAGCGTCGCTTCCGTCGGCGTAATAGCGGCCACCCGAGCCGCCGCCCAGCACCTCGCGGGAGAGGAACGGCTTGCCGTCGGCATCATGACCGAAGAAGCCGGTATAACGGATGGTCTCCTGGTCCGCAGGCATGCGCCCCTCGACCGCCTGCGCCACCACGCCCGCCAACAATCCCAGGCAGCGCAGCAGCACGAACGAGCGCGCATTGGTCGCGGCCGGCCATCGCGGCGTGATCAGCGTGCCCTTGGGTGGGAAGACGACATCGAACACCTCGCACACGCCTTCGTTGACGTGGATCTCGGCGGCGCGCTCCGGCGTGTCGGCAAGATTTCGCAGGATCGGCGCGATCCACTTAATGAGAAAGGCACCGCCGGCATAGTCCGCCGGCCAGTTGATGGGACCACTCGACTGCGGATGGGTGCCGGTGAAATCGAGCGTGATGCGCTCCCCGCGCTTGATCATCTTTAGCGCGATTTTGTGCAGCTTGGGGTTGCTAACGCCGTCGTGCTCGACATAGTCCTCCCAGGAATATTCACCGTCAGCGATCTTCGGGAGCAGTTCCTTGCGGTAGATCTCGCGGCATTTGTCGAGGATGGCCTGGAAGCAGGCTTCCACCGCGTCGCGTCCGAAGCGGGCAAACAGCCCCTCCATGCGTCGCGCGCCCATGACGCAGGCCTGCACCTCGCTGTCGAGATCGGCGGCAAGCATTTCAGGGACGCGCGAGTTGCGATTGATGACGGTGAACACCGCCTCGTTGCGCACGCCCGCGCTATATAGCTTGATCGGCGGGATTAAGAGTCCCTCCTCGAACACCGTGCGCGCCGTGCCCGGCATCGAACCGGGAACACGCCCGCCGATATCGTCATGATGGCCGAACGCCTGGATATAGGCCACTACCTCGCCTTCGTGGAATACCGGCACGGTGCTGCAGAGGTCGGGCAAATGGCCGATGCTGCCCTCGGTCAAATATGTGTCGTTCATCAGGAACACGTCGCCCGGCCGCATGGTTTCGGGCGGAAAGTCGCGCACCACGGCGTTTGGCATGGCCGAATAGGACCGGCCCGTGAGCTTGCGACAGTGGCGGTCGAACAGGCCCACGCGGTAGTCGTGCGCCTCGCGGATCATCGGACTGCGAGCGGTGCGCTCGATGGCGTATTCGATCTCGGCTTCGATCGAATTCAACGTGCCCTCGACGATCTGCAGGATGATGGGATCGACGTTGGATGCCCCCGCCGCAAAAGTCGCCGTCGCAAGCATGCTTCGCGGATTCATCGCACGCCCTCGACTCGAACGGATCTGACGATCAGGATGCCATGCGGGTCGACTTCAAGTTTCTGGCCGGGAAAAACCACGGTGGTCGAGCCGAACTCCTCAACCACGGCCGGGCCGTCGAGACGGAACGCGGGCGGCAGTGCTGCGCGCTCGTAGACAGGGGTCTCGCCGAAGGCGCCGTCGAAATAGACCGGCCGCACGGACTTGCGCGTCGGTCGGCCTCGCGTGCTGAGCTTGGGCACTCGCGGCCGCTCCACGAGGCCGAAGCCGGAGACGCAGAAATTGACCAGTTCGATCTTCTGTTCCCCCGCATAATTATAGCCAAACGTGCGCAGGTGCGCGGCGTGGAACGCGTCGATGAGTGCCGCCAGGAACGCGCTGTCGATCTCACCGGCAGGCGCGGCGACCCGCACTTCCATCGATTGGCCGGCATAGCGGATATCGGCTTCGCGTGCGATCCGGATCCGCATGGGATTAATGCCATCGCGTTCAAGACTGTTCACGGCATCTCGTTCCAAGGACGCATAGAGCGAGGCCACTGTCGCAAGGTCGACCGCGTCCTCGTGCATCACCTTGGTGATGATGAAATCGGTTCGCCAATCGACGGCAAGCAGCCCGAAGGCGGACAAGTTGCCAGGGTCGCGCGGAACGATGCACGCCCTCATCCCGAGCAGTTCCATCACTGCCGGCGATTGCGCCGGCCCGGCGCCGCCGAAGGCAAGCAGCGCGAAGCCGCGCGGGTCGATGCCGCGCTGGATTGTCATCTGGCGAATTGCGTTGGCTTGATTCCAGTTGGCGATCTCGATGATGCCATGGGCGAGCTGCTCCACGGTCATCGCGCCGGGAAGCCGCGAGGCCAAGGCGGCGAGCCCTGCGCGCGACCGCGAGACGTCGAGCGCAACGCCACCACCGATGAGGGCGGAAGGGATGCGTCCGAGAACGAGGTTGGCATCAGTGATGGTCGGCTCTGCGCCGCCGTTGGGATAGCACATCGGCCCTGGCTCGGCGCCCGCGCTTTTCGGCCCCACCTTGAGGTGCCCTTCGCGGCCGATCCACGCGATTGATCCGCCGCCGGTACCAATGGTTCTGATGTCGATCATCGGGATGCGCACAGGAAAGCCGCCCACCGCGCCGCCGTTGGTGACGTGCGGCTTGCCGTCTTCGATCAGACAGAGATCGGAGGAGGTGCCACCAGCATCGAGCGCGACCACGTCGGGAAAACCGGCGATCTCCGCGACCACCGCGCTCGCGAGAGCGCCGGCCGCCGGTCCCGACAGCGCCGTCGTGATCGGCTTGCGCAGCACCTGATCTGCGCTGGCAACGCCGCCGCTCGATTGCATCACGAGGAACGGCTTGTCGTGCAACGATGCGCCGAGCTCGTCGTGCACGCGATTGAGATAGCGCTCCATGTGCGGCTTGACGAACGCATCGACCAAAGTCGTGACCGCGCGCTCGTACTCGCGATATTCCGGCAGTACCACGCAGGACAGCGACAGTGTGCAATCGGGGTACTCCTGCGCGAAAATCTCAGCAAGCCGGCGCTCATGGGCGGGATTGGCATATGAGTGCATGAGGCAGATGCCGATCGCGCGCACGCCGTGTCTGCGGAAGAAGTGCGCAGCCGCACGCGCGCTCGCTTCGTCCAGCGGCCGGATCTCCTCACCGCGGAAGTTCAACCGTCCGCCGACTTCGCGGACGAAACGGAGCGGCACGATGCGCTCCGGTTTCACCCAGAAGTACGAATTGCCGTAACCTTCCGGCACGGACTGACGCGCGATCTCCAGGAGATGGCGGAAGCCTGCGGTGACGATGAGGCCGAGTCCGCTGATTGGACCCTGCAGCAGCGCGTTTGTGGCAACGGTTGTGCCGTGGGCGAGGCCGGCGACCTCGGTCGGCGGCTCGTCGATTGCGTTGAGGATCTCGCGCACGCCGCGAACGAGGCCGATAGCCGGATTGGCGGGCGTGCTCGCAACCTTCGTGACGCGCATGGCGCCCGAGGAACTGTCGACGCAAACGACGTCGGTGAAGGTGCCGCCGGTATCGATGCCAATGCGCAAACGAGGCTCGTGGGGCGCCGATGACATGCCGCGCTCGCTCCGGAAGCGATGCAATCGAGCTTGTTTTGGCCGAGATGAGCCGAGGCTTCAACTGCCCGGAATGAGGCCTTTGGGCAGCGAGAAGCAGTACTTGGCGATGTCTGCCGCGCGTGTGTACCAGACGCGGTCCTTGTGCTTGTGCTCGACGCAGTGCTTGATGGCTTGGCGCACCGGCCGCAGTCGGAACGGCTGTCCGACGATGAAGCCGTGCAAAGCGAGCGCAAAGACGAGCGGTTGGCGCTCCGATTGCTCCAACATTTCCTCGAACTGATCGACGATCATTTCGGCGAACTCACGGCCGGTATGATCGCGATGCGCTTGTGATCCCGCGTCGTTCAGTTCCATGGGATAGGGGACCGAGAGCAACGGACCTGCGCGCGTTTGCATCCAGATCGGCTGGTCATCGACCGGCCAATCGAGCAAGTGCGTATAGCCGGCCTCTTTGAGCAGATCCGGCGTGATGTTGGATTCGAGCGCGCCGGGTCCCATCCAACCCGTCGGCCGTACGCCCACGTGTTTCTCGAGTACGGCGGTGCATTCCTCGATCGCGCGCGCCTCGTCCTGCTCCCACATCCCCCGCAGCAGCTCGGCATTCGTGCGCCCGTGACCGAGCACGTCGTCACCGCGCGCTCTGATCTTTTCCACGATCTGCGGGTAGTGATAGCACACGCTGCTGTTTAACAGGATGGAGGCGGGCAGCTTCAGCTCGTCGAGCATTTCGAAGAAGCGCCAATTGCCGATGCGGTTTCCATAGTCGCGCCACGCGAAGTTGCGCGTCGTCTGCTGCCCACTGCGCACCGGGTCCATCCCCAGCCCAGCGCCGAACGCGAAGTGCTCGATGTTGAGCGCGATATAGAAGGCAAGCCGCCTGTCACCCGGCCAACTATAGTCTTTCCGCTCGACGATCGGCGAATAGGCATAGCGGTTGTGGGCGGGGAGTTTCAGCATGGGATCCTCCATCTCGGCAATTGTTGCCATCCAATGATGTGGCTTTGACCGTGGGGCAGCCTACCCTTCGCGAAGAGCGGCCCGAAATGTGATATCATCTCCAAACAGCGGCTGGCACACGCTAGAGCGTTCGAGAACATATGCGATCCGACGTCGATCGGCAGCTCCCGCGGGCCGGCGAAATTTTTCTGGATCACCTCGCCCATTTTGTGCCTGACGCCGAGGCAGCGAGCCGTGCGCTGGCACGCGCCGGCTTTGCTCCTACGCCCATTTCTGTTCAGGTCAATCCAGACCCGGACGGAGCGCCGCGTCCCACTGGCACCGGCAACGTCACCGCCATGTTCGCGCGTGGCTACATCGAAATCCTATTCAAAACCTCCGACGCTCCTCTCGCCCGCGAATTCGAGGCTGGTCTCGCGCGCCATCCCGGCGTGCATTTGATGGCCTTTGCGGTGGCCGATGCCGCCGCTGCGCGGCGCCGACTCGCGGAGGGCGGGTTTCGGGTGCGGCCTCTGGTGGAGATGCAGCGCCCGGTCGATGCCGAAGGACAAGCCGCGACTGCGGCCTTTACGATTGCGCGCGTCGAACCAGGCGAGATGCCGGAGGGCCGCATCCAAGTCCTGACCCATCGCACTGAGCGCGCCGTCTGGCAGCCACGCTGGCTCTCCCATCCCAACGGCGCGTGGGCGCTAAAGCGCGTCCTCATTGCGGTGGCCGATGTGCACGAGACAGCTCGGCGGTTTGCCCGTTTCACCGGCCGTGCACCGGCACCTACGCCATTCGGCCAGACAATCGCGCTCGATCGCGGTCGCGTCGATCTCCTCGCCGCCGATGAATTCGGTCGCATACTGCCGGAGGTGCCGATCCCATCGCTGCCTTTCGTCGGAGCGTATAAGATCAGGGTGCAGTCGCTGACGTTGGCGGCCGACTTGCTGACGCAGGCCGGCCTCCTCGTGCGGCAGCGCGATCGCGAGCTGGTCTCGATATTCCCCCCAGAGCTCGGGCATGGCGCTTGGCTGTTTGCGGAATGAACCGCAATAGGTCGCGTCAAGCGCGTTTCGCGCGAACCAGGCGCCCTGGAGAGCAGCATTCGCCGTAGCGGGGGTCGAGCCGCATCTTTCACCTCTTCAAAGGCAGGCCAATGGCGCTTGTGCTCGCGAAAACTGTGCTCCTCGGAGGGTCGCCGCTCACCGACAGCGACAGAATCAGCCTCGCCGTATCCAGTGCCAACCAGCGCATTAGCGTATGGTCAATCGTGTCCTCGCCCAGCCAATTGAGCTCCCGCAGCCGTGTCCGGCCAGTGCGCAGCGCCTCGCGTAGCCAGGCAGGCCGGCGCTGCCGGCATCAACACCGGGGATTCTCAGCCAATCACCATTGAACACCGGCGATGAGGTCGAAATGCTTTGCGGATCAGATCAACGACATGGCCGGAAAGCTGCACCCCACCATGAAAAGCGTTATTCGATCACCTCATTGGCGCGCATCATAAATGCCTCAGGGACGGTCAGCCCGAGCGCCTTCGCGGTCTTAAGGTTGAGAATGAGATCAAATTTGATCGGCTGCTCGACTGGGATGTCGGCCGGTTTCGCTCCCCGCAAAATCTTGTCGACGTAATCACCGGCACGCCGGAAAAGGTCCGGAAAGTTTGGTCCGTAGGACATTAGACCTCCCGCGAGGACGTACTCGCGAAACGCATATACCGTCGGCAGATTCGCGTCGATCGCTGAGGTATTGATAAGGGTTCGATATGTCGTCAGGAGCGGATCAGTAGAAACGTAAAGCCCATCCACACGGCCCTTGAGTGACTCGATGCCGGGAATGATATCCTCCGTTTTTGAGATTTCGAGTCTCGTGACCTGGACGCCGAGCTTGGGCCCAACCGACTGCACTTCATTCATCTCCAATGCAGCGTTAGGGGTGTAGACATTGCCCATGACGGCTAGCCGTTGGAGGCCAGGGACAAGTCTGTGCAACTGCTCTAGCCGCTTGCCGGCAAGATCGGTCTGCTGGTTCGAGAGGCCTGTCACGTTGCCACCCGGACGCGCCAAGCTGGCGACGAGTCCGGTGCCGATGGGATCCCCCGCCGCCGCAAAGACAATCGGAATTGTCGTGGTTGCATTCTTGGCGGCTGCCACCGCCGCCGTACTCGCCGTCACGATGATATCGACCTTGCGGCGTACAAACTCGTCCGCAAATTCGACGTAGCGGTCCTCCCGCCCTTCCGCCCAGCGATACTCGATGGCGATGTTCCGACCGTCTACCCAGCCGAGTTCACGCAACCTCTGCTGAAAAGGTGGGATGAATGCGCTCCAGATTGAAGGGGTCGTCGCGCCCAAAAACCCAATCGTCGGTAACTTGTCCTGCTGGGCGTGTGCGGACAGCGGACAGACCGCAGTTGCTAGCGCCGCACCGCACAGCAACGCGAAGACTTTCCGCCGACGCAAGTCGTTCGTTGGCGCGGTCAAAAGCATTGGCGCGCTAACCAGGTTTCGCAGCATCGCACAGGCAGCCTCCTTCCGGCGGCCTTCGGGCGCCGACCTTCCCGCGCGCGGGAAGGTTATTCGAAAATCTCGCCTGCCGTCACCTGATCACCTTCGCGCGAGCACGGACGCCCTTCGGTATCCGGAGGCCGAGCGCGTTCGCGGTGTTTTGGTTGATGACAAGTTCGTGCTTCTTCTGCAGCTCGACTGGGAGATCGGCCGCCGGTGTTCCACGCAGAATTTTGTCCACGAGTTCTGCCGCGCGCTCAAACATAATCCGGAAGTCCGGTCCATAGGACATCAGACCGCCGGTCTCAGTATAGTCTCGAAATGCATGCATGGTCGGCAGCTTCACGCTCGCCGCCGAAGTATTGATGGCAATTTGGTTGGTGGTCATTAACGGGTCAGTGCAAACAAAAAGCGCATCCGCCTGGCCTTGCAGTCTCTTGATGGCGGGCGCGATCTGTGCCGCTCGTCGGACGTCGCATATGACGGTCTCGATCCTAAGGCTGCGGGCTCTTCTTTGGATCCGATCCATCTCCAACGGGATGTTGCGACTACCGCGATTACCCATAATCGCCAGCCGCCGCAGACCGGGGACAACTTTGCGCAATTGGTCGAGTCGCTCGACGGCAAGATCGGTCTGCCCATTTGACATGCCTGTGACATTTCGTCCGGGGCGCGCGAGGCTGGCAACCAACTTGGTACGCACCGGATCCCCGGCCGCCGCGAAGATGATCGGGATTGCCGATGTTGCCTTCTTCGCCGCCATAGCTGGCGCAGTTCCGGACGTGACGATGACATCGACGTTGCGCCGGACGAAGTCTTGCGCAAACCGCGCGTAGCGGTCCTGCCGTCCTTCGGCCCAGCGATAATCAATGGCTATATTGCTGCCATTGATCCAGTCGAGCTCGCGCAATCTCTGCTCGAAAGCTGCGAGGAACGCGCTCCAGATCGAAGGCGTAGTCGCGCCTAGGAAGCCGATGGTCGCCTGCCTCGCCCAACTACGATGCAGGGTAAACTCCCGCGATGCCATCTATCCCTCCCATGACGTAGCGCTGGCCACATCCGCCGGCGGGCGATTGAAACCATTTAAAGCTCCTCGCGCGCGAGTCAATCGTCAAGGTCCCTAGATTTGATTGGCACGACTGTGCTTTCGGTCGCTCCGACCGGATTTATCATCTTCGGCGGCCATCGAGTGGGAACACCTCACACGGGTTGGCACGAATCATACAAACGCAAACAACGTAGCACCGTATGCTAAGGTCGGACGAGGCATGGTTATGGGCGACGTACGTGTTAACCATAGGGCGCTTACACGGTTCGTGACCGCCGTCTTTTCCGCAACCGGAATGGGCACCTCCGACGCCGGGACAGTAGCGGAAGTGCTGGTGTGGGCAAATGAGCGTGGCATCGACTCCCACGGTGTCATGCGTATACCGAGTTATCTGACGGAAATTAAGAACGGGAAGTTCAACCCCACAGCGCAGCCCCTGACGCGACGGCTGCTCCCGGCAACGTTCATGATGGATTGTCACAGAGCGGCGGGTCCCGTTTGCATGACGCATGCCGCTGCGCTGGCGATCGAATTGGCGCACGAGTTCGGCGTTGGGGTCGGATTGCTGAGCGACCCCCATCATCTGGGCGCCATCGGGCGTTATGCCCAATCGATCGCGGAACGTGGATACGTCGCCCTCGTCATCCTGGCGGGCCTGCCGTTCATGGCCTATCACGGCGCCAAGGTGGCAAGCATTGGAACCAGCCCGGTCGCGATCGGCATCCCCGGACCGGATCCGCAAAACGCGCCGCTGTTGCTCGACATGGCAACAAGCGTTGCGGCATCAGGCCGCATCCGCCAAGCCGCGGTGGAAGGGAGAGCAATTCCCGAAGGGATCGCGATCGATGCCGATGGCAAGCCCACGACAGACGCAGGCCAGGCCGCAGCCATGCTTCCCGTCGGTGGGCCGAAAGGTTCAGGCCTGTCGCTGATGTTCGAATGCCTGACCGGGATCCTCGCAGGGACGCCAATTATCGCGCCGCTTGGCCGTTCGAGTGGCGCGAAAGCGCCAATTCAGAATGCCATGATCATTGTCCTTAACATCGCAAACTTTCGTCCCTCAACTGACTATCGTCGCGATATCCAACAGCTGAAAGAGGTGGTGAAGGCACTACCCCGACGCGACGGCTTTAGTGAATTGCTGCTACCCGGCGAGCGCGGAGACCGAGAGGCAAAGCTACGTCGGCGTATCGGAATTCCATTATCTGGGAAGCTTTGGACTGAGTTGGATAACCTTGCGCGGGAGCTTGGTGTCTCGCGACTTAGGCCTTTGTAAGATCTGACGGTTCCTGGGAATCTGAATGATCCAGCCTAGTTGTTAAGAGGCTCTCCCAAAACCAAGCCACGATGGCGCTGCTATCGCTGGTACATAGGTACCCGATAAATGCCTTTAGCTTCGCTTCGGCAGTCATCCGCTAACAACAGGAGCAATGATGTGCGCCTAAGCGTGCTCAGAAACATGCTCCGCGCCGTTATCGTCATGCTCATCGCACTATGCGGTCACAACGCGTGGTCGCAAGCGCCGAGAGCAATTAAAATCGTCGTACCCTACCCACCCGCCGGCACCGCCGACATTGTCGCCCGCTTGTTGGCAGACCAGATCGGTCGCGCGCAAGGGCTCACGATGGTGGTCGAAAATCGTCCGGGGTCATCGGGTTCCTCTACAGCGGCACGCAGAAATCGCTGGGAGAGCAATATGCCGCGTTCCATCGCGGCTTGGGTGAGGCTGGCTACGTGAACGGTCAGAACGTCGCGATCGAATATCGCGGAGCGGACGATCATTATGGCCGGCTGCCCAGTCTTGCCGAGGAGTTGGTCCACCGTCCTGTGACGGTCATTGTCGCGGCCGGCGGTCCTGCTTCCGCCTTAGCAGCCAAGGTGGCGACCGCGAGCATACCGGTCGTTTTCACAATCGTCGCCGATCCGGTCAAGAGCGGCCTCGTCGCCAGTCTCAACCGGCCGGGCGGAAACGTGACGGGGAGCGCCGGGTTGACGTCCGCGCTCGACTCGAAACGGTTAGAGTTGCTGCAGCAGCTCAAGCCGGCAGCCAAATTGATTGGCGTACTCGTCAATCCGAACCGTCCCGGGTCGAGGGCCAATTGAGAGACCTGCAGGCGACAGCGAAGGGTTGGGCCAGCAGCTCCTCGTCCAGAAAACCGGCATCGAGCGCGAGATCGATGTCGCGTTCGAGGCGCTCGCCCAAGAAAAGGTCGACGCACTACTCGTCGCCGCCGACCCGTTCTTCAACAGCTGGCGCCCGCAAATCGTCGCGCTCGCGAGACGTCATGCAGTGCCAGCGATCTATCAATGGAGCGGCTTCGTGACGGGCGGTGGCCTGATGAGCTACGGACCTAGCATCGCGGACGCATATCACCAGGCCGGGATCTATGCAGGCCGCATTCTCAAGGGCGCCAGGCCCGCCGACCTGCCAGTGATGCAGCCAACCACGTTCGAGTTAGTCATCAATCTCAAAACTGCGAAGGCGCTCGGCCTCGAAATCCCGCCCACGCTGCTCGCCCGGGCCAACAGGGTGGTCGAATAAAGCGCGACGTCCGGCTTTCCGCACTGCAATATGCTTTCCAGTTTTCTCAAAACCGATTGATTTCGCTTTTGGATTCAGATTGTCCGGTCCTTCGCATGAGCAAAGAGGGTGCCCGCCTGCCTCAAGTGTGACAAAGATCATACAATGCGGCGATAGGCGTATGCTATTGCTTGACGAATGGGGGCGTACCGGGTCCACCACTTTCGCAAGTGGCTCGAGATTCCAAAGGAAATTCGCGCCACGCAGGGCGCGGAGCGAGCTATGTCTAACCCCGCGAATGTCTCAGAGCTCCGCTTATCTTACCGTCCACTCACCACGGCTCAGCAGCGAAGGACGTTCGACCTCGTAAGCCATTTTGAGACCGCAGAGGTGCTGGGCCGTCAATACGCAACGCAGCTGGCAGACGCCGATGAGGTGACCGAATGAGCCGCGGAAATTCACCGCGCTCGGCGGCTGACGCTGTCACGAGATGGATATCAGCGGCAGCGCGGGGGCTCACGAGCCCCTTGGCAGCGCCCTCTGGTATGAAGCGGAGCCGGCTTTTTCGCAAATATGTCGGACTGTTTGCGGCCGTTGTCTGCGTGGCTCTGCTGACGAACGGCGCGTTCGAGGTCTGGTTTTATTATAGGGATCACAAAGCGTCGCTCATCCATATCCAGCATGAGCAGGCGGATGCGGCAGCTGACAAGATTGGCCGCTTCATCGGGGAGATCGAAAGCCAACTGGGTTGGACCACTCAAATGGCGCAGACCGCGAGCACCCCCGAACAACTCCAATTTGATGCTTCACGTCTGCTCCGCCAAGTACCCGCCATCACCGAACTCGTACAACTCGATGCTAGCGGCCATGAGCAGCTGCGTGTTTCGCGCATTGAAGTGGACGAGATTGGCAGCAATGCCGATTTTTCCAACGACCCCAGCTTCATAAATGCGATGGCAAATAAAATTTATTATGGGCCGGTCTATTTTCGTCGCGAATCCGAACCTTACATGACGATTGCGCTTGCCGGCAGCTTTCGCGATGCCGGAGTCAGCGTTGCCGAGATCAATCTGAAGTTCATTTTCGATCTCGTGTCGCAAATCAAAGTGGGCAAAAAGGGGCGCGCCTACGTGGTCGACTCGCAGGGTCATCTTATTGCGCATCCGGATATCAGCCTGGTACTGCGCAATATCGATCTCTCAAACCTTGCCCAGGTGCGGGCTGCCCGTGCAGTCGGTGAGACACCACCAGATCCCGTGCAAGTCGCCGAAGACATCGAAGGTCGACGCGTGCTGACCGCCTATGCACCGGTTGCTCCGCTCGACTGGCTGGTATTCGTCGAACTGCCAGTCGACGAGGCCTATGAACCGCTTTATTCCACCATTGGCCGAACGGGATTGTTGCTATTGGCCGCCCTGGGTCTGGCATTTCTCGCCGGCATGTTTCTCGCGCGACAAATGGTGGTGCCGATCAGGGCGTTGCAGGCCGGAGCTGCACGGATCGGTGGCGGGGACCTCGGCCAGCGCATCTCGGTTAAGACCGGCGATGAGTTCGAAGGTCTCGCTGATCAGTTCAACGAGATGGCTGGAAAGCTGCGGGATTCCTACAGCGACCTTGAAAGAAAGATCGAGGGTCGCACCCGCGAGCTGGCCCAATCCGTGCGCGAACTCCGCGCCCTCGGCGAAGTCAGCCAAGCGGTTAATTCAACCCTCGACCTCGAAAACGTGCTGACGACGATTGTTACTAAGGCGGTGGAGCTATCTGGCACCGAGGCCGGCGCAATCTATGTTTTTGACGATCGGCAACAACATTTTGATCTACGTGCGACCTACGGCATGGACCAGGAGCTAGTTGGGGCACTGAGGAAACAGGGCGTTGGCCTCGATCATCCGCTGGCGGCGTCCGCGATCGTGCAACGCGAGCCGGTTCAGGTTGCAGACGTTCGGGATCAGCCATCGGTCGACGTCATCCGGCGCGCGGGTTATCGAGCGCTGCTAATCGCACCCTTGGTTCGGCCAGACCACATTGTCGGCTTGCTCGTGGTTCGCAGGAAAGAGCCTGGGCTCCTCCCAAAAGAGACGGTCGATCTTCTCAAGACGTTCGCCGCCCAATCGGTATTGGCCATCCAGAATGCTCGTCTCTTCAGCGAAATCGATGAGAAGAGTCGCCAGCTCGAGATCGAAAGCAAACACAAATCGCAATTCCTCGCCAACATGAGCCACGAACTACGCACCCCGTTGAACGCCATTCTCGGTTACACCGAACTCATTCTTGACCACATCTACGGCGAGACGCCGGCCAGGATGCGCCAAGTTATCGAGCGCGTGCAGGCCAACGGCCGCCACCTTCTCGGCCTGATCAACGACGTGCTCGATCTTGCAAAGATCGAGGCAGGGCAGCTCACATTGTCGGTTGCGGATTATTCCCTCAACGAGGTCGTGGACGGGGTGTTCAATGCTGTGGAGCCGCTGGCAGTTGAAAAGCACCTCGCATTCAAGACCGACGTGCCGGCGCAGCTGCCGATTGGTCATGGTGACGAGCGGCGCATTGCGCAAGTCTTGCTGAACCTCGTCGGAAACGCGATCAAATTCACCCAGGCGGGCGAGGTCGCCATCAAGGCGTCTGCAGCAAACGGAACATTCACCGTTGCAGTCTCGGATTCCGGGCCCGGCATCAATCCCGCCGACCAGGCCAGGATCTTCGACGAATTCCAGCAGGCGGACACATCGTCCACGCGAAGCAAGGGCGGTACCGGCCTTGGATTGTCGATCGCCAAGCGAATCGTCGAAATGCACCATGGACGGATCTGGGTCGAATCTGCGCCCGGCAAGGGATCGACCTTTTTCTTCACACTTCCTGTCTCAGTCGACCACGAGAAGGCGCGGTCATGAGCAGGCGCATCCTGGTAGTCGAGGATCAGGAGGACAATCGGCGGATTCTGCACGACCTGTTGACGAGCGCAGGCTACGAGATCATCCAAGCCGAAAACGGGGAAGAGGCGCTCGCTGCCGCAGCGAGGGAACGGCCGGACCTGATCCTGATGGATATCCAGCTGCCTTTGCTCGATGGCTATGAAGCAACGCGCCGCATCAAGGCTGACCCGGCATTGCGCGCCATTCCGATCATCGTGATAACGTCTTATGCCTTGAGCGGCGACGAAGGCAGGGCAAGGGCGGCCGGGTGCGATGCTTACGTGACCAAACCGTATAGCCCTCGGGCGTTGCTGGCCAAGATCCGGGAGTATGTGCCATAAGTGTCTCCCTCGGGGCGCCGCCATGAACGATCCCCCGCGCATCCTCGTGGTCGATGACAACGCGACCAACCGCGACATCCTTACGACACGGTTGCAAGCGCATGGTTACGAGACCTTGCAGGCGGCTGACGGCCAAGAGGCACTGGCCTCTGTCAAGCAAAATCGCCCCGATCTCATCCTCCTCGACGTGATGATGCCTAACCTCGACGGCATCGAGACCTGCCGCCGACTTAAGGCCGATGACACTCTTCCGTTCCTGCCCATAATTTTGGTGACGGCAAAGGCGGACAGTAAGGACATCGTGGCCGGCCTGGAAGCCGGTGCCGACGAGTACCTGACCAAACCGGTGGATCAAGCCGCTCTCGTCGCACGCGTGAGATCGGTCCTGCGCATCAAGGCGCTGCACGATCAGGTGCAGGCGCAGGCAGCCGATCTCGCCAAGTGGAACCGGACGCTCGAGGAGCGCGTGGCAGAGCAGGTCGCCGAAATCGAGCGTATCGGGCGCTTGAAGCGGTTTCTGCCGCCGCAAGTCGCGCAACTCGTCTCTTCCGGCGATGAACGCGTGCTGGAGAGCCATCGCCGCGAGGTGACCGTCGTCTTCTGCGACTTGCGCGGCTTCACCGCGTTTGCAGAGACCGCCGAGCCTGAGGAGGTGATCGCGATACTGCGGGACTATTACGGCGTACTAGGCGGCCTGATCGACAAATTCGAGGGCACCGTCGAGCGGTTTGCCGGCGACGGGATTATGGTTCTCTTCAATGATCCGTTGCCATGTGAGGCTCCATGGGCAAGAGCCGTGCAGATGGCGGTCGCGATGCGCGATGGAGTCGCAAAACTCACTGCCAATTGGGGCACGCGCGGTCACGATCTTGGCTTCGGGATCGGGATCGCCCATGGCTTTGCGACACTCGGCTGCATCGGATTCGAGGGCCGTTTCCAGTATTCCGCGACGGGAACGGTCGCCAATCTCGCCTCCCGACTCTGCGATCAGGCGCAGAACGGCCAGATCTTGGTCGACGCGAAAGTGCGCGCCGAGGTGGAAGCCATGGCGGAGATGGAATCGACCGGCGAGCTCGATCTGAAAGGGTTCCACCGACCCGTCAAAGCATTCAACGTGCGCGCGCTACGCAAGTCCTCAGACGAGGCAGCCTAGAATCGGAAGCTCGCCCGGGTCATTCATCCCGGTGAGCCGCATATCGCCCGCCGTCCGCCCCTCCTCGCCCGTCCCCACCCAGTCGAACGCGCCCGAAGCGAATCAGCGAAAAATGTCCGAGCGGCGGCATCGGCCGGCGTTCGATGAGCCGCACGCCGCCGTGGCGCTCCGCCCATTGCGCTAGCCGCTGCCAGCGGAATTCCGGCCGCCAGCCGAGCCGTCGTGCCATCGGCGCAAAGCCCTGCTCGAACACGCGGCGCGGCCCGGCCTCGGCGCCGAGATGGTTGACCAGGATGATCTCGCCGCCCGGCTTAGTGACGCGGGCAAACTCGTTAAGCGCCGCCTCCGGGTTAGGCACCGTGGTGATGACGTATTGCGCGACCACGGCGTCGAAGAAGGCGTCGGGAAAGCCGAGATGCTGCGCGTCCATCACTGCCAGCGCCTCGACATGGGCGAGCCGGTGCGCGAGGACGCGCTCGTGCGCCTTGCGCAGCATCGGCTCGCAGTAGTCGACGCCGACGACCCGCTGCGTTGGCGCATAGTTGGTCAGCGAAATGCCAGTGCCGATTCCCACATCGAGGATGCGCCCGCCGATGCGCTCGGCCGCCGCGATCGAGGCCTTGCGGCCAGCATCAAAGACGGCGCCGAAAACGAAGTCGTAGACCGGCGCCCAGCGCGCATAGGCCTTCGCAACCGTACCGATGTCGATTTCGCCCGCCATCGCCCCCGCGTCAACTCACGCTTCGCCGCTCCCATAAGCCGTGCGGCGAAACTCACATGTGACTTGCGCCCGAGCCCACGCGCGCCTCTCGCATGAGCGGAAGGCGCGTTGCCGCGACCGCGCTTTGAATGAACCCGCCGCCGAGCACCCGCGCCTGTCCTTCGGCGGCGTCGTAGAACACGCAGGCCTGGCCCGGCGACACGCCGTCCTCGCCGTCGAGAAGATCGACCTCCACGCCATGTGCGCCCCGGCTGAGCCAAGCCGGCTGCGGCGGCCGGGTGGAGCGCACCTTGACGAATACCTCATGCCAACCGACGCACAGCGCATGCTCGATGCTGTCCCCGCCCAACCAGTTGACCTCGCGAAGACGCATACGGCTAGTGCGCAAAGCCTCGCGCGGCCCTACGAGCACGCGGCGCGATGATGCATCGAGCCGGACCACATAAAGCGGATGGCCGGCGGCGATGCCAAGGCCACGGCGTTGGCCCACGGTGAAGTGAATGATACCAGAGTGGCGCCCGAGTACCCGGCCTTCGAGATCGACGATGTCGCCCGGCTCGGCGGCGCCGGGCTTGAGACGCTCGATCACCTCGGTGTAGCGGCCGGACGGCACGAAGCAGATGTCCTGGCTGTCGTGCTTGTCGGCGACCGCAAGGCCGAAGCGGCGCGCCAGCTCCCGAGTCTGTGCCTTCGTCTTGTCGCCAAGTGGGAAGCGCAGCACCTCAAGCTGCTCGCGCGTAGTGGCAAACAGGAAATAGCTCTGATCGCGCTCTTCCTCACGCGCCCGGTAAAGCGCGCGCCCGCCCCCCGGTAGCGGTCGTGAGGCGACGTAATGGCCGGTCGCGAGCACCTTGGCGCCGAGCTCGCGTGCGGTCGTTAAGAGATCGCGGAACTTGATCGACTGGTTGCACTCGATGCAAGGCACGGGGGTCTCGCCCGCCACATAGCTTTCGGCGAAGCGGTCGATGACCGCTTCCTTGAACCGGCTCTCGTAGTCGAGCACGTAATGGGGAATCCCGATCCGCTCCGCGACCGTGCGCGCGTCATAGACGTCCTGCCCGGCGCAGCAAGCGCCCTTGCGGTGGCTCGCGGCACCGTTGTCGTAGAGCTGCAGCGTCACGCCGATGACATCGAAGCCCTCGGCCTTGAGCAAGGCCGCAGTGACCGAGGAATCAACGCCGCCGGACATGGCGACGACGACGCGGGTATCGCGCGGGGAGCCTTCGAGATCGAGGCTGTTGAACATTGCGGTTTTCCGGCGCGCACTTTCCTAGACCTTATTATAGGCATTGGATCGAGGCGCCGCACGCACGCGAGCCGCCAGATACGCGTCCGCATGTCGCGCGGAATACAAAGCAGGTGCCACCAGGCCGTGGCCAACTCATCTCGGTCCCGTCAACACATTGGAGCAACAAACGTTTTGGCGCCAAGCCTTGCTGCCGCAGACGCCGGCGCACTGCCTGGCCGCAAGGATTGATGTCGGCCGCGCTTTGTCCCTGCCGTCTGGCATCGCTCGGAGCGCAAACCGGTCGGCGCGAGCCTGCGCCCGTTCGATACCCCTGTCGGAGTTGCTTATCGGCAACAATGCGGCCGGCCCCGACCGGAACTTAGGCAAATCTTAAGTGGCGGCCCCTACATTCCCCGTGATTTGGCAGTCGAGTGCGTGAGATCATTGATGATGGAGCCCCTTCGACCGAGGGCCAAATACGTCATCGGGCCTGACGGCAGCCCGCTGACGATCGCCGACTTGCCGGCGCCAGGCACCAAGCGCTGGGTCATCCGGCGCAAGGCCGAGGTTGTGGCTGCCGTGCGCGGCGGCCTGCTTTCGCTTGAGGAGGCCTGCAGCCGCTACACGCTGACGGTCGAGGAATTCCTGTCCTGGCAATATTCGATCGACCAGCACGGGCTAGCCGGCCTGCGGACCACACGCATCCAGCAGTACCGCCAGTAAGCCGACAATCCTCAATCGTCTATTCGCCATGCCCGGCCTTGTACCGGGCAGGCAGGTCTTGCTTTCCTCGATGCGCGAAATGCTCAGTCCGGGGACATAACCGACACCCGTTCGGGGACATCGCCGACGCATTCTTTGTTCGTCAAATCGGCGGCCCCGCAGCAAGCCGGTCGGTGGTCGCGGCTACGCGGGCGCTTCCATTTCTGCTTCGCGCTCCGCCGTGAGATTGATCGCGTTGGACCGCCTGTGGGACCGAGCACGATCAGAAAGCGCCCATCGCTCCACGTGCCGTGCTAGTTTCCTGCCCTCGCATCTAGGGCACGAAGCGGATTTCGCCATGACAAATGTCAAATTCAATACCGCGCTGATCGTCGGCGCGGGCGCGGGGCTTTCCGCCTCGCTCGCACGGGCGCTCGCCGAGGACGGCATCAAGATGGCGCTCGCCGCGCGCTCCACCGCCGACCTCGATGCGCTGGTCAAGCAAACTGGGGCACGGGCGTTCGCCTGCGACGCGACGGAGCGCTCCCAAGTCGACAAGCTGTTCGCGGACGTCGACGCTTCCCTCGGCGCTCCCGACATCGTGATCTACAATGCGAGCTTCCGCACCCGCGGCCCGTTCGTCGAGCTCGATCCCCTTGACGTAGAGAAGGCGCTCGCGGTGACCGCCTATGGCGCCTTCCTGGTCGCCCAGCAGGCGGCGCGACGCATGCTGCCGAAGAAGCACGGCGCGATCTTGCTCACCGGCGCGTCCGCCGGGGTTAAGGGCTATCCGCAGTCGGCGCCGTTCGCCATGGGGAAATTCGCGCTACGCGGGCTTGCCCAAAGCATGGCGCGCGAGCTTTCGCCACAAGGCATTCATGTCGCGCATGTCGTCGTCGACGGCGGCATCAAAAGCACACGCCGGCCGGAACCGCCCGACAATCCGGACAGCATGCTCGATCCCGACGCCATCGCCGGCACCTACATGCACCTCATCCATCAGCCCCGCAGCGCCTGGGCGTGGGAGATCGAGGTGCGGCCGTGGGTGGAGAAATTCTGAGCGGCGGGAGTGGTCTGGGCAAACAGAGGGGACGATGGCGGCCAAGGTTACGATTCCCACGCTCTTGCAAATGAAGCGCGAGGGGAAAAAAAGCGTGGGCGTGGTCGCCTGGGATTATCAGATCGCGCGCATCGCGGACCGTGCCGGCGTCGACATCGTCTCCGTCGGAGACTCGGTCGGCGTGAACTTGTGGGGCCATTCCAATCCGCTCGAAGTCACGCTCGACGAGATGCTCGTGGTCTGCAAAGCCGTGCGCCGTGGCGTGACGCGCGCGCTCCTGAGTTGCGACTTTCCCTACGGTCCGTTGCAGGAAGGGACCGAGAGCGCAGTGCGCGCCGCCATACGGTTGGTCAAGGAGGGTGGCGCAGACATGGTTAAGCTCGACGGCGCCGCCGATTTTCCAGAGAGCGTGCGCGCGTTGGTGCGTGCCGGTATCCCCGTGTTCGCACAGTTCGGCATCACGCCGCAGACCGCGCTGCGATACGGCATTCCGTACGGCGCGCAGTCAGCGCCGGGAGCACAGGTTCCGCCGGAACTGACGGCAGACCTCGTCGAACAGGGCAAGCTTTTACAGGAGGCGGGCGCCTCGCTCATCGACTTCACCAATTCCGGACCGATCGCCGGAGCCGCGGTGGTGCGCGCGGTCAACATCCCAGTCCTCGGTGGTTTTGGCGGCGGGCCGTGGCTCGACGGCCGCATCCGCATGGCACATGCCGCCATCGGTTACGCCGAGAGATGGATCGATTCCAAGACCGATACCTACGCCAACGTCGCCAAGTTTACGCTCGACGCCTTGAGCGCGCTGATTGCGGACGTGCGCGCCGGGCGGCAGATCAAAGGATGATCAACCCACCAGCGCCCGCGTGGCGGGCGCGAACAGCTCCTCCGGTGCCACGCCTTTGGTGATGATGCCTTGCGTGAGCGCATGGCGGATGAGCTCGTCGAGTACCTTGCGATTGGGCGCAACCCCGTAGGGGAGCGGGTCGCCCGTGATCTCCATGATTCGGCGATGCACCACATCGACCTCCGTCGGCTTCTGGATCCGTCCAGCTTTGAGCTCCTCGACATACTGGCGCTTGGCGCGCACAAAAGCGTCGAACACATCGGCGGCGAGATCGGGATGTTCGGCGATCAGCTCATCCTTGATCACGACCGTATGGTTGATCGGGTAGTGTCCGCGCTGACGCAGCGACGCAAGCCCTGCTTCCAGGGCATTGGGGATGAGCGGCTTCACGTCGGGCGCGTTCAAGTCGACGCCGATCGCGGCGACGAGCTCGCCCGATGCCAGCATGTCGCCGATGTGCTTCCCCTTCTCGATCGGCACCACATTGGCGGGCGCGCGATACTCCGCCACATGCTCGTCGCCGGAGAGCACCCAGGTCACTTTGCTCAGGTCCACGCCGTGCTCGTCTTGCAGAATGCTGCGCGCCCAAACGCCGGTCGTCACCGTGTAACCGCGATTGACGCCGACCTTTTTGCCTTCGAGGCCTTTCGGAGTTCGGATGCCGGCCCTGGTGTTCACCAGGATCGCGCCGTGGTGGAACGCCCGCACCAGAAAAACCGGCAAGGCCGTCATCGGCTTGCGGTGTGCCTTAGCGCAGATATAGGTCGTGATCGCCATCTCACAGATGTCGAACTCGTTGCCTCGTACCATGCGGCGGAACGCGGCGATGAGAGGGTCGACTTCTTCGAAATGGAACGCGAAGCTGCGCGGCTTGACAGTGCCGTCCTTGAGCGCCCGGTTGTTGCCCTGGGTGCGCGTAACGGTTCTAAGCTTGAGCTCGGGCATGGGCAGTCTCCCTAATCGTTCCCGCTGCGGTGCGGAACTCCCAAAGCTTGCGTATATGCGCGATCGTCCCGCTCTCGCGGGACGGAAAGAGACTATCGCCAAATGGAGTCGGATCGTGTCAGACCGTCGTCTGGGCCATACCGGGACGCGTGATGAGGGCCTCTTTGGCGGCATCCTTGAAGGCCTGATCAGGCGGCAAAACGACCGAGGCCGAGCGCACCCTGTGGTGTGCCGGATTGACGCCGGGCGGGGTGATCCCTTTCTCCACCAACGCCTTGGCCGCGCGCATCAGACGGTGCCGCGCCATGATGATGCCGTTGTCGGTGGAGACGAGGTTTTCCTTCGTGCGATCGCAAACCGGTCCCATGCTCTCCTGCAGCGAGGCATCTTGGATCGCAAAGCCGGCGACGCCGCTGAACGTTTGGCCCGCTTTCTGAGCCGCGCGGTCGATCAGGTAATCATTGTCTTTGTTGGCGAGCGGGCGGTAGGTACCAGGGACATATTTGCAATGCACGCCTGCCCCATCGCGCATGGCGTCAATCTCGCGGTGCGTGAGCGCGCGAACCGGGTGAAAGTCGTAACTCCAGGCCCAGCAATTCTTGTCATCGATGGGAATCCAGAAGTGGCCGTGGATGGGATGATCGCCGCGCGGCGGGATCATGGTGAAGCACGGCATCACCCAAGGCGTGATGCGCCAATAGTAATTGCCGTTCTCGGCGTTGCGCCGGGCGCCGATATAGAGGCCGCCCGGCTGCTCCACAACCTCGAAATAGGGCTGAACATCGGACAGATTGTATTCATTACCCTTGGCGCCCTTAAACAATGGATCCGACCCGAGATCGCCGCGATGCAGGAAGGAGACATGGCTTGAGTCAATGCCTCCCTCCATGGCCTGCAGCCAATTGCATTCCTGCAGGCGTTTGGAGATGAAGCTCTGCTCGGCGGGGACAGTGGCGAACTCCCATTCCGGCAGCGGCGGGTGCTTCTCGGGTGGTCCCATATAAGTCCACAGCACCGGACCCCGCTTCACCAACGGATAGGATTTGAGCTTGATCTTCTGGCAGAAGCCGCTCTCGCGCGGCTCCGAGGGAACGTCGACGCACTGGCCGGTCACGTCGTATTTCCAGCCGTGGTAGGCGCAACGCAGGCCAGACTCTTCATTCCGCGCGAACCAGAGCGACACCCCGCGATGTGCGCAGAATTCGTCGATTAGTCCGCATCTGCCTTCGCTATCGCGAAAGGCAAGCAGCCGTTCGGATAGGAGCTTCACCCGCACCGGCGGGCAATCATTCTCCGGCAGTTCCTCGACCAGTAACGCGGGCAGCCAATAGGCGCGAAAAAGCTGGCCCATCGGCGTGCCGGCACCGGTTTGCGTCAGCAGCTCATTCTGTTCTTTCCGCAACATCGGCTTTATCCGTGATCATCTGACCTGCGGCGCACGACCAAGCCAACGCTCCGCGATACCGAATTACTTCCAGCTCGCTTCAGGGTAGGCATTCGGCCTCGCTTCGGCAAGCTGCGCTCGCCCAATGCGCCTGGTGCCGCTGCAAATTCGCGCATAAGCGCCCGCTCAACAGCACTCCAGCCCTTCGCCGTCGACCGCTATCAGCGCGTTCTTTAGCCAAGCGGGAGGAAGGTCGTCGGGGACGACCTCTTCGACGCGCTTGAACACCTTGAAATGATGCCGCGTATCGCCGTCGGTCCAAAACGCGACCACGGTCTCCAGCGGCGGACAGCCTGGCAGTCCGCAGGCAATTTCGCCGACGAGCATCGGAGCGTCTTGCGGCAGCTTGTCCATCCACGCGAGCGCGCCTGCGCATGCTTGCATGAAAACGAGCTTGACCGATCCAGGCGCGGTCCTAGATTGCGCGCGGCATTGATGAGTGGAGGCGTCTCGGTGGCAGAAAGCGTTTTGGCGGCGGTGCGGGTGGCTCCAAGCAAGACGGAGATCCGCGAATACCCCATGCCGGATATCCCGGATGACGCCGCCTTGATGAAGATGGAGGTCGCGGGAATCTGCGGCACCGATGTGAAGCTCTACAAGACGCCGCCCACCAAGAGCCCTGTGATCATGGGGCATGAGAACATCGGCACCATCGCCAAAGCGGGCCGCGAATTCACTCGCCGCAAGGGTTTCAAGGAGGGCGACCTCGTGTTCGTGGAGCACTATGTCGCGTGCGGCAAATGCGAATGGTGCCACCTCGGCCAATATCGGCACTGCGAAAACACCGACTGGCGCCGCAACCCGGACGCGATCCGCTATGGCTACACGTCGGCAGAGAAGGCCCCGCATCTGTGGGGTGGCTTTGCCCATTACGTTTATCTTCCCTGGAACGCGGTCGTGCATCATGTGCCGAAGGGCGTCACGCCGGAATTGGCCGGATTGGTGACCCCGATGGCGAACGGGGTGGAATGGTCCCTGTTCGACGGCGGCGTCGGCTATAATTCGCGCGTCCTCATTCAAGGCCCGGGCCAACAGGGGCTCTCGCAGATCGTGATCTGCAAGCAGGCCGGCGCCGCGCTCATTATCGTTACCGGCACATCCAAAGACCGCGCCCGCATGCAGGTCGCGCGAGAGCTGGGCGCCGACTTCATCATCGACGTCGAGAAGGAGGATCCGCTCGCGCGCATCATGGAAATCACCAGCGGCAAGGGCGTGGACGTGGCGCTCGATTGCACGGCTGGCGCTGGGACCATCCCGATTCTGCTCGGCGTGGAAGCGCTCAAGCGCAAAGGCGGGACAATCGTGGTCCAAGGTGAAATGAAGGAGTTCCCGAACTTTCCGCTGGAAAAGGTCACGGTGAAGTTCATCACCATCAAAAGCGCGCGCGGCCACAGCTTCAAGGCCTGCGAGCTTGCGCTCGAGCAGCTTGCCTCCAAGCGGTTCCCGCTGGAGAAGGTCACGACGCACAGGTTCGGGCTCAAAGACGTGGATCTCGCTATCAAGTCCGTCGGTGGCGAGGGCGTGCCGGACGTGATCCATGCATCCCTCATGCCATGGGAGTGATGCCCCCTCGCGCCTGCGCGTCGCGCAACCGATATAAAGAGCGGGTGTCCACGCATGGGCGACAAGACGAGAATTGCCATTGCCATCGGCGATCCAGCGGGCATTGGACCTGAAATCAGTCTCAAGGCCGCGCAGGATCCCGCGGTGCGGCGCGCCTGTAGGCCGGTCCTGGTCGGCGACGCCCGCGTACTGCAACGCCATGCCGACGCCTGCCGCTTCCCGGTCAATCTGCGTGTGATCGCGCGCGCCCAGGATGCCGACTGGTCCGCAGAACATGTCAATGTGCTCGACTGCGCACAGACCGGTCTGGCCGCGTTCGAGTTCGGCACCGTCAGCTCAGTGTCTGGTCACGCCACGCTGGCCTTTGCCGCCACCGCGATCAAGGCCGCGCTCGCCGGCGAGGTGGATGGCGTCATTGCGGCGCCGCAGAACGAAACCTCGATCGCCCGCGCCGGCATCGCGTTCGACGGCTATCCCTCCTTCGTCGCGCGCGAGACCGGAACGGATGAGGGGGACGTCTTCCTGATGCTCTGCTTCGATAATGTGAGGATCGTCCATGCCACCCTGCACCGCAGCGTGCGGCAGGCAATCGAGATGATCACGCGCGAACGGGTCGCTCGCGTCATCGCGGCGACAGAGCACGCGCTCAGACGCATGGGAACGGCGGTGCCGAGGATCGCCGTCGGCGGCCTCAACCCACACGCGGGTGAAGGGGGCCTGTTCGGACGCGAGGACATCGAAATCATCAAGCCGGAGATCGATGCCGCTGCCGCGGCCGGTCTCGCGGTCACTGGCCCGTTCGGCGCCGACACGATGTTTCACCGGCAAGGCGTCGACGCGTTCATCGTCATGCTGCATGACCAAGGGCATATCGCGGCAAAGCTCCTGGCTCGGAATGCCGTCGCGGCGCTGACCATTGGCAGCCCCATCCTGTTCTCATCTGTCGGGCACGGCAGCGCGCATGACATCGCCGGCAAGGGCTTAGCCGATGCCAGTGCCATCCTCGAAGCGGTGTTGCGGCTCTCCAAGGCTGGAGAGCGCCGCGGATTGCAGCCGGCGCCGGCGTGATGGCCGGCACTGTCGAATTGAGTCGAGTCGATGCCGACGAAGATCGAATTATGCAGCGTGTCGGACGTGGAGCCGGGAGCCGTCTTGAAGGTCGAGCGGGATGACCTGACGCTTGCCGTATTCAACCTCGACGGCGAATTCTTCGTCACCGACGATCACTGCACGCACGGACCCGGCTCCCTCTCGGAAGGCTTCGTCGAAGGCGACGTCGTCGAGTGCAATTTTCACGGCGGGCAGTTCAATATCAGGACCGGAGCAGTCGTGGCGCCGCCGTGCATGGTCCCGATCAAGACTTATCCCACCATCGTCGAAGCGGGAAAAGTCTTCATCGAGGTATGAACAGCGGTCGCAATCGAAATTCGCGATCACCTGACCGGAAAATCGAAATAGGCGTCCGGGAACGGCTCATCGGACAGGGTGAAATGCCACCACTCCTTGTTATAGGGTCGAAACCCGCCGCGCGTCATCGCCGCGGCGAGCAGCGCGCGGTTCGCGTGCGCCGCGCCGCTGACGCTTACATCCGACGGCCATGATTTTGGGCTGAAGAAGTCGAATGGCGAGCCCATGTCGAGCTCCCGCCCGTCCGAACGTCGCACCAGAGTCAGATCGAGTGTCGAGCCGCGCGAATGGCCGGAGCGTTCAGAAATATAGCCTTCCTTGAAGAGGTCGCGCTTGTCGACGTCGGGATAGAATTCGTGCTTTCGCTTCACGTCGTCGATCCGCTGCGCCCAGCGCACGAAATGTGCGACCGCGCGCTGCGGTCGGTAACAATCGAAAACTTTCAAGCCAAGTCCTTGCGCCTCAAGTTCGCGCTGCACGGCGGCGAGCGCGTTTGCCGCCGGCCCGGACAAGATGCAGCGCGGCCGCTCGTAGCCGTCGATCCGTTCGCCCACAAAATTATTGTCGCCGAAATAGCGCATATCGACGACCAGCCCGTCGACCACCGCCGCGGCGTCGACGAATCCCGGAGGAACGGGCCCCTGGCCTTGCGCCGGCTGCGTTAACAATGGCAGCAGGAGAACCAGCGCGACATGAGTGGAACGGTGCATCGCATTTAATCCTGGCAGATCGCAGCCCTCGCAAGATAGCCGCTTCCGTGCATCCCCGCGAAAGCGCGGCTCTCAACCTATTGCTTAGCCGCGGCAGTTCGCCTCCGTGGCGTTTCCTGCCAAGGGAACTTTGCCAAACCTCGGCCGTTAAATGAGGTGCGGCAACAGGCCGGAGAACGGTCATGCGCCCGTGGACGCTTCCCATTCTTGGTGCCGTCGCTTTATCGCTCGCCGTTCCTTCGACTGCGGACGCCCGGCTGAGATTTGGTCCGCGCGCCGTGCTGGGCGCGGTGGCAGGCGCGATGTTCGGCGGGTTTCGTCATTCGGGAAGGCATCACCGGCACAGCACAACGCATGCATCCATGAGCCGCCGCAGTGCTGCGCGCTGGGCGCGGCATCCTGCGCCGGCCGCCGCGCAAAGGCCGGCAAGCGCGCCCCAAGCCGCAACCAACATGCCCAAATCGCAGCCCAATGCGCCGGCCGAGCCTCCTCGCGCGAGTGCCGCAGCGCTATTTTGGCCTGAAGCCGCCGCTGATCTTGCTGATTACGTGTTGTTTGCCGATGGCAACGACCGGTTCTGGACCTACGGGTATGACACGATCATAGCTACGGCGTTCGCGGGCCCAGACGGCGAGGACCAACGAGGTATCCGCGGTCGGCCCCCTGCCGGTCGGGCGACCGATGGGGCGAAGGCCCCGATCGGGCCGGCCGAGCTTTGCGGCGCCACTTCGGCGAACGCCGACGCGCTGATCGACCGGATCGAGCAAGCCGTCGGGCCGAACGCATCGCAGCGCGGCGCACTCGAACAGCTGCGCCGCGCCCTGGCACAAGCAGTCGAACGGATCACGACCACGTGCCCCACCGATATCCCCGCGAACCTCGCGGAGCGGCTCAACGCAATCCAAAGTCGCATCTGGGCGATGCACGATGCGTTGCTTAGCATTCGCCTGCCGCTCGAGACGTTCTACAACTCACTGAACGATGAACAGCGGCAGCGGTTGCGGCAAGCGGAGCCGCAGACCGGGCAGCGTGCAGCCGATGCTACCAACGGCCGCGGCCACACTGCCGCCGAGGGGCGCACGCCGACATGCACCGAGCCGGGAGCAGGGAGCGCCGATTGGATCATGCGCGCAATCGAGCGCGCCGCACCACCGGATGAGCAGCAGCGCGCCAGCCTCGAAACGTTTCGGCTGAGATCGTCCGCCATGGCGCAGCTTATCGCAGCTTCCTGCCCGACCAATCCGCGCCTCGATGCGATGGGCCGATTCGCGGCTGCAGCAGATCGCCTGGATGTCATGCTGTTCGCAGTGATGAGCATGAGCCCGATGCTGCAACATTTCTATGATTCGCTGGACGCCAAGCAGAAGGCGAGCCTCAGCCGGGCGCTGGGCCAGGCCAGGCGCTCGGGCACGGGCGGGCCGCGCTCTTGAGGCCGAGCGCAGCAGTTAACGAAAGCTTCGCGTGACGTTCGCCGAGATACGTGAAGCCTTGATCCGTGCAGTAGCCGCCATTATGGGCTTGCGATGCCCATGGCCTGTTCGAAGGCCTGCCGCACCTCAGGTGGTTGGCCGTAGCAGTGCCGAAACGCCTTGAGGCGCGCTTTCAGCAACGGATATTTGTCGTACTCCCCCAACGGGATGCCTTCCACGCTCTCCTTTTTCTGGAAGTAAGGCAGCTCCACGCTCTCGGCGACCGCCGCATTGCGGATGATGGCCTTCGGATCGCGCCCTTGCGCCATAGCCTCGAGATCCTCGAACAGGCGCTTGCGGATCATCACGATTCCTAGATCGCTGGGGCCGATGTTCTCCTTGGTGCGGTCGGCGATGCGGCCCTGCCCCACCCAGGCGACGATGTCCTGGTTGATCACGTGGCTCGTGATCCAGCGGCCCTGCTCGTCCTTGATCGGGCTCACCCAGGTCGGCACGCTTTCCTGCACGTAGGGCTCGCGCCCCTTTGGCACGCGCATGAAGAACCAGGCGACGCTGAACGTGTTCTCGTCATCCACCGGCACGCGCCATTCGAAATGATTGCCAAGATAGAACCCGTTCGGCCATAGCGCGACGCGGCCAACCGTCCAATACGGATTCTGCTCATCGGAATCCTCGCGCACCCGCTTGTAGATGAATCCGTACTCGAATTCCTCGAACTTGAGCTTGAGGTGCTTGCTGGCGTACGGGGCCGCCCTGCCGGAAAGCCGCAAACTCCAGTTGTCGTGCATCCACTCGAAGTGCACGGGGTCGCAGGAGTTCTCTTGGCACTGAAACCAATTGCAGGGAATGTCAGAGAGCACAATTTCGCGAAAGCCGTTTTCCCAGTTAAACGGCTCCCACACGGGCAGCTCTGGCGCCGGCTGTGGCCCCATATAGGTCCACAATAGCCCCGCGCATTCCTTCACCGGATAGGCGATGGTCGAGCAACGCTCCTTCGCCCGCGAGCGCGGATTAGCCAGGTCGTCGTACGGCTGCTCGATGCAGCGCCCGCTCTCGTCCATCAGCCAGCCGTGGTAATTGCAGCGGATGCCTCGGTCTTCGACGAAGCCATACGAGAGATCGGCGCGGCGATGAGGACAATGGCGGTCGAGGAGGCCGAAACGTCCGCCCTGATCCTTATAGAGGACGAGATCTTCGCCCATCAGGCGGATTGGCTTGATGGGGTTCTTTTGGAGTTCGCTCGCGCCGCCGATCGGCATCCAATAGCGGCGCAGAAGCTCGCCCATTGGCGTTTTTGGGCCGACTTGGGTCAGAAGGCGGTTTTTCTCGGCGCTCAGCACACTGACCTCGCTGCGATTTTGCCGATTGTTTATTGGAATTTCCGCAGACCGCAATGGCGGACGACATCTGGCGAGGATCTCACACCACTGTCTCCCGGGCGACCGCGCGGCAATCCATCTCGTATTCGAGCCCTTGCACCGGTGGCCGCGCATAATGCCAGGTCAGCCCCGCGTGCGCCGCCCCGCGCCGCACGATCTCGTCCGCGAGAAATGAATAGAGATCGTGCACCGTGTAGACCTGCGTCGCCGTGGTATCCGCCCAACCAAGGCCGAACACCGCGAGCCGGCGCTCGAGCTCGCCCAGGACATAGCGCGCTTTTTCCCGCATCGCCTCGGCGCTGGTCTCGCCATATCGAACAGTGCGCTCGCTGTAGCTTGCACCTCCCTCTCTCGCCTCGGCGCTCCCTGCGATCACGAAGCTCGGCGCGGCATCCCTCGCCTGGACCGTGAATGAAAAGGCGTGGAACGACGGCTCCGGCGTCGGATCGATCTGCGGACATACGCTGCTGCGCGCAACCGGATTGACCTTGCCGTCGAACAAACCCCACTTCTGCAGTGTGACGACGTAGACTTCGTTGAAGGCGCGAAAGCCCTGCTCGGTGAACGGAGCCGGCGAGCGCAACTCGCAGGCGCAGAACGACGTCAGCGGCCGGCCGGCCTCGGTGATCAGCCGCTCGATCCGCTCGAAACCCTGCTTCAGCGGCACTGGGCGGTGGAATCGCACGCGCTCGATAGCGTGACCCGAAAGCGCCGCCGCCCCGCCCGAAAACTGAAAGACACTTGGCAGAAAGCGATAGCCCCCTGCGGAAAAATTGACTGCACCGGCCATGGTGCTCCTCCCAAGCCTGCGTGCTTCATCATCGATGTGCTGGCAGGTTGCGGCAAGTTTGCCTGGAGCTGCGGCCGCCGATCAAGGATCTGGACCGCCGAAGGGGAAAAAGCTGGTCGGGCTGAGCTTTAGGCTTCGGGGCGCAGTCGGACATGTGCCGTCGGGCAAACCAGCCGTCAAGACCAACACCTTTTGCTTGCCGATGTCCTTGGGGCGACGGGCGGATATGCTGCGCTCCTTCTGGTCGATTGCTCGAAAATGTCGGGGTGCGGCATGTCCGATCTTGGTCAGGCTCTCGTCATCGCCCTGCGGCTTATCGGGACGTTTGATCCCGAGCTCGTTGGCATTGTCGCGCTGTCGCTTCGGGTCAGTCTCTCGGCAACCGCCATCGCGTTTCTCATCGGCGCCCCGGCCGGCGCGTTCCTCGCGATTACGCGCTTTCACGGCCGAACTGCCGCCATCGTCCTCGCCAATGCGCTTCTCGGTCTACCGCCGGTCGTGATGGGTCTCATCGTCTACCTGCTGCTGTCCCGATCGGGGCCGCTCGGTGGGCTGGGCCTGTTGTTCACGCCGACCGCGATGATCATCGCGCAGGCATGCCTTGCGATGCCGATCGTCATTGCGCTCGTGCACCGCACAAGTGAATCGCTGTGGTCGCGCTACGGCGATGTGCTGGCGGTCGACGGTGCTTCGTCCCTGCGTACGATCCGCGAGCTGTTGTTTATGGGGCGCTCCGGCCTTTTGACCGCATCGCTGGCCGCCTTCGGCCGCGCCATCGCTGAAGTCGGGGCGATCCTTATCGTCGGCGGTAATATCCGCGGAAGCACCCGGACCATGACGACAGCCATCGCGCTGGAAACGAGCAAAGGCGACCTACCGCTCGCGCTCGGCCTGGGCGTTGTCCTGATTTCGCTCAGCGTGCTCGTCGCTACTGTCGCGTTCTCCCTGGAGCGATTGACCGCGCGCGCGCCGCGGGTTCAGGGGCCCGCAGCGTTAGGATGATCGGCCGGCCAAGGTCAATGCCGGCGGCAGCCGCTGGCTGCAAACAGCGCATGCGTTAGCCAATCGCCCTAGCGATAGCGGCGACTGCAGCCTCGATCTCTTCAGCGACGTGATAGCAGCCGAAGCCGAAGCGAATCCGCTCCCCGCGCAGGTCGGTGACGATGTTGGCCCGCGCGAGCCGATCGTGGAGCTCTTGCGCCGCGGCCAGTTCGAAGGTGAGGAAATGGCCACGTCCGGCACCGGCCTCAACCGGCGTGATTAATCGGGCATTGCAGAGCGGCTGGACCTTGGCGTGCGAGAGTTCGTCGAGAAACAGCGTTTGCAGCGCCAGCACGTGCTCGTGAATCGCATCCACAGTCAGGCCAATCTCGTCCATCCAATCGAACACTGCGGCCAAACGGTAGAGCCCGCTCGGATCGAAGGTAGCGCCCATGAATCGGCTGCCGTCCGTGCCGTACGCGACCTTTGCGCCGCCGCCGCCGCGAAGCGCACCGAACGCGGCGAACCAGCCGGTGTCGCGCGGCCGCATGGCAAAGCCTCCCGGGCAATGCATGAAGCAGATGCCCTCCCCTGCCATGGCGTATTTGTAGCCACCCGCGATATAGAAGGCACGATCGGCGCTTGCGGCTAAGACGGTCGGCAGCGCCATGAAGCCGTGATAGCCGTCAAACACGACCAGTGTTTGCGCGCCTTCGACCGCGCTAGCGATGGCGTCGAGCGATCCGGCCGCGGCGGCCGAATTGAAAAATATTTGGCTCACAAACACGAGATCGTGGCCACCGCGGCGCGCCACGGACGCAAATCGCTCGCCGAAGTCTGCAAACGGCTCAGCAGCTATGCGCTCGACGGCGACAAGATTTTCTTCCTCGAGCCGGCCGATTTGCCGCGTGAAGGAGTGGAACTCGCTGTCGCTCGTGAGAATGCGCGGTCTCGTCCCTGCCGGCAATGCCGAGAGCAAGCGTCTCACAAAATCGTGCGTGTTGGGCGCGAAGGCGATGGTCGCGGGATCCGGCAGCGCGAGCACAGCGGCGATGCCCCGCCGTACCCGCGGGATCAACTCACCAAAGATCATCTCCCATTTGTTGTCAGCGAGGCGCGCGGCATCGCTGAGCGCCCGGCAATGGGCCGCGCAGGCTGCATCCGGCCAGAAATGGTGGCTGTGCGCCGCTAGATGAATGCGGCCAGGCTGCGCGGATCGAAATTCGCGGAAATGCTCGCGCAGGTCGAGCGTCATTGGCCGCTCGGTTCTGCCGCGTAACGGTAGCCCATCGCATCTTCGAGCTCACGCGGCAGCTTGGGCAGGCGCGAGCGCGGAATGAGGTAGGTCGAGAGCCGGAACAGGTCGGAGAAAACCCGATGCTTGGCCGCCGTATCGCGCAAATAGTCGTGGCCAGCGGAGCCGCCGGTACCGATCTTCACCCCAATCATTCGCTGCACCATCAGCGCATGCCGATAGCGCCAGAGCGTCAGCAATTCGTCGACGTTCATCAACGCGGCAAGCAGGCGGAACGGCAGTTGCAGCACCGGCCGGTCGCGATAGACGATGATGAAGAGCGCGGCCTGCACCGCCGCGCGCGACATGTGCCACGGCGAGGGCTCCGATTCCGCGGCGAAGATCGCCTGGAACTCCTCGAGCGACGCCTCGATCCGTTTGGCTTCGATCTCCCTCTGTGCTGGATCCATCGCTTGATTCGCGCGCACGCGCGCCGCGTCATCTTCGAGCATCTGCCGCACCGCTTTGCGGTATTCGCGCGAGAAATCGTAATGGGGCCGGTGCACGAAGGGCGTGCGCGAAAGCCAGCGGTCGAGCTGGTCGATCAGCTTCGGCGCGCGTTCGGCGGCGACGACCCGGGCGCGGTCGGATTTGTTCAGCATCTCGTCAAACGGTTTGCCGGCGTAATCGGAGCGAATCGCGCGCGAGAGGCCGAGCCGGATTTCGATCAATCGGAACTGCGTCGATTGAAAACCCGAAGCGGGAAACAGAAAATCGCGGAAATCGAGAAAATCGAGCGGTGTCATCGTCTCCAGCACTTCGAGCTGCTGGATCAGAAGCTTGAGGATTTCATTGATGCGTTCGAGGCCGTGGACGATGCGTCCAAGATACTCGTCCTCGACGATGTCGCCGCCGAAATCGGCCTGAATGCGGTCGAGCTCGTGCAGAATTTGCTTGAACCATAATTCGTAGGTCTGGTGCACGACGATGAAGAGCATTTCATCGTGCGCGGGCCGCCCCTGGCGTGCGCTCTCCGGCTGCTGGGCGGCGAGCAGTGCGGCAAGTTTTAGATAATCGGCGTAATAGAACTCATCCTTGCGCGTGGACATCGCGGACCCTTTCGCGCGTACCGGACATGTCCGAAGATCGATGGCGGAGCGAGTTTACTTCCGCGAAGATCGCGACGAAAGGATAGCGTGCCACCCGCTGTCATTGCGAGAAGTATAGAGCTGTCAACTCTCCAGCCCGTTCGGCACGTTCTTATTTTCGCTTTGCAGCTTAATGCCTGAGTCCAGCGCCATCGTTTCCATCAGCGCTGCGAAGTCCTTTTGCAGATAGTCTTCAGGGTCGGGTTTGAGCGTCGCGGCGCCGAAATGACCTTGCAGCACCTCGCGCGCCGCCGCCGTCACCGGCATCGGCACGTCCCATTCGCGTCCGAGCGCCAGGCCGAGATCGAGGTCCTTGCGCAGCAGCTCGGGCGTGAACGTGGTCGTCCAGTCGAGATTGACCAGCGCCGGCGATTTGTAACGGGTGAACATCGAGCCCATCACGCTGTTGTTCATGAAGGCAAGGAACGCGTGGCGAGGAACTCCCATCTTGTTGGCAAGGAGCGTGATCTCGATCAGGTTCTCGATCACCACGCCGAGCATGACGTTGTGGGCGATCTTGCAGATGCGCGCGAGCTCGCCGTCGCCCACGTAGGAGACGCCGCGCGGGGCGATCGCCTCGAGCATCGGCACCACGATCTTGCACGCGGCCTCGTCGCCGGAGATGACCGCGGAGAGCTTGCCCGCCTTGATGACCTTGGCGTTGCCGCTGACTGGCGCGGCGACGTAGTCGCTGCCGAGCTGTTTGAGCCGGTCGCGGATGGCAGCCGA
>Ga0126372_10000003_pt1 | contig 63055 bp, 63 predicted proteins | sample PanSoiMetaPlot_6_FD_92762 | JGI IMG/M metagenome (GOLD analysis project Ga0126372, IMG submission 92762) | Tropical forest soil microbial communities from Panama - MetaG Plot_6 | ecosystem: Environmental > Terrestrial > Soil > Tropical forest > Bulk soil | place: Panama | collected 2016-02-17
AAAAGCGACAAAAGCGACAAAAGCCCCCCTCCGGTTGTGCAGCACACGGCAAAGAATACCTTTGGTCGCTTAAATCGCTTTGGTCGCGCTTTCTCCGCTCTGGAAGCTCGCTGCCCCGACCGCGTTCCGACCGACCGCTGGCAACAAGCCGTCGAGGACGGAAGAACCTTCCTGGCTCAGTGGGGAGACCAAGCGCACGCCCTCGGCTGGACGGCAAAGGACTTGTTCGGGTTGCTCGCCGTGCCGGAACACGTCAAGCCCAGTTTTAATCGGCTGTCCCGCTGCGATGCGACCGGACTGATTTGGCTGCTCGATGGTCGCCGGGTGGTGGCGCTGAGCGAGGACAGGGCTGCGATCCAAAGCCCCAGCGGCAACGTGACTGTCTACCGAAAACTCAACGAGCCAGCTATCGGGCCGGTCGGTGACAGCCTGGACGATCTGCAATGAGCCGCCGCCCATCCAGCTTCCGTCCGCGCGATGTAACCCGCGCCGTGAAGGCCGTAGTCACGGCAGGCTTGCGTGTCTCTGGGGTGAAGATTGATCCACAGGGCGCGATTGAGATTGTGACCGGCGACGAGAGAGTGCAAGATTCCAATCCGCTCGACACATGGATGGCCAAACATGCGGGTGAGGCTGAAGGGCATTAACTCCCGCCGCAAGGTGCTCGCGGATGGGACGGTCAGAACCTACTATTGGGCATGGAAGGGCGGGCCGCCGTTGCGTGGCGAGCCGGGGACGCCAGAGTTCATAGCGTCTTACAACGAAGCGGTCGCACGAAAGGTGACACCGCTGCGCGGCACGCTCTTGTCGGTGCTGCAAGGCTACCAAGCGAGCGAGGATTTTCTTGGACTCGCACCACGATCGCGGTCCGACTACATCGGCAAAATCAAGCTGATCGAGAAAGAGTTCGGTGACTTTCCCTTGGCTGCGCTCACCGACAACCGCACGCGTGGAATCTTTAAGGCATGGCGCGAGCGTCTTGCGGCATCGTCACGTCGGCAGGCGGATTACGCGTGGGTTGTTCTTGCCCGCGTTTTGTCATGGGGCATGGATCGAGGACTCGTTCCGGCAAATCCATGCGCACGCGGTGGTCGCCTCTACCGTGGTTCGCGTGCGGAGAAGATTTGGGCGGACACGGACGAAGCAGCGTTTCTGGAACGCGCCCCGGCGCACCTGCATCTGCCGCTCTTGCTCGCATTATGGACCGGCCAGCGGCAGGGTGATCTTCTGCGGCTACCATGGTCGGCTTACGACGGGACGCATATTCGCCTGCGGCAATCGAAGGGAGGAGCGCGCGTTGTAATCCCGGTCGGCACGCCGCTCAAGGCCGCGATCGACGCCGCGTCCAAACGCTCGCCGATCATGCTCACCACCGCCGATGGCAAGCCCTGGACGCCGGACGGCTTCCGCGCCTCATGGGGCAAGGCGTGCAAGCGGGCGGGGGTGGTCGGCGTGACGTTTCACGATCTGCGCGGCACCGCAGTGACGCGACTCGCGATTGCTGGATGCACCGAGGCCGAGATCGCGACCATCACTGGACACTCGCTGCGCAGCGTGCGCGCGATCATCGACACGCACTACCTCCACCGCGATCCAATGCTCGCCGAGAGCGCGATCCGCAAGCTCGAAACGCGAACGAAAACTCCCGACTGAGCGCCCGACTGCTCCGCGATGTTCTGGTCAAGAAAGGCAAACACCGAGGGAAATCAATGGCTGGGGGACTAGGATTCGAACCTAGATTAACGGAGTCAGAGTCCGCTGTTCTACCATTGAACTATCCCCCACCTGGCAAGACGTGAAACTCCGGTGGTGTGCGCGCTCGTGGACCCGCGCCGGGCAGACATCTAAGGCATCTCGCATTCGTTTCCAAGCCGCAAGCGCGCGAACGCTCGGCTCCTCACGCCGCGCGGCGCCCCGACATGCCGAACGCGACCGTGGCGATGGCGATCAGCGCGCAGGCGGCGACGTAGAGGAACACCGCGCGCGGATATCCGTGGTCGAGGAACTGCGCGAAAATCAACGGCGCCACCATGCCGCCGATATGAAAGCCGGTGGTGACGAAGCCGAACACCTTGCCGAACGAGCCGGGGGGAGTGACCGAGCGCACGATCATATCGCGCGAGGGCATGGCCATGCCGCTGGCGAGACCGCTCAGCGACGTGACGAGTACGAGCAGGAGCGCGCGTAAGTCGATGAAGGCAATGACAGTGCTGGCGGCCGCGGTCACCAGCAATCCGGCGCAGGCCACGAGATTGTGCCGCGCGGTGCGGCCGGCGAGCACGCCGCCGAGCAGGACGCCGATCGCACTCATGGTCAGAAGCCCAGTGAGCGCGGTATTGGCGAGCCCAGGCGGCGTCGCATAGAGGGCGCCGAGCCCCACCACCAGATATTGGTTGAGGCCGCCGCCGACCATCGACAGTACGATGAAGAAAACGAGGTTGAGCAGGATCGGCGGCGAGACGAGGAGCCGCCAGCCGTTGGCGGACGCGCTCGCCACTTCCTCAGGGCGCGGTTTCACATGCGTCGTCCGCACGGCCGAGAGCTCGCCCTGCAGCGCGAGAAACAGCGCCGCGACAACTCCGAGTACCGACGAGCAGAGAAAAGCGCCACGCCATCCTACCGCGTCCTGCAGGAACAGAAGCGTCACTGGCGCGATGGCCGAACCAATCATGCCGGAGCAAGTGTGGAACGAGAAGACCTGAGTCATCCGCCGCGGCGACACGCGCTCGGACAGAAGCGCGTAGTCGGCGGGATGGTAGATGGTGTTGGCGAGCCCCAAAACGGCGAACATCGCAATGAAGACCCAATACGAATTGGCGAGACCCGCGACGGCGATCGCGGCTGAACCCAAGAGGAGCCCGCCGATCAGATTGATGCGCGCCCCGGTACGGTCGATGAAGAAGCCGGCCGGGGTCTGCAACGCCGCAGAGACCAGACCGAAGGCGGTGAGCGCCAGGCTCAGCTCGGTGTAGCTCACGCCGAAATCCGCGCGGATGAAGGCGAACAGCGGGGCCAGCGTGAGCATGTAATAATGGCTCACCAGATGCGCAAAGCACACGCCGGTAACGAGCTTGCTCTCGCTCGCGCGGGAGGCAGGGAGGGCTTCGGCAGCTTGGGTCATCGGTCGTATAGGCTGCCAGCCGATCAAGCGGCCGCGGCGCGCGCGTCCTGGATCGCGCGCCAGACGCGATATGGCGTTGCCGGCATGTCCAGATGGCGAATGCCGAATTGGGAGAGCGCATCGGCGATGGCGTTCATCACGCAAGTGAGCGAGCCGGCGCAGCCGGCTTCGCCACAGCCTTTGACGCCGAGCACATTGGTCTTCGCCGGCATGGGATGATGAGTGACGGCGACCTCGGGCGAATCGCTCGCGCGCGGGAGCGCGTAATCCATGAATGAGCCGGTGAGAAAATGCCCGTCACCGTCGTAGACCGTCATCTCCATCAGAGCCTGGCCGATCCCCTGGACGACGCCGCCGTGCAGCTGCCCCTCGACGATCAGTGGGTTAATGACGGTGCCGAAATCGTTGACCGAGACGTATTTTGCCACCTCGATGACGCCGGTCTCGGGGTCGAGCTCGATTTCGCAGACGTGGCATCCATTCGGATAGGTGGAGGCGCCGGGGCCTTCGCTCACGTGGCGAACGTCGAGCGTTGCAGGGATGCCCTCCGGCAGCTTCACTCCGTCGCGCAGTCGCGCGGCCAAGTCCATGATCCCGATCGCGCGATCGGTGCCGGCGATGACAAAGCGGCCGTTGGCGAATTCGATGTCGGCGGGTGAGGCTTCGAGCACGTGCGAGGCGATCTGCTTGCCCTGCTCGATCACCTTGGCAGCCGCTTCGACGATCGCTGTGCCGCTATGCATGATCGATTTCGAGCCGCCGGTGCCGCCTCCCGCCAAGAGCTCGTCGCTGTCGCCTTGCAGCAGACGGACGCGGTCGAACGGAATGCCGAGCCTGTCGGTGAGCACCTGCGCGAATGGCGCCGTATGTCCCTGCCCGTAATCGAGCGTGCCAGTGATGATGGTGACGGTGCCGTCGGCTTCGAAGCGGATGCCGCCCATTTCCTTGCTGGGCGGGGCGGTGACCTCGAGAAAGCTTCCGATGCCGAGCCCGCGCACCTTTCCGCGTTTGCGGCTCTCGCGTTTGCGGCGCGCGAAGCCCTTCACGTCCGCCACTTCGAGCGCGTGCTTGAGCAGGCCCGGAAAATCGCCGCTGTCGTAATGGCTGCCGGAAGCCGTCTTGATTGGAATCTCGCGCGGCTTGATCTGGTTGCGCCGGCGCAGCTCAAGCCGATCGATGCCTATCTCGGCGGCGGCCGCGTCGACCAGCCGCTCCATGTAATAATTGCCCTCGGGCCGGCCGGCGCCGCGGTAGGCGGAGACGTGCGACGTGTTGGTGAATACGCACTTGGTCGAGACCTCGATCAATGGCGTGCGGTAGACGTTCTGCACATTCTTGACGACGTTGATCGTCGAGGGCATCGGCGCGACCGGGGAGAGGAAGGCGCCCATATTGCCGAAATTCGTGATGCGGACAGCGAGAAAGTTCCGCTCGGCGTCGAGCGCGAGCTCGGCGGTGAGCTCATGGTCGCGGCCGTGGCTGTCGGACACGAAACTTCCCGAACGTTCGTCTGTCCATTTCACGGGGCGGCCCAGCGCGCGCGCCGCGTGCAGCACGCAGACATATTCCGGGAACGGCGCCGCCTTCATGCCGAACGAGCCGCCGACGTGCCCGGTGACGATGCGCAGCTGCTTGGCCTCGACCTTTAGAATATCCGCCATGTTGCCGCGCAATCCGAAGACTCCCTGCGAGGGCGCATGCAGCGTGAAGCGTCCGCTAGCTTCGTCGTAGACGCCGATCGCGGCGCGCGGCTCCATGGCGTTGACGACGACGCGGCTGTTGACGAGCTTGAGCCGCGTGACGTGCGCGGCTTTGGCGAAAGCGGCTGCGACCTGTTCGCTGTCCCCATAGTGGTAGTCGAGCGCAATGTTGCCGGGCGCTTCCTCATAAAGGAGCGGCGCGCCCGGACGCGCGGCCTCCTCCGGCCGGACCACCGCGGGCAAGGGATCGATCTCGACCTCGACGGCTTCCGCAGCATCTTTTGCCTCGAGCAGCGTCTCCGCCACAACGAAGGCGATAGGGTCGCCGACGAAGCGCACCTTGTCGGTCGGCAGGGCCGGCCTCGGCGGTTGCTTCATGGGGGTGCCGTCGCGGTTCTTGAACGGCACGATGCATTTGAGCGTGCCGTAGTCGACGAGATCGGCACCGGTATAGACGGCGAGCACGCCGGGCAGCTGGCGCGCAGCGGACGTATGGATGGCCTTGATCACCCCGTGGGGAACGCGGCTGCGCACCATGGCCGCATAGGCCTCGCCGGCGAGCTTGACGTCGTCGGTGTAGCAGCCCTCGCCGCGCACCAGAATCGGGTCTTCGCTCCGCGGTACCGGCTGTCCGATGCCGAATTTCATGACGGCCAAGGCCTGCGCATCGTTTTGCAGATTCATCAAGCAATGCCTTGATCAATAGATCGCCTGCAAGCCGGTCGGCCGCAGGCGATGAGCTGCACTGCCTCCCCTGCCGGCGTCGAGCTAGGCGGGTGGCGCGGACTCGAGATAAAGGACGCAGGCCGCCTCGACAAGGATGTTGCGCGGGGTCATGCGCTTAGCGCGCATCTGTTGCGCGAGGAGGGCTGCGTGTTACACTTGGCCCGATCTTGGTTCGGACAAGCCGTGGCCGTTGAGCGAGGGAACGCTTCGGCGCGGCAGGAAGGAATTCGATGAAGGACGAGGGCCGGGCAGCCGGCGGCCTCGACCCTGCCCATCGGCGGAGCCCGCAGCAGCGGCTCCGCTCGGGTCGGCGCTCGCCCTACGGCTATCGCAGTCACGATGGCGTCGCGCAAGGCTTGCCGACCTATGCCGCCCTCGATCTCGGTACTAACAATTGCAGGCTCTTGGTTGCTCGCCCCACGGGCGACAGCTTCCGCGTCGTCGATGCGTTCTCGCGCATCATCCGTCTCGGCGAAGGGCTCTCGACCTCGGGGCGCATCAGCAATGCGGCGATCGACCGTGCAGTGGGGGCGCTCGCGATCTGTCGCGACAAGATGCGCAATCGCGGCGTTACCCGGGCGCGGCTGATCGCGACCGAGGCGTGTCGGGCGGCCGCCAACGGCACCGAATTTCGGGCCCGCATCGCCGGCGAGGTCGGTCTCGAGCTCGAGATCATCGACCGCGAAACCGAGGCCACGCTGGCGGCGACCGGCTGCACGCCGCTGATTGATCCGCGCGCAGATGCCGTCGTCCTGTTCGACATCGGCGGCGGCTCTTCGGAGCTCGTTTGGCTCGACCGTTCGCCGCCCGCCCGGGGCGGCCCGCCGCTGCCGAGGATCAAAGGCTGGGCGTCGCTGCCGGTCGGGGTGGTTACGCTCGCGGAGCGCCATGGCGGACATGAGGTCACGCGCGAAATCTACGCGGCAATGATTGCCGAAGTTGCCGCATTCGTGGACGGTTTCGTGGCCAAGCATGGCGGACTTAAGGGCGATCACGTGCACCTGCTCGGCACATCGGGAACGGTAACCACGATCGCTGGCGTCCATCTTGAACTCAGACGTTACGAGCGCCGCCGCGTTGACGGTTGCTGGATGGCCGACAATGAGGTGACGCGGGTGGTCGAGCGCCTGCTGGGCTGGAGTTATGAGGATCGGGTCGCCAATGCCTGCATCGGCGCCGAGCGCGCCGACCTCGTGCTCGCCGGTTGCGCGATTCTCGACGCGATCCGCCGCGCCTTTCCCTGTGAGCGAATACGGGTTGCTGACCGCGGTCTGCGCGAAGGCATGCTGGTGCAGATGATGCGCGAGGACGGCGTATGGGAGGAGAGCCGCGCGAGCAGCGCCTTCACGTAGCAGCGGGTTTGGTTCGAGCCGAACGATCCAAATGAATGCCAGCCCAAGCAAGCGCCCGCTCAAAGTCCGCCTCAAATCGGGCAAAGGCCGCTCGTCCTCTTCGAAGCTTTGGCTCGAGCGACAGATCAACGATCCTTATGTGGCGCGCGCCAAGCGCGAAGGTTTTCGCGCCCGCGCTGCTTTCAAGCTGATCGAGATCGACGACCGGTACCATCTGCTCAAGCCGGGGGCGCGCGTCGTCGATCTCGGCGCCGCCCCTGGTGGGTGGAGCCAGGTCGCGGCACAACGCGTTGGCAGCGCGCACGGCAGGGGCAAAGTGGTCGCCGTCGATCGCCTGGAAATGGCGCCAACCACCGGAGTCGAAGTACTCCAGCGTGACTTTCTCGAGGTGGGGACGGACGATGAGATCAAGGCTTTGCTCGGCGGTGGCGCCGACGTCGTGATCTCAGATATGGCGGCGAACGCCACCGGCCACCGCGCGACCGACCATCTCAAGATCATGGCGCTCGCCGAAGCTGCCGCCTATTTCGCGCGCGAGGAGCTCGCACCGGGCGGCGCCTTTCTCTGCAAGGTGCTGCAAGGCGGCACCGAGGCGACGCTGCTCGCGACACTCAAACGTGATTTTGCCCACGTGAAGCACGTCAAACCCGCTGCGAGCCGGCCGGAATCGGCGGAGCTTTATCTCCTGGCAACGGGATTTCGCAGGACGCGTCAGCCCATCCGCTGATCGGTCGCCTCCGTGGGTCCGGCGGTGGGCACCGGCGTGCGGCGCGCGAGCTCCGCGCCGGCGTCGGCGGGCAGCCGCGCAAAAACGAAAAAACTGCAGGCGGCGATGGCGGCGATGGTGAGATACGCGGGCTGGAAATCGGCGGCGGTGATCGTGGTGTGTCCGCGTGCCCATAAGGTCAGATCGACCGCAAGTGCGCCGATGGCGACGCCGACTGAGATGGACACCTGCTGGGCGACCGCCACGAGGGAGGTCGCGCGGCTCATGTGCCGGTTGTCGACGTCCGCATAGGCGATGGTGTTGAGGCTGGTGAATTCGAGCGAGCGAAAAAATCCGCCCACGATCAACACGCCGACGATCCACGCGAAGGAGACTCCGGGCGTGAAGGTCGCGCAGGCCGCAACCAGCGTGGCACTGAGCAACGAATTCACCACCAGAACCCGGCGGAATCCGAAGCGCCGGAGAATGATTGGGATCACGGTCTTCATGCCCATGGCGCCGACGACGTTGGAGAGCGTAATCAGTCCCGACTGGAAGGCGGTGAGATTGAAGCCGAGCTGGAGGAGGAGCGGCAACAAGAAGGGCATTGCGCCGATGCCGGAGCGATAGACGAAGCCGCCCACCACGGCCGCACGCATGCTGGGTATGGCGAGCAAGGACAGATCGAGCACCGGCGCGGGCGTGCGCCGCGCATGCAGGACATAGGCATAGGCTGCGGCGGCGCCGAGCACGATCAAGCCCACGACCACCCCGGTTGGAAGGAAATTAAGCCCGAGCAATGAGCCGCCGAAGGCGAGCCCCCCAATGCCAACACCGGCAAGCACTGCGCCAAGCGGATCGAATGGGTCCGGGCTTTCGGCTCGCACATCCTCGATGAAGATCGTCGCCAAGACGATGCCGATAAGCCCGATCGGGATGTTGATCAGGAAAATCCAGTGCCAGGAGATATAGGTCGTGATGAATCCACCGAGCGCGGGGCCGATCAACGGACCGATTAGCGCCGGCAACGTGACCCAGACCATGGCATTGATCAGCTCGCGCCGGTCGACGCTGCGCACCAGAACGAGACGCCCGACGGGCGTCATCATCGCTCCACCCATCCCCTCGACGATGCGCGCCACCACGAACTGGTACAGGGAACCCGAGATCGCGCAGCCGATCGAGCCGAGCATGAACACGGCGATGGCCGCGCGAAATACCGTGCGCGCGCCGAAACGATCGGCGGTCCAGCCGCTGAGCGGGATGAAGACCGCGAGCGCGAGCAAGTAGGAGGTGACCGCGAGCTTGAGCGCGAGCGGGCTCGTGCCGATGTCGGCGGCGATCGCCGGCAACGAGGTTGCGATAACGGTCGAGTCCATGTTCTCCATGAACAGAGCGACCGCCACGATCAGCGGCACGATGCGTTTGGCCAGCATGAGGGCTAGGGCTGCGACCTCGATGGATGCGCGCGGGTAAACCGGCACGTCCACGCGCGGAGTGGGGTGGCAGGACCGTCTCGTAGGGCAGGCAGATCATTCATTGCGACACGTTAACAGAATCAGTGCGGCCTCGGAGGGCACCCATTGTGCGGCCGCAAGCGCCGCCCCACATAGAAAGGGCGCTCGGCTCAAGAGGTTGGCCGATGGTCTATTTGCTCGCAGTCTTGCTTCCGCCGCTCGGTCTCCTGCTGAACGGCCAGCCGTTTGCGGCCATCTTCAATCTCATCCTCATCGTGCCCTGCGTCCTGCTCGGGCTTATTTTTCCCATCGCCTTCCTCATTCCGTCACTGCATGCCGTCATTGCGGTCCACATGAAGCGCGAGGACCGCAAGCACCGCGAACTGGTGAACGCGATCGAGCGGCACGGGCCACCGCCGGGTTGGCGGCCCTGACGCCGCAGCAAGGAAGCGATCTCGGCAAGGTACCGTTTCTTTCTCGGTGAATTGCCGCCAAATCGCTAGGATTTGCGGGCGAGCCGTGCTATCGACCGGCGCCAACCCAAAACCGGCCGAGCCGCGCCAGCCCGTCCGGCGCCGGCGACACCATCTCTTGGTGGTGCGGTCGCAAGTTCGCAAGACGACCATTGGAGTTGGCGATGGAGCAGAAAAGCAACGGAACGCTGCGCGAAGCGCTCACCTTCGACGACGTCCTGCTCAAGCCTGGACTGTCCGAACTGCTGCCGTCCGACGCTGACATCCGCTCGCGAATCACCCGCGACATTTCGCTCAATATTCCGATCGTCGCCTCGGCGATGGACACTGTCACCGAGGCCAAGATGGCGATCGCCATGGCGCAAGCCGGGGGACTAGGCGTCATCCACCGCAATCTCGAGCCGGAGGAGCAGGCCGCGCAGGTCCGGCAAGTCAAGAAGTTCGAGTCCGGCATGGTGGTCAATCCGCTCACCATCGATCCGGCCGCCACGCTGGCGGATGCCCTGGCTTTGATGCAGGATCACCGCATTTCCGGCATCCCGGTGGTGGAGGGCGGCGGCAACGGCCGCGCTGGCAAGCTCGTCGGCATTCTCACCAATCGCGATGTCCGCTTTGCCACCGATCCGCGCCAGAAGGTGGCCGAGCTCATGACCAAGGAGCGGCTCATCACCGTGCGTGAAGGCGTCGGACAGGCGGACGCCAAGCGCCTCCTCCATCAACACCGCATCGAAAAATTGCTCGTGGTCGACGATCAGTATCGCTGCGTCGGGTTGATCACGGTCAAAGACATCGAGAAGGCCGTGGCCAATCCGCATGCCTGTAAGGACGAGCAAGGGCGGCTGCGCGTCGCCGCCGCGACGACCGTGGGTGACAAGGGATTCGAGCGCACCTCCCGCCTGATCGCGGCGGGCGTCGACCTCGTGGTCGTCGATACTGCCCACGGCCATTCGCGTTCGGTGCTCGAGGCCATCACCCGCATCAAGCGGCAGTCGAATGCGGTGCAGGTGGTTGCCGGCAATATCGCGACCGGCGAGGGCGCCAAGGCACTGATCGATTCCGGCGCAGACGCGATCAAGGTCGGCATCGGCCCGGGCTCGATCTGCACCACCCGCATCGTCGCCGGTGTCGGGGTGCCGCAGCTCACGGCGATCATGGATGCGGTCGAGGTTGCGCGCAGGACCGGTACGCCGGTGATCGCCGATGGCGGAATCAAGTATTCCGGCGATCTCGCCAAGGCGCTCGCCGCGGGCGCCGACTGCGCCATGGTGGGTTCGCTGCTCGCCGGTACCGATGAGACGCCAGGCGAGGTCTTTCTCTATCAGGGCCGCTCGTACAAGACCTATCGCGGCATGGGCTCGGTGGGCGCCATGGCGCGCGGCTCTGCCGACCGCTACTTTCAGCAGGACATCAAGGACACGCTCAAGCTCGTGCCCGAAGGGGTTGAAGGCCAAGTACCGTACAAAGGCGCAGTGGCGACCGTGTTGCACCAATTGAGCGGGGGGCTGCGCGCCGCTATGGGCTACGTCGGCGCGAGAACGTTGCAAGAGTTGCACGCAAAGGCGGAATTCGTGCGCGTCTCGGCCGCCGGCATGCGCGAGAGTCACGTGCACGACGTGACGATCACGCGCGAGAGCCCAAACTATCCCAGCCGGACCTAATCTTCACGTAGCCCGATTCTCGCTTGCAGCCACACGGTTTTCGCGATCAGACATCAAAGCGCCGCGATGCCGGAATGAGCATCCGACCGTGAGCGCTCGAGCGCTCCACGGTTGCTTTCGCCGCCGCGGCTCGCCAAGCTAGGCGCACTCCTCAAGGAGTCTGCCGCCATGTCGATCCAGGCTGTCTTGCTGCCGCTGTTCGTCGAGGTCATCGCGACCTTCGTGCTGCTCTTTTGGATGGCGCATCTGCGCACCCGGGCGTTCAGGGTGGGCGAGGTCAAAGCTGGGGACATCGCCTTGCGCGAGCTGAACTGGCCACCGCGCATCGCCCAGATCAGTAATGCCTATCACAACCAGCTCGAGCTGCCGGTTCTTTTCTATGTGCTGACGATCCTCGCCTGGGTCACGCGCCACGCCGACCTGTTATTTGTGGTACTGGCATGGATCTTTGTCGCATCGCGGCTCGTTCACGCCTACATCCACGTGACCGACAACGACGTGAACCGGCGCGGGCCGGCATTCGGCCTGGGTGCGCTCGTGCTGACGATCATGTGGTTGATTTTCATGATCCGCATCCTGCTCGGGATCTGATGACGCCCAGCGCTCGCCTTTCCGCCGCCATCGAGGTGATCGCCGACATCGAGGCGAAGCGCCGTCCGGCGGCGGATGCGCTCAAGGATTGGGGCCTGGTGCACCGTTTCGCGGGCTCGGCGGATCGGGCGGCGATCGCCGGGCTGGTCTACGACGCGCTGCGCCGGCGGGCCTCGAGTGCCCACATCATGGGTGACCAACACCCGCGCGCGGTGCTGCTCGGCATGCTGCGGCTCGAGCGCAAGCTCGACTGCGAAGCGATAGCGGCGCGAGCCGATGGCGGCCGCTTTGCGCCGTCGGTGCTGAGCGCGGAAGAGCGCGCGCGTTTGGGTGCGGCCGATCTCGCCGGTGCGCCGGCCTGGGTCGCAGGCGATTACCCGCAATGGCTCGATCCCTATCTCGCCCGCGTCTTCGGCGAGGAGCGCATAACCGAAGCCGCCGCGCTGGCAAGCCGCGCGCCGCTCGATCTGCGGGTTAATGCCCTTAAGGCGGAACGGGAGGCGGCCTATGCTGCACTCGCGCACCTTAATCCCGTGCCCACACGCTGGTCGCCGTTCGGTCTGCGCCTTGCGCTTGATGCCGACGCCAAGAGTCCCGCCATCCATGCCGAGCCGGCCTTCATCAAGGGCGTGGTCGAGGTGCAGGATGAAGGCTCGCAGCTCGCGGCGCTCCTCTGCGGGGCCAAGCCCGGCCAACAGGTGATCGACATCTGCGCCGGCGCCGGCGGCAAGACGCTCGCGCTTGCCGCCATCATGGAAAACCGGGGACAAATCTATGCAACCGATTCGGACAAGCGGCGCCTTGCTCCGATTCATGAGCGCCTCGAGCGCGCGGGTGTTCACAATGTACAGATCAGAACACCTCGCGCGCAGGAAAATTTGCTCGGCGATTTGGAACGGCGCGCTGACCTGGTACTCATTGACGCGCCTTGCACCGGGATCGGCACTTGGCGGCGCAATCCCGACGCCAAATGGCGGGTGCGTCCCGGGGCGCTTGCGCAGCGGATGGAGGAACAAGCCGAGGTGCTCGACCGCGCGGCAGCGCTGGTGAAGCCCGGCGGCCGCATTGGCTATGTGACCTGCTCGTTGCTGGTGGAGGAAAACGGGGATCAGGTCCGCGCATTTCTCGTCCGCCAAGGCGATTTCGCACTCGTGTCGCCGGTCGAGCTGACGAGCGTATTGGAGGATCGCGCGCCGCTCTTCCGCGGCGCAGCGCTCATCTCGGACGAAGGGCTGTTGATGACGCCGTGCCGCACCGGTACCGATGGATTCTACGTTTCGGTGCTCGTGCGGCGGCGCTGAGTCTGCACCGGGGGGGCGGCAAGTTTTGCGGCTGATGACGAAAACACCGGCCTTGACCGGATCGCGCGCGCCTCGCACATAGGATCGAAATGAGCCTTCTCGATTCTTCTCTCGTTCGCGATGCCGATGCGGATCGGCTCGCCGGACACGACAAGATTCTCATCGTCGATTTGGGCTCGCAGGTCACTCAACTTATTGCCCGGCGGGTGCGAGAAGAGAAAGTTTATTGCGAAATCGTGCCGTTTCAGAAGGCTGAGGAAGGCTTCGCGCGTCTGCGCCCGAAGGGCGTGATCTTGTCCGGGGGGCCCGCCTCGGTGCTCGATGAGGGCGCGCCACTCGCGCCGCCCTCGGTCTATGCGGCGGGTGTGCCGATCCTCGGCATCTGCTACGGCGAGCAGGCGATGGCGCAGCAACTCGGCGGCACGGTCGAAGGCGGGCATCATCGTGAGTTCGGCCGCGCCGAGGTGACGGTGACGGAGGATTCACCCCTGTTCGAAGGGGTGTGGCGCAAGGGTGAGCGCTACCCGGTCTGGATGAGTCATGGCGACCGCGTGACGGTGCTGCCCGAGGGCTTCCGCGTGGTCGGCACCTCGCCGAATGCGCCGATCGCCATGATCGCGGACGAGGGACGCCGGTTCTATGCCACCCAATTCCACCTCGAAGTGATGCACACGCCGCACGGCGCTGCGTTATTGCGCAACTTCGTGCGCAAGATCGCCGGCTGCAGGGGCGACTGGACCATGCGCGCGTTCAAGGCGGAGGCGATCGAGAAAGTTCGCGCCCAGGTCGGTCGCGGACGCGTCATCTGCGGATTGTCGGGGGGCGTCGATTCGGCGGTCGCTGCCGTCCTCATTCACGAAGCTATCGGTGAACAGCTCACCTGCGTGTTCGTGGACCACGGATTGCTGCGCCTGGCCGAGGCGGAGAAGGTGGTCGCCCTCTTTCGCGACAGCTACAACATTCCGCTCGTCCACGTCGAAGCGGAAGCATTATTTCTCGACGCGCTCGCCGGCGTGAGCGACCCCGAACTCAAGCGCAAGACGATCGGGCGGCTCTTCATCGACGTGTTCGAAGCGGAGGCGAAAAAACTCGGCGGCGCGGATTTCCTCGCGCAAGGCACGCTCTATCCCGACGTGATCGAGAGCGTGTCATTCACAGGCGGCCCTTCGGTCACCATCAAGTCGCATCATAATGTCGGCGGACTGCCCGAGCGCATGAAGATGAAGCTCGTCGAACCGTTGCGTGAGCTGTTCAAGGACGAGGTGCGCGCGCTCGGCCGCGAGCTCGGTTTGCCGCAAGCTTTCGTCGGCCGGCATCCGTTTCCCGGGCCGGGCCTCGCCATCCGTTGTCCCGGAGAAATCACGCGAGAAAAGCTCGACATCCTGCGGCGCGCCGACGACATCTACATCGAGGAAATTCGCCGCGCCGGGCTCTACGAGGATATCTGGCAGGCATTTGCTGTGCTGCTGCCGGTGCGCACCGTGGGCGTCATGGGCGATTATCGCACCTACGATTACGTCGTCGGCTTGCGCGCGGTGACATCGACCGATGGCATGACCGCGGACTTCTATCCCTTCGACATGGCGTTCATCGGCCATGTGGCGACGCGCATCGTCAACGAGGTCAAAGGCGTCAATCGTGTGGTCTACGACGTGACCTCGAAGCCGCCAGGCACCATCGAGTGGGAGTGATTGAGGCCGGCCCAGGTACCCCGCGGGGGGTCCTCACGGTTTGAGGCGAGGTCTCTTAGCTAAGATCGAGAGGGACGGCAGCCCAAGTCATAGAACGAGCTGGGTCTGCGTGACCATGGCGACAAGTTTGCCGTCGGCCCTGGTTACGCGCGTTTGCCAAATCATGGTTCGCCGGCCCCGGTGAACGGGCGTCGTTTCGCCGATGACACGCGTGCCAGCCGGCGCGGCTCCGATGAAGTTTGTCTTGCTTTCGACGGTGGTCGTGCCGGCGCCCTCCCTGAGATTCGCCACCGTGGCAAGGGCGCCAAGAGTATCCCCGAATGCCATGATCGCCCCTCCGTGCAGAACGGCGGGTCGCGTGCAGAACTCCGGCCGGACGGTCATTTCGGCGACAAGTTTATCAGGCTCGGCGCTGACCAGATCGATGCCTAAGAGAGAGGCGAACGGCAACGGCTGATGTCTCAAACGTGCAAGCAAGTCCATGTTGCTACTCCCTTCATTCAGCCTGGCATACCTCGCCTATGCGCGCGGACTGGACGGCCTCTGGGGCCATGCGTCGTGGCCCGAAGGTAAGCTTACGGTCGGCTGTTGGGGAGTTCGTAGGCGACGGGATTGTCCGAGCACGCGGCGAATCCGCATTCCAGCAGGGTCGAGATCACGTTCAGTAAGGTGAGCGCCAGCACGAGCCACACCGCCGTGCGTGCGAACGCGTTGATCGGTCGCGGCTCATCGACCTCCCTGAACTGCTCGTCGAACAGCAGTATGGCGCCGAGCGCCACGATGGCCGCGGCAAAGCCGAGGAAGGCCCAGCTGTAATAGTGGTAGCCGAGCAGCGCCGAGCCATAGCCCGGATCTCCAGGCATGACGTGCAGCAGAATCTGCCGCGCAGCGAAGGCCGCGCCGGCGAGGGCGGTGAACAGCGACACGGCATAATGGCTGGTCCGGGGCCCGAAGCGGAGATTAAGAATCGGGCCCACCGCCAGCATTGCGAACTGGATGCGCTGGAGCAGACACAGCGGGCACGGAAGCTCATGCAAAACCAATTGCGCGGCAAAGGCCACCAGTAGAACCAGCGCAATGGCGTAGAGGCCAAGCGCATTCAGGGTCACGGCGAGCGAGCGAGTCATGCCCGCGCTTTAGAATGACAACTTCAGCACGTCACTCGCGTGGTGCAGATAGGTCGCGATGGAGACAAGGAGTGTGGCGGCAAACAATGCGAGAGCAAGCGTTCGCGTGCCCCACCAGGCAACGACCATCACGATAGCGACGGCGAGAAACAGGGCGGTGAATTCCATTTCATGCTCTCGTATTCGTTGGCTGGATTGAGCGAAACGGAACCGGCCCCGGCCGCTCGCATGTGGGGGAGATGATGGATTTCGCTGCGCTCAACGCATCCTACACCACTACACTTTCCCTCCTATACTCGAAACGCTAGGACGCGCGGCGTTGAGGAGGAATGGGAGGACGCAATGGAAGTCAATCTGGGCGGCCGGACGGCCGTGATCACCGGCGCGAGCAAGGGCATCGGACTTGCTATTGCGAGGCGCTTCTCCGCCACGGGCGCCGAGGTCGCCATTATCGCGCGGGGGCGGGAGGCGCTGGATGATGCGGTCAAAACCATCCGGGCGAGTAGCCGGGCGCGCGTTGCGGCAGTGCAAGCTGACGTGGCGCTGGCCGCTGATCTCCGACGCGCCTACGACGAAGCGATGCGATTGTTCGGTAAGATTGACATCGTCGTGAATAATGCCGGCACGTCGCGCACCGGCGCTTTCGAGGCGATTACTGACGAGGTGTGGCGGGAGGACTTCGACGAGAAACTATTCGCCGCGATCCGGCTCACGCGCCTGGTATGGCCACAGATGAAGGAACGCCGCTGGGGCCGCGTCATCAACACGCTCAATATCGGCGCCAAGGCGCCACGGCCGCGCAGCGCCCCGACCTCGATCACACGAGCGGCGGGGCTGGCTTTGACCAAAGTGCTTGCCGGGGAAGGCGCGCCCTACAATGTGCTCGTGAACGCGTTGCTGGTCGGCTTCATCGAAGCCGACCAGCACGTGCGCGCAGCGGAAAAGGCAGGGATCCCGCTTGAGGACTATATGAGCGCGCGAGCCAAAGAAATTCCGCTCGGCCGCATCGGTCGGGCGGAGGAGTTCGCCAACATTGCTTGCTTTCTCGCCTCCGATGCCGCGTCGTATATTACGGGCACAGCGGTCAACGTTGACGGTGGGCGTTCTCCGGTCGCGTAGCCTTCCAAAGGGCAAGTTCCGCGGCAACTCTCTCCCGCTTACTAGCCGGATCGCGGCGATCGCGCGTCCTCAGTTAATCTTGAGATCGAGCGCCTTGATGATCGGCGACCAGCGCGCGAGATCCGCATCTATTTTCGCGCGGAACTGGGTCGGCGTGGTAGGAATCGGCTCCATGAACTGCGTGGCCAGTTTCTCGCGGACCTCTGGTTCGCCGAGGGCAGCAACGACCGTGTCGTGAATTTTCGCGATGATCGGCTCGGGGGTTTTCGCCGGCGCAATCAAACCGTTCCAGGCGTCCGCCTCGACGTCGAGCCCGCTCTCCTTGAGCGTCGGTAAGGCAGGCATGAGCGCGGAGCGTTGACCTAGCGAGATCGCCAAGATTTTCACCTGGCCGGAGGCGACGTGCGGTGTCACCGAGATGGCCGGCAAGCAGGCCATTTGCACGTCGTTGCGCAGGAGCGCTGTCATCGCTTGCGGCGAGCCGGGATAAGGAATGTGCACCATGCTCGTGCCGCTCTTGAGCGCGAGGGCCTCCATGGAGAGATGCGACAACGAACCGTTGCCGATCGAGCCGTAATTGTATTTGCCCGGGTTCTTCTTTAGCAGATCGACGAGCTGTGCGACCGAGTTGACGCCGAGGCTCGTATGTACGACCAGCACGCTCGGCTGCGTCGTGAGCATCGTAATCAGCGCGAGATCTTTGACGGGGTCGTAGGGCATTTTCGCGAACAACAACGTGTTGATTGCAAGCGGGCCGCCGAGACTGATGCCGATGGTGTAACCGTCCGGATCCGCCTTCGCGACCGCATCGGTCCCGGTATTGGCGCTGGCGCCCGGGCGATTCTCAACGACGAACGGCTGCCCCAGCTTGTGCTGCATGTGGTCACCGATCAGCCGCCCGACCATGTCCGGCGTCGAGCCGGGGCCGAACGGCACGATAATCCTGACGGATTTTGCGGGCCACTCTTGCGCCGCCGCGAGAGGAGCGTGCAAGAGAGCGCACAGTGCCAACGCGATGCTTCTTTTCATCGAGCTCTCTCGCTCTGTCATCGTCGCGCAGCCGATCCCGCGCGCGGGGAGTTGATTCGCACTAATCACGGTCGACGCGCTGCCGCAAGCATGGATTGACCGACGCCGTGGCCACTGCAGGGCAACCGTAACGGGGCCAGCCTTGCCTCCCGACGTGCCATGGCCTCTACTGCGGCGCTTGGCAGGGGCGCAAACCGACGATCGTGACTTTCGCGAGGTTCGGCCGGAGGACCTATGGGGCTGGCTATTCTTGTGCTCGGGTTGCTCGCGTTCCTTGGCGCGCACGTCTTCGTGACATTGCGCGCGGCGCGCGCCGCCTTGATCAAACGGAGCGGGGAGGGGCCTTACAAGGGTCTGATGTCGCTCGTCTCGCTCGCCGGGCTCATCCTGATCGGCTACGGCTTTGGACAATATCGGGCGACCGGATGGATCGACGTGTGGTCGCCGCCGCCATGGACCTATTACGTCACGCAGTTGTTGATGTGGCCGGCGAGCATTTGCGTGGTTGCGGCCTATAGCCGCGGCAATATCTGGCGTGCGCTCAAGCACCCCATGCTTGTGGGTGTGAAGACCTGGGCAATCGCGCATCTCATATCGAATGGCGATCTCGGCTCGATAGTACTGTTCGGCTCATTTCTCGCCTGGGCAGCCTACGATCGCGTCACGCTAAAGCGACGGAGCGATCCCGGCGCGCCGTCGATCCCGGTTGGCGGCCATCGTAACGACACCATCGCGCTAGTGGCTGGGACCATCCTCTATCTCGCGCTCGGTTTCATCTTCCACCCCATCGTGGTGGGCGTGGCAGTCTTCGGCACGCCTGCGCATTAGGATCTCGGAGAATGTCGGCACGAGACGAGATCAAGCGGCTGACGGCGCCCGACATCCGCGCGCGCAAGGGCGGCGAGCCGATCGTCTGCCTTACCTCATATCACGCGCATACCGCGCGGCTGCTCGATCGCCACTGCGATCTCATTCTCGTGGGCGATTCGCTCGGTATGGTCATGCACGGCCTTGAAACCACCGTACCGGTCACGCTTGAGATGATGATCCTGCAGGGGCTCGCCGTGATGCGCGGCTCGAAACGAGCTCTCGTCGTCGTCGACATGCCGTTCGGCTGTTATGAAGCATCCAAGGAGCAAGCCTTCCTATCGGCGGCGCGGGTGATGAAGGAGACCGGTTGCGGAGCGATCAAGCTCGAGGGCGGCCGTCGCATGGCGGAGTCCATCGCCTTTCTGGTCGAGCGCGGGGTCCCGGTCATGGGGCATATCGGCCTCACGCCACAGTCGATCAACACGATCGGCTCGTTCCGTGCGCAGGGCCGCAGCGAGGCCGATTGGGGGCCGATCGAGGACGATGCGCGCGCGGTCACCCAGGCGGGCGCCTTCGCCGTGGTGATCGAGGCGGTGGCCGAACCACTCGCCCGCCGGATCACGGCTATGGTGGACATTCCGACCATCGGCATTGGCGGCAGCGTGGCGTGCGACGGCCAAATTCTCGTGCTCGAGGATATGCTCGGGCTTTCGCCGCGGATCCCGAGATTCGTCAAGCGCTACGCCGAACTCGGCCCCTCGATCGAGGCGGCGGTCGCGGCCTACGCCGCCGATGTTCGCGCCCGTGCGTTTCCCAGCTCGGAGCACGTCTATCCGCTCCGGGCCAAGACGAAATAGCCGGCTCAAGAGCTTAGGCGGGGGCACCGGGATGCCGCTTTGCCTTGCCTGCGCCACATCAATGGGCTAACCGCGTATGGCTCGGGGCCAGTGGCGAGAACGGGGTTGGGCGGCTCGTGTCCGACATTTTTCACGAAGTCGACGAGGAAGTTCGACGAGAACAGCTCAAGAAGCTGTGGGACCGCTACGGCAATTACGCCGTAGCTGCCGCCGTTTTGCTGGTGGCGGCGGTTGCAGCTTGGCGCGGCTACATGTGGTGGGAGGCCAAGAAGGCTGCCGAGACCGGCGCCGCCTTCGAGGCTGCCATCACGCTCGCCGAGTCGGGCAAACGCAGCGAGGCGGAGGCGGCCTTTGCCGACATCGTCGCCCACGGCACGTCCGGCTATCGCCATCTCGCGCGCATGCGCGAAGCCGCCGAGCTTGCCCAAAACGACACCAAGGCCGCGATCGCGGCCTACGACCAGATCGCCGCCGACAATTCGGTCGGCCCGGTCCTGCAAGACCTCGCGTCATTGCGCGCCGGCGCGCTCCTGATCGACGCCGGCTCCTATCAAGAGGCGCAACGGCGGCTTGAGCCGCTCGCAGCCAATGATCGCACGTTCCGTCACACCGCACGCGAGTTCCTGGTCCTCGCCGCGTGGCGCGCCGGCGATGGGACCGCGGCCAAACGCTGGTTCGACTTGATCATGACGGATGCACAGACGCCTGCCGCCACCCGTTCTCGCGTCGAGATGCTGATGGCCGTAGGCACCGGCGCGAGCAGCGGTTGAGGGGCGCAGCATGAATCGCTTCGCGCGCACTGGCCTGACCCTTCTCGCGCTGTCGCTTGGCGTCCTCGTCAGCGGCTGTGAGGGTTTTGATCCGACCAGCGTGCTGGACAATGATTTTTTCAACACGAAGAAGAGATTGCCGGGCGAGCGAAAGCCAGTATTCCCAGAGGGAACGCCAGGCGTACCGCAAGGGGTACCGAAGGAACTGGTCAAGGGCTATGAGCCGACCGATCAGGCGGAACAGGCTCAGCCGGTTGCACAGACGGCGCCGCCTGAGGCCAAGCCCGAAGCCAAGGCGAAACCCAAGCCGAAACCAAAGGTCGTGGCGAAGCCGAAGGATGCGAGCCAGGCGCCCGCCGCCGACGCTCCGCCGGCCCAGGCGCAATCACAGGCCCAATCGCCGGATCCGCCGCCGATGCGACAGCAGCCGCCAGCCGGCCCTTGGCCAGGATCAACGCAGTCGCGCGGCGCGGTTGCTTGGCCCGACCCGCCCCCGATGCGCTAATTGCGCTTTCCATGCCCGGTGGGCCATAGAGCGGCATCCGTACCCGCTGCGCACCTCATGAGCTTCACGGTCGCCATTGTCGGACGGCCGAATGTCGGCAAGTCCACCCTGTTCAATCGCCTGGCCGGCAAGCGTCTCGCTTTGGTCCATGACCTCCCCGGCGTCACGCGCGACCGGCGCGAAGCGCAAGCACGGCTCGGGGATCTTACGTTTACCGCTATCGACACGGCCGGGCTCGAAGAGGCTGCACCGCAAACCCTGAGCGGTCGCATGCAGGAGCAGACGCAGGCAGCCATCAACTCTGCCGATGCGGTCATGTTTTTGATCGACGCGCGCGCCGGGTCGACGCCGGTTGACCGCGCATTTGCCGATCTCGTGCGCAAGTCGGGCAAACCCGCGATCCTGATCGCGAACAAGAGCGAGGGCAGCGCCGGGGAGGCGGGAATTTTGGAGGCATATGAACTCGGGCTCGGCGAGCCGATCGCGATCTCGGCCGAGCACGGGGAAGGCCTCGCCGACCTCTATGCCGGGCTACGCGCAGCACTCCCCGATGTAACGACGCCTTCCTTCGAGGCACAAGACCACGACGTCACCGGAGACATCGAGCAGAGTGCGGCTGAGGGCAGGCAGATCCGCATTGCCGTGGTCGGCCGTCCCAATTCCGGAAAATCGACGCTGGTCAATCGGCTGCTGGGGGAGGAGCGGCTGCTGACGGGGCCTGAGGCCGGTATCACCCGTGACGCCATCGCGGTCGATTTGGCTTGGCGGGATCGGCGGTTCCGCGTTCACGACACTGCGGGACTGCGGCGTCGGAGCCGGGTCGAGGAGAAGCTCGAGAAGCTCTCGGTGACGGACGCACTCCATGCGGTGCGCTTCGCCGAAGTCGTTGTTCTGCTGATGGACGCGCAAAAGCCGTTCGAAGAACAGGATCTGCGCATCGCCGATCTCATCGCGCGCGAGGGACGCGCGCTAGTCATCGGCATGAACAAATGGGACTTGGCCGAACGCGGCGCGGGTGCCATCAAGACACTACGGGAAGAAGCCGATCACTGGCTCCCGCAAGTCAAACGGGTGCCCGTTGCCGCCGTCTCAGCGCTCACGGGCGAGGGTCTCGACCGGATGATGCAGGCCGTTGTCGGCGCGCATGCGGTCTGGAACCGACGCGTGGGAACGAGTGCGCTCAATCGCTGGCTCGCCGAGGTCGTTGCCTCACATCCGCCGCCGGCGATTGCGGGTCGGCCCATCCGGCTTGATTACATCACCCAGCCGAAAAGCCGGCCGCCGAGCTTCGTGCTGTTCACGAGCCGCGCTAATGCCCTACCGGCGGCCTATCGACGCTACCTCGTGAACAGCTTGCGTGAGACTTTCGATCTGCCAGGCATCCCCATTCGGCTCGCGTTACGCGAGAAACCAAATCCCTTTGCTAAACGCGGCAGGCGTTAGGTTGCGACGCTTGTCGGTAAGGGCGAAGGGTCAAAGGGGGCGCGCGCCCGCACTTGTCAAAACGTCTGGGTTGACCACGTTGATCGGCGTACCCGCGGCATATGCGATGATTTGGTCGAAGATGTCGGCGAATTGAATTTCATACTCGTCGCGGGACACATAGCCGATGTGCGGCGTGCAAACGACGTTATCCATACTCAACAGAGGATGGGCAGGGTCGAGCATGGGTTCGTCTTCATAGACATCGACCGCCGCCAGGCCGGGACGCCCCGCACGCAGCGCACTCACCAGCGCGCCCGGCTGGATCAGCGGGGCGCGACTGGTATTGACCAGGAGAGCGGTGGGTTTCATGCGAGCGAGATCGGCAGCAGTGACGATGCCTCGCGTGGCGTCCACCAACCGCATGTGCAGAGAGATGACGTCGCACGTTTCGAAGAATGTCTCCTTGCTGGGCGCGGCTGCATAGCCATCGGCCCGTGCTCTTGCCAGAGACGCCTTGCGCGCCCATACCGAAACCTTCATGCCGAAGGCTCTGCCGTAGCCGGCGACGACGCTGCCGATCCTCCCATAACCGTAGATGCCAAGCGTTTTGCCACGTAATGTGCTGCCGATGCCGATCTGCCACTTGCCTGCCCGCAGCGAAGACATTTGCCGGGGAATCTGCCGCATCGCCGCGAGCACGAGACCCCAGGTCAGTTCCGCGGTGGCATAGGATGGAGTACCCGCATGCTGGTTCGAAGACACGATCACGCCCAGTCGCGTGCAGACATCGATATCGATGTGCGGGTAAACGCTGCGTTGGCTAATGAGCTTGAGATTGTGCAGACGTTCAAGCAGCGGCGCGCGAATTTTCGTTCGTTCCCGGATCAGCACCAAGACTTCGGTCTCCCTTAGGCGTTCGGCAAGCGCGTCTGCGTCTTGAACATGATCATTCCAGATCGTGACCTCGTGTCCGGTGAGCTTGGTGAAGCATTGCAGGGTACGCACGCTGTCGTGGTAGTCATCGAGGATGGAGATCTTCATGCGCCGCTGCCTTGCGATGTTTAGGACGGCGACCGGAAATCGAGAAACTTGCCTTTTGGATAGGCGTAGAGCCTGCCGGTTTCCTGGAGGCTAGAGACGCACATATCCACGATTTTCTCGGCCGCCTTGTCGGGAGTTTCCAGGCTTATTGGGTCCTCGCCTGGAAACGCTTGCGCGCGCATGCGGGTGCGGATCGGTCCAGGCGTGAAGATGTTCACCCGCACCTTGGTGCTCGCGGTTTCCGCGGCATAGGTGCGCGCCAGGGCTTCGAGCGCGGCTTTGGATACCGCGTAAGGCCCCCAATAAGCCAACGCCAGCGCGGCGACGCCTGACGAGACGAAGACGACACGTCCCGCGTCGGACGATTTCAGCAGCCGGTCCATGGCACGGATGAGCCGCCAGTTGGCGGTGACATTGACTGCCATCACCTCCTCCCACGCCTTTGTCTCGACGTGGTCGAGAGGCGAAAGCGGTCCGAGAATGCCGGCATTGCCAACAAGCACATCGAGCCGTCCGAAACGCTCGTTTAAAGCGAGGCTGAGTCGATCAATGCCGGCATAGTCCTTGAGGTCGAGAGGCACGAGGGTTGCAGTTCCGCCAAAGGACTTGATCGCGTCGTCGAGTTCCTCGAGCCCGCCGACCGTGCGGGCCAGCGCCACGATGTGCGCGCCGGCCTTCGCCAGCGCGAGTGCGGTGGCGTAGCCGATGCCGCGCGAGGCGCCGGTGACGAGCGCGATACGGTCCACAAGGGGAAGCGGCATCTGTTATCCCAGCCGAGCGAAGCGAGCGGCGGAATCCATAATCTGCGGGTCCGACGAGTTCAAATGGGGCTGACCGGGACGCGGGGCTGGCGCGGGGCGCACACTCCCAAAATAACGCTTCGTCAGCTCGCCTCAGCCAGCAACGACAGCTGTCGCGGCGATGCCTCCTGACCGATCTGATCGGTCAGTGGGGTCGGATAATCGCCTGTGAAGCAATGATCGGTGAATTGAGGCTTTAGCGGATCACGCTGCTCGTATCCCATGGCGCGGTAAATGCCCTCGACCGATAGGAAGGCAAGCGAATCCGCGCCGATGAAATGCCGCATGCCCTCGAGGTCGTGTGTCGCCGCCAAGAGCTTGTCGCGCTCGGGCGTGTCGATGCCGTAATAGTCCGAATGGGTAATCGGCGGGGAGGCGATGCGGAAATGCACTTCCCTCGCGCCGGCCTCGCGCATCATCTGCACGATCTTCACCGAGGTCGTCCCACGCACGATGGAATCGTCGATGAGCACGATTCGCTTGCCGCTGACAACCGCGCGGTTGGCGCTGTGCTTGAGGCGCACACCGAGTTGCCGGATGTGGTGGCTCGGCTCGATGAAGGTACGCCCCACATAGTGGTTGCGGATGATGCCGAGCTCGTAGGGGATGCCCGACTCCTGGGCGTAACCGATCGCCGCCGGAACGCCGGAATCGGGAACTGGGATCACTACGTCCGCGCTAGCCGGCGCCTCGCGGGCGAGCTGTGCCCCCATCGTCTTGCGTACGTCGTAGACGTTGCGACCGCCGACGATGGAATCCGGACGCGAGAAATAGATGTATTCGAAGATGCACGGCCGCGCCGCCATGGGCGGGAATGGTTTGTGCGAATGCAAGCCGTCTTCATCGAATACTACGATTTCGCCGTTCTCGACGTCGCGAACGTATTTCGCCCCGATGATGTCGAGCGCGCAGGTTTCGGAAGCGAGGATGGGAGTGCGGTCCAGCCTGCCGATCACCAAGGGACGAATGCCGAGCGGATCACGCGCGCCGATGAGCTTCTTGTTGGTGAGTCCGACGAAGGCATAAGCGCCCTCGAGCTGGCGCAGGCCTTCGATGAAGCGGTCGATGAAACGGTTACGCTTGGCGTGTGCAACGAGATGCAGAATGACCTCGGTATCGGAGGTCGACTGCATGATGGCGCCGTCGCGAACCAGCTGGCGCCGTAGCGTGAGGCCGTTGGTCAGATTACCGTTATGGCCAATCGCAAATCCGCCGCCGTCGAGCTCCGAGAACAGCGGCTGCACATTGCGCAAGATAGTTTCTCCGGTCGTCGAGTAGCGCACGTGGCCCATTGCCGACAAGCCGGGCAGACGCTCGATCACCTCACGGCGGGAGAAGTTGTCTCCGACGAGCCCCAGTCGCCGCTCGGAATGAAATCGCTTGCCGTCGAAAGAAACGATGCCGGCGGCTTCCTGCCCGCGATGCTGGAGGGCGTGCAGGCCGAGCGCGGTGATCGCAGCCGCATCTGCGTGCCCGAATATGCCGAAGACGCCGCACTCTTCACGCAGCCGGTCGCCGTCAAGGTCGAGTCCCGCATCGCCTCGAGTCTCGGTCATCTCCCTCGTCTCCTGGTGGAATCTCGCGAGGGTCATCGCGATTTGCCGCGGGTCAACTCCCGCAAGCCGGCCCGGTCGGACGCTCCGTACCCACCAGCCTCGCTGGGAACGTCGATGCCGGAGCGCTGGCCTGCCGCCGGCTCGTCCTCATCCAGCTTCGGCTTCTTCAACCTCTTCAAGATGGTGCTTTCCGGGTCGTCCGGCAACATGGACATTAACCAATCGCCGGTTCCCTGGAGAACGATCCGCGATTTCGCGCTGCGCACCCACTCCGGCTGGCTGCGGTCGGGCACCAGCCAGGCGAAGAAAAGAAAGGCGATGACCACAATGATCAGACCACGCGCCAGGCCGAACAGGAAGCCAAGCGTACGATCGAGCGCGCCGATGCGGCTGTCCAGAACCATGTCCGAGAAGCGGACGGTCATAACCGATACGATCAACAGCGTGACCAAGAAGGTCCCACCGATCACCACTCCGGCCGCGACGATGTCGTTGTTGAAGTAGGATTTCGCGTAAGGCAGCAGCCTGGCGTAGAAATAAAGGGTCGCCAGCGCTGCGATCACCCAAGCGGCAATCGACAGGATTTCGCGCATGAACCCGCGGATCATGGCGAGCAGCCCCGAAATCAGCATGACACCGATCAGGATGATGTCGAGGAGAGTGATCGGCATGACCGAGTTCGCAAGCTCCGCATCGTCAGAACGCCGGCGGCCGAATCGGCGAATGAAATCGCACCAGCCTCGCCACCTCCCGCTGGGTCCGCAAGAGCTGCCGGAGGGTGGGCCCAAGTCATTGGCGTTCCCGGCATTATCCCGCTACCGCGCCACCGCCGGCCCCCCGCAGACCAGCGGTTCGGGCGCTGTATAGCTGGAGGTGGCCGCCCCGTCACCCGTCTTCTTGGCCGGCGTATCTGCTCGCCCGGCGTTGCCCGGCCGCTGGCCTCGTAGCGATGTCGGCCACGAGGCTTGCAAGGCTGCTCACGGGTCTGAGGGACAAGCCCGCGTCGTCCGGCGCCTCCGCACGCGCGGCCTCCGGAAGAATGGCGCGGACAAAACCCAGCTTCTGCGCCTCCTTAAGCCGCGCCGCGGCTTGCGCGACGGGCCGCACGGCACCCGAAAGCGAGATCTCGCCGAAATAGACGGCGTCGGCCGACAAGGGCGCATTTGCGAACGAGGAGATCAGCGCCGCCGCGGCGGCAAGATCGGCCGCTGGCTCCTGGATCCGCAAACCGCCAGCGACATTGAGATAGACATCGTGGCCCGAGAGCCGCACGCCGCAATGAGACTCCAGGACCGCAAGCACCATCGATAGCCGATTCTGATCCCAACCATTCACCGCACGGCGTGGTGTGCCAAGCGAGGTGGGAGCGACCAGCGCCTGGATTTCGACCAGCAATGGCCGGCTTCCTTCGATGCCGGCGAAGACCGCGGTGCCGGGCGAGCCGAGATCGCGCTCGGAGAGAAACAGCTCGGAGGGATTGGCAATCTCGCGCAGCCCGCCTCCGGTCATCTCGAACACGCCGATCTCGTCTGTCGGGCCGAAACGATTCTTGATCGCGCGGAGAATCCGGAATTGGTGTGAGCCTTCGCCCTCGAATGACAGGACGGCATCGACCATGTGCTCGACCACGCGCGGTCCGGCGATCTGGCCATCCTTGGTGACGTGGCCGACGAGGATCACGGCCGTGCCCGATCGCTTGGCGAAGCGGATCAGCGCCTGCGCGCTCGCGCGGACCTGAGTAACCGTGCCTGGGGCCGCCTCGACCAAATCGGTCCACATTGTCTGGATCGAATCGACGATAACGAGATGGGGGGTCGTGCGCTGGCCAACTGTCGCCACGATATCCTCGACCGAGGTCTCGGCCGCCAATTCGACCTTGGCGCCCGTCAACCCGAGCCGTTCGGCGCGCAGCCGCACTTGCGCCACCGCCTCCTCGCCCGAAATGTAAACCGCGCGGTGGCCACTACGCGCGAGCGCGGCCGCAACCTGGATTAGCAGCGTCGACTTGCCGATGCCGGGGTCGCCGCCGAGAAGGAGCACGGAGCCGCGCACGAATCCGCCGCCGGTGACGCGATCGAACTCTGCCAATCCCGAGGCGAGCCGTTGCGCCTCGTGGTCGGTCCCGGCCAGCGGTTCAAGCGCAAAGAGCCGCCCCTTGCGTGGCATACGGCTCTGGGGAGAAGCGGAATTCTCTTCGGCAATCGTGTTCCACTCGCCGCAGGCGTCACACTTGCCCTGCCAGCGGCCGTAGGCGGCGCCGCAGTTCTGACAGACAAAGCTCGTTTCGCGACGCGCCATGATTGCGCTACCACGTGTTGCACTGCTTGCGCGGGATCGCAGCACCCTGTCCTTATGAGCCTTCGCGCCACTCCCGCAATGCCAGCTTAAGCTTACGCGCCCGTGTAGACCCGGTGGTAGCGGCGTCCGAGGTGAGTGAGGACCTCGTAACCGATGGTGCCCATCGCTGCGGCAACATCATCGACGCTCATCCCGTCGCCGATCAGAGTGGCCAAATCCCCGCGGCGGACCGTGCCATCCGCCAGATCGGTCACGTCGACTGCCAATACGTCCATGGAGACACGGCCGGCGATTGGACACCGCTTGCCGGCGATAATCACCTGCGCCGGCGGCTTGCCTTTGGCGGCGCTGGCTGAGCGCAGATAGCCATCCGCATAGCCAAGGGCGACGATTGCGACGCGGCTCGGCCGCGTGGCCGTGAAAGCTGCGCCATAGCCGACGCTTTCGCCCTTATTGACGGCACGTACCTGGATGACGCGGCCTTTAAGCTCCACCACCGGACGCATGGGATTCGCCTTGCCAGGCGTCGGATTGACGCCGTAGAGCGCGACGCCGGGCCGAACCAGGTCGCAATAGGCCCCACCACCGAGGAATATGCCCGAAGAATTTGCAAGCGAAGATGCGACGCCACGATAGAGAATGCGAATCTCGCGAAACAGACGAATCTGCCGATCGTTCATTGGGTGATCGGGAATCTCGGCGCAGGCGAGGTGGCTCATCACCAGTGTAAACCCGTGATTTTCTGATTGCAGCCGCGGAGCGATGGCGACCGCCTCTTCGGGCGTGATACCGAGCCGGTTCATGCCGGTATCGACGTGGAGGGCTGCGCCGCCACGCCAGTTTCGGGTGGCGACGAACGCATCCCATTCGGCGAGTTCGGTGGCGCTGTTGATGACTGGCCGCAAATAATCGGCTGCGAATGCCTGCGCCGAGCCCGGGATCAATCCATTGAGAACGTAGATGGCGGCATCGGATGCAACCGCGCGCACGCGCCGCCCTTCGGCGACATCGGCAACGAAGAAGGTGCTACAGCCCGCGCGGGACAGCGTACGCGTGACCGGCTCGAGGCCACAGCCATAGCCGTCGCCTTTGACCACCGCAGCGCACTCGACCGGCACTGTCGTGCTCGCGAGCATCTTCCAATTGGCCGCGAGGGCGCCGAGGTCGATAGTGAGGATGCCACCGGCTTCCGCCGAATCCGCAGAGGCGGTCGGCATGCCGGCGGGCCGCAACTCGGGGTCGTGCACCGTCATGGCCGAAATTTATGGCCAGCCGCAGCGCTGCCGTCTAGGCCGAGCGGGCGAAGACAGGATTGCTCTGGTCCGCGATCGGACTCGGCGTCGACTGACGGCACGCCAGGTGCCCTTTCGCATGCGCCGGTCTCCCGATTACGCCCTCTCCGGCATCTGATCGTCTTGCGCCAGAGTGTCGAAACGAGTGACCGCCGCGTCGAATTGGACATTGACAGTGCCGGTCGGGCCGTGGCGCTGCTTGCCGATGATGATCTCCGCCTTGCCGTGTACGTCCGCCATCTCCACCTGCCATCGGGTATACTCATCGGTTCCGGGCCGCGGTTCCTTGTTGCTCAGATAATATTCCTCGCGGAAAACAAACAGCACAACATCGGCGTCCTGTTCGATCGATCCGGACTCGCGCAAATCGGACAGTTGCGGGCGCTTGTCGTCGCGGTTCTCGACCTGCCGCGACAATTGCGAAAGCGCCACAACCGGCACGTTGAGCTCCTTGGCGAGCGCTTTGAGGCTCGTGGTAATCTCGGTCACCTCTTGTACGCGACCTTCCAAGGCTCGCCGAGTAGAGCCCTGGAGCAGTTGAATGTAATCGATCACGAGGAGATCGAGGCCCTTTTGCCGCTTGAGACGCCGCGCTCGGGCGGCGAGTTGTGCGACCGTCAAGCCGCCAGTCTCGTCGATGAAAAACGGTAGGTGTTGCAGTTCGATCGCGACATCCTTGATCTTCTCGAAGTCACGTTCATTGATGCCGCCCCGCCTGATGGTGCTCGAGGGAATCCCGCTCTGCTCCGCAATGATGCGTGTGGCCAGCTGCTCGGCGGACATTTCGAGAGAGAAGAAACCGACGATGCCGCCATTCACGGTATCGATATGTCCATCGGCGCGCACCTCGCCGCGCCAAGCACGCGCGACGTTGTAGGCGATATTGGTGGCAAGCGCCGTCTTTCCCATGCCGGGACGGCCGGCGACGATGATCAGATCAGAGGGCTGCAGGCCGCCCATCTTGCTATCGAGGTCCTTGAGGCCGGTCGCCAGCCCGGAGAGCTTTCCCTCGCGCTGATAGGCGCGCGCCGCCATGTCGACCGCGGTGGTGAGCGCAGTCTCAAATTTCTGAAAGCCGCCGCCGTAACGCCCGATCTCCGCCAGCTCGTAGAGGCGACGCTCGGCATCTTCGATCTGATCGCCCGGCGCGAAATCGACGGGCGCGTCGAAGGCAACATTGACCATGTCTTCGCCGATGTTGATGAGCTCGCGCCGGATCGCGAGATCGTAGACGGTACGCCCGTAGTCCACCGCGTTGATGATGGTTGTCGCTTCCGCGGCAAGGCGAGCGAGATACTGAGCCAGCGTCAATCCGGCGATGTCGATTTCGGCGGGCAGAAAGGTCTTCAGCGTCACCGGAGACGCCAGTTTGCCGGTGCGAATGAGACTGCGCGAGATATCGTAGATCTGCCGATGAATCGGCTCAAAGAAATGCTGCGGCTCGAGAAAGTCGCTGACGCGATAGAGCGCCTCGTTATTGACCAGGATCGCGCCCAGAAGGGCCTGCTCCGCCTCGATATTGTGCGGGGCGGCGCGGTAGGGCTGCGCGGTCTCCCCCGGGTGTTTGCCTAGCACTGATTCAACGAGAGCCATGGCAGCGAATCGCCTGCGAATCGAAAGAGTAGCGCATTACACCCGCGCTCGACTCGGGGCGACGGCCCCTGGGAGGTCTCCCCAATACCCACCGCGAGGAAATGACTGTCGAAACTCGCTCACGAGACGCTTGACCATCATCTCCCATATCGCGATTCCGTAAGCTCCCAATGGAAAAGTTGGGAATTCGTGACCAACCGCGCGATAAGTTCCGTCTTCGCAACTCGATCTGGTCAACCAAAAACCGGCAGCTATTCGCCCGCCAACCGCCGCGGTGGCCGCCCACCCCCTTCGAGCGCGCGCAACCGCGTCTCCTCGCGGGCGATGTAGTCGCGGGTCATCGGGACGACATCCTGTCGCTTCGTCAGCTGCAGCTGGAAAACCATCATTGCCTGCTCGCGGAATGCGATCTCCGACGCCGCCAGATAGAACTCCCACATGCGCGTGAAGCGAGTGTCGTAAAGTCTTTCGACCTCCTGGCAATGGGCGAGGAAGCGTTCGCGCCACGCTTTGAGCGTCTCAGCATAATGCAGGCCCAAAATCTCGATATCGGTGACGAGCAGACCCGCGCGCTCAACCGCCGGCAGAACTTCCGATAACGCCGGAATATAGCCGCCCGGGAAGATGTATTTTGCGATCCACGGATTGGTTACGCCGGGTCCTTCGGACCGCCCGATTGAATGCAGCAGCATTATGCCGTGATCGCCGAGCAGGCTGTAACATTTGCGAAAGAAAGCCTCATAAAAGCCAAGGCCGATATGTTCGAACATGCCCACCGACACGATACGATCAAATTTCTCCGGCATGTCGCGATAGTCCTGCAGGCGGAACTCGACTCTGTCCGTTAGTCCCTTTTCAGCCGCGCGCGCGTGTGCGACTTGAAGCTGTCGGTAGGACAGCGTTATGCCCGTGATACGCGCGCCACAAACTTCGGCAAGGTAGAGCGCAAGACCGCCCCAACCGCAGCCGATGTCGAGCACGCGACCACCGGCCGGTACGAGAAGCTTCGCCGCAAGGTGGCGCTTCTTCGCAAGCTGGGCATCATCGAGGGATTGCTCGGAAGCCTCGAAATAGGCGCAGCTGTATTGCCGATCGGCGTCGAGGAACAGCGCGTAAAGTTGGCCGTCGAGGTCGTAGTGGTGCGCGACATTGCGCCGCTCTCGCCCGCGCGAATTGAATTGCTGAGCGCGGCGATAGAGGTATCGAATGACCCAGCGCAATCCGGCCCAGGCCGGTAGACCCTCGCGGCGTCGACCGAGGACAATGGCAAGAACATCGGCGATCGAGCCCTGCTCGACCACTATGCCCCCGTCCATGTAGGCTTCGCCGAATTTCAATGCCGGATCGAGCAGAACGCCGCGCTCGGCCGCGCGCGTGGTGAAGCGGATCGCTGCGGGCGTCCCAGTCCCGTCCCCGAAGGTAAAGATCGACCCCGCCGCGGTGGTGACCCGGAGATTTCCAGCGCGGACCAACCTTCCGAATATCACCCGAAGCAACCGATCCATCGGCCGCCTCCTACCGCATCGACTGCTTGGCCGAATGCGTTTCGCAATCTATCTCGCCGGAGCGAAGCAAATCGATGGCCTCAGTTCCGACGCGGTCAGATTTAGAAGCATTTTGTAATAACGCTGATTGGGTGCGCAACTATGCTCCGCGCGCAGCACCCGCCGGCGATCGGTCTACTCGGCTGCCTCGGCGAGCCCGCTCCTCGAGGCCAGCTCGGATTTTCTGCGATACATGTAATCTCGCGTGAGCGGCGCGGCCTCGAGGCTCTTGAGAAGTTGAACTTGAAACACCACCAGCCCGTAATACCTAAACGAGGCCTCGAATCCGGCCAGGTAGTATTCCCACATCCGAATGAATCGCTCGGCGGTCCCGAACCGCTCTTTCAAATGCGGTGCCTCTTCGAACACCGCGATGACCTTATCGCGATTGGCAAGAAAATTGGTCCGCCAGGCGTGCAATGTTTCTGCGTAGTGGAGGCGCAGCACCTCGACATCGCTAATGATCAAACCCGAGCGCTCGATCGCGGGGGTGAGCTCGGACAGTGCGGGGGTGTAACCACCCGGAAAGATATAACGCCGCACCCAGGCATTCGTGTCGCCCGGACCATCCCAGCGTCCGACGGTGTGGAGCAGCATGATGCCACCGTCCGTGAGCAGTTCGCGGCATTTGTCAAAGAACGTCTGGTAATGTTGCCTGCCAACATGTTCGAACATTCCGACGGACACGATGCGATCGAACTTCTCCGAGATTGTACGATAATCTGCGATACGAAATTCACACGGCAGCGCTTCGGCGGCCGCGCGTTGGCGCGCAATACGTACCTGTTCGTCCGATAGATTGAGACCGACGACGGAAACGTTGAAATTGCGCGCGAGATCGAGACCGAGTCCTCCCCACCCGCTGCCGATGTCGAGAACTTTCAATCCCGGCTTAAGTAGGAGCTTGGCGGCGATGTGGTTTTTCTTCGCGACTTGCGCTCGATCGAGGGAAGCGCCGCTATTTTCGAAATAGGCACACGAATATTGCAGGTCCGAGTCGAGAAAGAGGCGATAGATCCGATGATCGATGTTGTAGTGATGGATCGCGTTGCGCTGCGCCCTCCCGAGCGTATTGTTCTCGAAGAGCCGGCGAGCGAAAGATCGCAACGTCCGCAGCATCTCACTCGCCACGCCAGCGTAAGTTCGGCTAAGATTTTTGACGGCAAGATCCAGAAATTCCGCGATCGAGCCTTGGTCGATGGTGAGATTGCCATCCATATAAGCTTCGCCCAACCTGAGCTCGGGGTCCATGAGGATGCGCCACTCGGCTGTTCGGCTCGCAAACCGAATAGCAAGGGGCGTACCTGTGCCATCCCCGCAGCAGAAGCTCGATCCTGTTGCGGTCGTAACCTGAAGAGTGCCTTTGCGGATCAGCCTATGGCATACCGCCCGAAGCAACCGATCCATCGGCCTGCTCCATCGCCCCAACATCATTAGCCGCGCCCGCGAGGCAATTGGCACTTGGCGGCGTCGCTGCGAACCGTGGCTCTCGTCGCTCGCTCGTGCTGCTGGTGGCAAGAATTAGAACAAACTCTGCTGAAGGCTGCAACGCAGGTGCACCGCAGCAGGCACGCAGGGGGCGGCCGCCCCAACCGGGCGTCATCCTCTTTTGGCCAAAAATGGCAGGCAAAGGATCGCCTAGGATCGGCTGTAGCGGAGATTCGTGTGCGGAGGATTGCTCGATTGATGCCATGCGTTCTGGTGGCGGCTGCCGTCTGCGCGACGGTTTCATCGGCGCGAGCGCAAGCGAACCTCGACCGGGGAAAATCGGCCGCACAAATCTTCGCGGACACCTGCAACGCATGCCATCGCAGTCCACGGGAAATCAGGGCAACCAGCGCCGCATTTTTGCGGGAGCATTATACCACTGGCCCGCAGCAAGCGGCAGCCATCGCTGCATATCTTGCCTCGGTGGGTAGCGACCCGCGGGCGGTTCAGCAGCGACGCCCGCCGACCTTGGGCGCGGGCCAAGCCCCCTCACCAGCGGTCGATGAATCGAAGAGCGGAGACAATCAGGCGGCACTTCCGCGGGACGGCGCCACGGCGACCGCGGTCAGGCCTCGGCGACCGTCCGAGAGCGTGGAAGTGGGCAATCTCCCCGTCACTCCTGAGCAGGGCGGCGGCGACGTGGCCGGCGCAGCGGAAGCTGCAGCAGGAACGCCGGCCCGGCAACCCGCTGTCGACGGGTTTGAGGAATAGTGCCGAGGCGCCAGCGCCCCCGGAGCTATACATTCCGACGCTATTTCTCCTCCTCTTTAGCTTCCGCAGTTTCCGCGTTCGATGCTTCGACGGTGGCCTCGCGCGAGCGGCGTGCCGCGATCGCCTCCGGCTCAAAGAAGGCCTCCGCCGCCGCCGCTGCTGCGGCCGCTTGCTCCTCCTCTCCCGCGCGGGCGACCGTGATGTCCTCGCCGCGAGCAAGCCGTTGTGCCTCGTCGGCATTGCGCGCGACAGTAACGCTGATCGTCGCCTCGACTTCGGGATGCAGCGAGATCGGCACCCGATGTAACCCGATGGTCTTGATCGGCGCCTGGAGCGCGACCTGAGCCCGGCTGACTACAAAGCCGGCCTCCGTGACCAATGCGGCGATGTCGCGGGGGGAGACCGACCCGTAAAGCTGGCCGCTCTCGGCGGCTTGGCGCAGCACCGTGAAGCTCTGGCCGTCAACCTTTTGAGCGACCTTTTCCGCTTCCTTCTTTTGCTCGAGATTGCGCGCTTCGAGCTCGACTCTCATGTTCTCGAACCGGGATCGGTTCTCTTTGGTGGCCCGCAGCGCTTTGCCTTTGCGCAAGAGATAGTTCCGCGCAAAGCCGTCCTTGACGCGCACGATATCGCCGATTTGACCAAGTTTGGCGACACGTTCAAGTAGGATCACTTCCATGGACTGTACCTCCGTCTGTCGAGCGCTTGATCAGGTTCGCAAACCAGGGGGGCCCCGCTTGCGCGCAAAGCGATTGCGAATGTTGAACGCGGTTTCCGCGAGTCCGAGAATGGAGATGGCCAGGACCGGCCAGCCGAGGATAGCGGTGGCGGCGTACAGGGCCCCCAGCACAAGCGCGCGAGCGCTCATACCACGCGTGATCGCATGCAAGACGGCAAAGCCGAGCATCGCGAAAGCCATGAGCAGGCTTGCGGCAAACGCGCCCGAAAGTACGCCGAAGAGGTCCGGCAAGAAGGACCCCACGATGGCGGCCGCAAGCAGGCCGGAGCTCGACGTCGGCAGGTTTAAAGCAGGCAAATCCGGCCATGGTCGCCTGAGCCGACCCGAAATTTTCACGATGCGGGCAGCCAGCCAGAGGTTTAACAAGTTCGTGACGGTGGAAAATACGGCCGCCGCCGGCGGAACGGCCACCACCAGCATGTCGATCAGCGACCGGTCGCGCAGAATGCGTTCGTAAGCCTTGCGAAGAGCGGCCTGAACACTCTGTTGATCCATGCCGAAATTAGGAATGGCGGCTACAACGACAAGAGTGCCGATCACAGCGGCCCACAGCACGAGCCGCCCGGCCGGATACCATTCGAGCGCGCCTGCGCTCGATGCCGGTCGGGCAAGCAGTGCGCAATAACCAAGCCACCAGGCCCCGAACGCGATGACGGCGACCGCGATGAAAAACGTGGAAGAAACAATCGTGACTGCCGCTGTCGCAACGGCCGCCGCAATCAGCCCGGCCAGGGGACTCCAACCAAGCGCTGCGATGAAGATCGGCAATGGCGCGAGGTAAAACAAAAGGATAGCGGCGATCGACCCGGATACAACGGACGCAAACATCAGCGCCGCTGCCGCGCCCGCTCCCAATCCGATCAGTATGACTTGCACCATCTTCAGCTGTCCCGCTTCATCAGCGGTTAGAGACGGAATGAACTCCGTCCCAACCATCGGAGGACCAACAATGGACGCCGGCGACCATAGCGCTGGCGTTGCTTCGTCCCTGCTTCGCTCGTCCTCCGCCCTATATGCGCCGGGTTGTGCTAACGGATTACGTAAGGCAACAATCCGAGAAAACGCGCACGTTTGATGGCGCGCGCCAGCTCCCGCTGCTTTTTGGCGGAAACCGCCGTGATCCGACTCGGCACAATCTTGCCGCGCTCGGACACATATCGCTGCAAGAGCTTCACGTCCTTGTAATCGATCTTCGGCGCATTGGCGCCGGAAAATGGACAGGTCTTACGCCGACGAAAGAAGGGCCGGCGGGTCTGTGCTGGGGACGTCGCCATGGCGGTTATTCCTCCGTCGTCATGCCGGGTGCGGCATCCTCGTAGTAACCTTCGCGAGCAGTGCGGCCCTCACGGTCGCGACGGTGCTCACCGCGGTCGCGATCACGGAAGCTGCCGCGATCGCGGTCGCGAAATCCAAAGCCCCGCTCGTCGCGCTCGCGGTCGCGCTCGACCTTGCGCATCATCGCCGAGGGACCTTCCTCGTGCTCGCGCACCCGAACGGTAAGGTAACGCAACACATCCTCGCTCAAACGCTCCTGCCGCTCGATCTCGTTGAGCGCGGCCGGCGGCGCGTCGATATTGATCAGCGTGAAATGCGCCTTGCGGTTTTTGCGTAAACGGTAGGCTAGCGATTTTACGCCCCATTGTTCGGTCTTCGCGATCTTGCCTCCCATCTCTTCGATGATGCCTTTGAACTGGCCAGTCAGGTCCTCGACCTGCTGCACGCTCGCATCTTGGCGCGTGAGGAAGACGTGTTCGTAGAGCGGCATTGGTGCCTTTCCTTGCTTTGGCGCTCTTGCCCTGGCGCAAAGCCCTTCGAGACTTTCCGGGAAAGGCTCGAATGCTCAGAAGGTGGAAACACGGGACGCCGGACCAGGGGCCCCTGCCGCCCGGCGATGAGCCAAGCAGCCGTCCGTTCAGTTCCCAGCCGGGATCGAGCGGAAGCCCGGCGTTATACGGAGTTCAGACGAAAAGGCAAGGCGGTTAACAAGAGCCCACCACGTTTGCCAGCACCGCCGCCGCTTGACAGGGCAGATGTCGCGGTGTCTTAGGGCCGATCGCATCAAGGCTTGGTGCATGTCGTTCGCATTCCTATTTCCGGGTCAAGGCAGCCAAACGGTCGGTATGGGCAAGGCTCTGGCCGACGCCTTTGCGTCGGCACGCGCGGTGTTCGAGGAGGTCGATGCGGCACTCGGCGAGAAGCTCACACACATCATCTGGGAAGGGCCGCCCGAGACGCTGATGCTGACCGAGAACGCCCAGCCCGCATTGATGGCGGTATCGCTCGCGGCTATCCGCGTGTTGGAGGCCGATGCAGGTGTTGAGCTTGCGCGCGACGTGCGCTTCGTTGCTGGTCATTCGCTCGGCGAATATTCGGCGCTTGCCGCGGCCCGCGCTCTCAGCATCCCGGACGCCGCGCGGCTGCTGCGGCTGCGCGGTCGTGCCATGCAAAAAGCCGTTCCAGTGGGCACTGGTGCCATGGCGGCGCTGCTTGGGCTCGACTTCGATCAAGCGGCTGCGGTCGCGGCCGAAGCTGCACAGGGTCAGGTCTGCGAGGCGGCGAACGATAATGGTGGCGGGCAGGTCGTGGTTTCCGGGGACAAAGCAGCCGTCGAACGCGCAGTCGAAATTGCCAAAGCGAAGGGTGCGCGGCGCGCCATGATGCTGCCCGTCTCCGCTCCATTCCACTGCGCGCTGATGCAACCTGCAGCCGATGCGATGGCTGGCGCGCTGGCTGGCATCGCGGTGAAGCCACCAGTGGTGCCGGTCATCGCCAACGCTTTCGTCCGGCCGATTCGAGATCCGGCCGACATTGTGCGCGCGCTCGTTGCGCAAGTCACAGGGACTGTGCGCTGGCGCGAGTCGATCGCGTTTATGGCTGCCGCTGGCGTGACTGTGTTTTACGAGATCGGTGCCAGCAAAGTCTTGAGCGGGCTTGTCAGGCGCATTGTCGATGGAGCGAGCGGCGTTTCGATTAGCTCCCCGGATGACATCGCGATGTTCAGGCTCGGCAAAGCGTGATTGCGAGGAGCGACCAATGTTCGACCTGACGGGCAAGACCGCGCTCGTCACCGGCGCGAGCGGCGGAATCGGCGGCGCGATCGCGCGCGCTTTTCATCAACAAGGCGCGACTGTTGCGCTCTCCGGGACGCGGGGAGACGTGCTCGAGCGGCTCTCCGGTGAGCTCAAAGAGCGCACCCATGTGTTGCCGTGCGACCTCGCGGCCAAGGATGAGGTCGAGGCGCTGGTGCCAAAGTGCGAGGAAGCCATGGGCAAGCTCGATATTCTGGTGGCTAATGCCGGAATCACCAAGGACAATCTTCTGGTTCAGCTGCGAGATGAAGACTGGGACGAGGTCGTCGCGATCAATTTGACGGCGACCTTCCGACTCGCACGGGCGGCGGTGCGCAGCATGATGCGGAGTCGCTATGGACGCATCATCGGCATCGGATCGGTGGTCGGTGTGACCGGCAATCCAGGTCAGAGTAATTATACCGCAACCAAGGCCGGCATGATCGGCTTGATCAAATCGATCGCGGCTGAATATGCCCGACGCGGTGTAACGGCGAACTGCATCGCGCCGGGGTTCATTGCCACAGCCATGACCGACAGACTCAACGATAAGCAGCGGGAGGCGATCCTTGCCCGCGTTCCAGTAGGGAGGCTCGGCGGAGGGTTGGATGTGGCAGCCGCAGCGGTCTTTCTCGCTTCGGAAGAAGCCGCTTATATCACCGGGCAAACGCTGCACGTGAATGGCGGGATGGCGATGATTTGAGCATGATCGCCGGGACCCGCTGCGGCGGCGTTGCCGTGCTGGTCAAGGCATTTGAAGTATGGTAACCGGACTTCGGTTTAGCTGGGGCGGCATAACGGTTCCAATCATCACCAGGGGTCCGCTCGCGACCCGATGATGCGACGCCGGAAAAAAGCCCATACCGCAATGGCTCGGGGGCGCTGACCGATCGAGCCCAATTCCAAAGGACACGAGGTCGCAGCGATGAGTGATATTGGCGAGCGAGTGAAAAAGATCGTGGTGGAACATCTGGGCGTCGAAGCCGAAAAGGTGACCGAGAACGCAAGTTTCATCGATGACCTCGGTGCCGACAGCCTAGACACCGTCGAACTTGTAATGGCTTTCGAGGAAGAATTCGGTTGCGAGATCCCCGACGACGCCGCCGAAACCATCTTGACCGTCGGCGACGCCATTAAATTCTTAGAAAAAAACGCAAAAAGCTAGCTTCTGCACCTCCGCCATTCCTGCGATCGGACCTTTGACTTGGCGCGTCCTGGCGTCGGGAGGGTATGATATCGCTAGTGCGCAGGGGCACGAAACATGAGACGCGTTGTCGTCACAGGGCTCGGCATGGTGACGCCGCTCGCTTGCGGTGTCGAACCGACCTGGCAGCGTCTCATCAATGGCGAGAGTGGGGCAAGGCGCATCGAAAGTTTCGACGTCTCGGATTTACCGGCAAAGATCGCTTGCCAGGTTCCTCGCGGTGACGGCTCGAACGGAAGCTTCAATCCGGATCAATGGATGGAGCCGAAAGAGCAGCGCAAAGTCGACGACTTCATCGTCTTCGCAATGTGCGCCGCACGCCAAGCGTTGGATGATGCGGCTTGGAAGCCAGCCAGCAATGACGATCAGATCAGAACGGGAGTAATGATCGGTTCGGGCATCGGCGGGCTCACGGGCATCGCCGAAACGGCGATCGTGCTGAAGGAAAGAGGGCCGCGCCGCGTCTCGCCGTTCTTCATTCCAGGCCGCCTGATTAATCTCGCATCGGGCTATGTATCGATCGCGCATGGCCTCAAAGGGCCCAACCATGCGGTCGTCACCGCATGTTCGACTGGCGCGCATGCCATCGGAGATGCCGCGCGATTGGTGGCCCTCGGTGACGCGGAGGTCATGGTGGCGGGCGGCGCGGAATCGCCGATCTCGCGGATTGGGATGGCGGGATTTGTGGCTTGTCGCGCTCTTTCCACGTCATTCAACGACGCACCGGAACGCGCTTCTCGTCCCTACGATCGCGATCGCGACGGCTTCGTGATGGGCGAAGGTGCCGGAATTGTTGTGCTCGAGACGTATGAGCACGCCAAAAGCCGCGGCGCGAAGATTTATGCCGAGCTCATCGGCTACGGCCTCTCGGGAGACGCTTATCACATCACCGCGCCAGCGGAGGATGGCGAGGGTGCGCTGCGATGCATGGACGCGGCAATCAAACGCGCCGGCATTTCCGCGGGGGAGATCGACTACATTAATGCCCACGGCACCTCGACGCCGGTCGGCGACGAGATCGAGCTCGGCGCGGTACATCGGCTGGTCGGGAACGCCGCGGCGCGGATGTGCATGTCGTCCACCAAATCATCGATCGGCCATCTGTTGGGCGCCGCAGGCGCCGTCGAGGCAATCTTCTCGATCCTTGCCATGCGCGATGGTGTAGCGCCGCCGACCATCAATCTCGACAATCCCTCCGTCGAAAGCGCAATTGATCTCGTGCCGCATCACTCCAAACGGCGCACGATTGATGTGGTTCTGTCGAATTCTTTCGGATTCGGTGGAACCAACGCGTCGCTGATCTTTCGCCGGGTCGTAGCTTAGCGCGGCGCGGCGACAGCAAGCGGGACGTAAAACCGATGGCCGGCTCCGCGAAGGTAGCTGATTCGCGCTTCCTACCTTTGGCCATATTCCGAATTAAGATCCAACAAAGTCGCTTCGGTCGCGCCATCTGCGGCAACCCCGCCGTTTGGCACGCTCCATTGGGCAGCGCCGGGGGCGGGCCGTGTTTGCAGCAGGAGAGCCCGAATCCCGAGCTCGGGGCGGCCGGATGGATCGTTTTTTATGGAGCCTAAACGCATCAACCCACGCAGCCCGCGCGCGGCTCTGGAGCCCCATCATGTGCCGGTACCCAGCCGCCCGTCGAGGCGCGCGCGCAATCCGCTGGTGATAGTCGGCAACGCTGTTTTCACGGCCGTGGTCCTCGTGTTCATCGTCGGAGGCGCGGCAATGGTTTTCGGCAAGAGCAGGTTCGAAGCGCCGGGCCCTTTGCAAGAGGACAAGATCGTCAACATCCCGCCGGGCTCCGGCATGATGGACATCGCCGATCTGCTCAAGCGGGAAGGCGTCGTGGATGCGCACCGATTCATCTTCATTGGCGGCGTATTCGCCCTCAAGGCGCGCTCTGACCTCAAGGCCGGCGAGTACCTGTTCCCGAAGCGGGCCAGCATGAAGGACGTGGTAGAGGCCATCGTCGAAGGGAGGGTGGTGCAACACCAACTCACTATCCCCGAGGGCCTCACATCCGAGCAGATCGTGGCCAGGCTACTTGAGAACGACATCCTATCCGGCAATATCAAGGACGTTCCGAGGGAAGGCAGTCTTCTGCCGGACAGCTACTACTTCCATCGCAGTTTCACGCGCGCTCAGATGATCCAGCGCATGCGTCAAGCCCAAGAGCGGCTGGTGCGGGAAGTCTGGGATCGTCGCAATCCAGATCTGCCCCTCAAGACTCCGGAGCAACTTGTCATACTCGCATCGATCATTGAAAAAGAGACCGGTAAGGCCGAGGAGCGCACGCGCATCGCGGCGGTGCTGACAAATCGGCTCAAGCAAAGGATGAAACTTCAATCGGATCCGACGATCATTTACGGTCTGGCTTTCGGCAAGGGCGCGCTGGGCCACCCGCTCACCAAGAGCGAGATAGCCCAGCCGACGCCCTACAACACATACATCATCGATGGCTTGCCGCCCGGGCCAATTGCCAATGCGGGTCGCGCCTCTATCGAGGCTGCGGCTAAGCCGGCGCGCACGAAGGAGCTTTATTTCGTCGCCGACGGTACCGGGGGACACGCGTTTGCGGAAACTTATGATCAGCACATGAAAAATGTCGCGCGCTTACGCGCAATCGAGCATGAGCAGAAATCAGAGCCGGCCGACGCGGATACGGAAGCGCCTGCTCCCCCGGTACGTCCGGCACCCGCGTTCGCGCCGGGGCACCGTACCAAGCGCGGCGCAAACGGCTCAACAAAAGGTGCGCCCGGACCCGCAGAGTAGCGCAGTTGTGCCGCGCCTTGCGGCCCTTGTGAGGGCCCTTGCTGGCCGCTAAGGTCCCGCCGCGATTCATCCAAGATTGACCGTGGATAAGAAGCCGATGGCGCTGTCGAGCATGACCGGCTTCGCGCGTGGCCACGGCGTGAGTGGCGCCTATAGCTGGGCTTGGGAGCTGAAATCGGTCAATGCCAAAGGCCTCGACTTGCGCTTGCGACTGCCGCCAGGCTGGGATGTGGTGGAGGGTCCGGCGCGCCATAGCGCAGCCCAAGTACTAACGCGCGGCACCGTCCACGCCACCCTCACAGTCGAACGGCTGGGCGTCGCCCCGATCGCGCGCGTCAACGAACCCGTACTCGCGGCTGTGCTGGCGACCATCAAGGGATTGGCTGGTCGCGTGGACGCCGCCGCGCCGCGACTCGACGGCATCCTTTCCCTCAAAGGGGTGATCGACGTCGTCGACGAGGACGAGCGCGAGGCGGAGCGAGGCGCCGCGGAAGCAGCGGTCATCGCGGGCTTCGGTGCAACCCTCGCGGAACTGGCCACTATGCGGCGGCACGAGGGCGAAGCTTTGGGACGAGTCTTGACACAGCGCGCGAAGGAAATCGCTGCTTTGGCCGCACGAGCGGAAGCCGCGCCGGGTCGCCGACCGGAGGCGATCAAGGCGCGGATTGCCGACCAGGTGGCGATGCTGCTCGATGCGTCTGATCGTTTCGATGCCGATCGTTTGCATCAGGAAGCCATCCTCATCGCCAGCAAGGCCGACATCCGAGAGGAGCTCGACCGGCTCGTCTCGCACGTGGCACACATCGAGCGGCTGATGGGCGGGGGCGGACCCATCGGCCGCCGACTCGATTTCCTGGCCCAGGAGCTCAATCGCGAGGCCAATACGTTATGCTCCAAATCGAACGACGTGGAGCTGACCAATATCGGACTGGAGCTCAAGAGTGTTGTCGAGCAGTTCCGGGAGCAGGTGCAAAACTTGGAATGAACAATGCCTGCAATCCGAAATCGGCGACACAAAGAGGCCATCGCCCGCCGCGGGCTCATGCTGGTGCTGTCCTCCCCTTCGGGAGCCGGCAAGACCACGTTGTCCCGCAAGCTGCTCGAGGCCGATCCACGGGTCGAGCTGTCGGTATCGGTGACAACGCGAAAGCAAAGGCCCGGCGAGACCGATGGCCAAGACTATCATTTCATCGACGCCGAGCGGTTCGAGACAATGGTTAGACAGGGTGAACTTTTGGAATGGGCGCAGGTGTTCGGGCATCACTATGGCACGCCACGGGCACCGGTGGAGGCGGCACTCCTGAGGGGCCACGACATTTTGTTCGACATCGATTGGCAGGGGACGCAGCAGCTTCGCGAAAAGGCGGATCACGATCTCGTCAGCGTGTTTGTGCTGCCACCGTCAATGCCAGATCTTGAAGGGCGCTTGCGGCGCAGAGCGCAGGATTCCGACGAGGTGATCCGCACCCGCATGGAGACGGCGGCCGAGGAGATGAGTCACTGGGCGGAGTACGATTACGTCGTGATCAATACCGATGTCGATCGCGCGTTCGCCGAGGTGCAGACCATCCTGGCTGCCGAGCGGCTCAAGCGCGAACGGCAAACGGGGCTCTCTGACTTCGTGCGCCGGCTGCAGGCGCAGCTATGAGCTGGAGCATCCAGAGAATCGCAGAGCGTCAACGCGCAGCGAAGGCGCGCGCCAAAGCGACGAAACCCTCGACCGGAACCTCCTCGGCTCTGGCGGTCGGCGCGATCCTCGCCGCCTCGAGCAATACGATGGCATCGACGCCAAGGGATCTCAGGCTTTGGCGCAACATCTTACGGCGTTGGCCAAACGCGGCTTCAGTTACCCGCTCAAGGGCTCGGCGCTCGCACGCGACTGGGGCTTTTCGCGGCACGAGTTCGACAAGAGATGAAGTGACCTTAGGCGGCGGCACAAAGGCGCGGGCCGCAACGTCAAAACAAATGCGAGCCTTACAGCGCCAGCCAACGAGGACGGAGAGCCGTCCGTAACTCTTCGAGCCAGGCGCGGCGACCAGGCGTTCGGCGACTTCACGTTGGAACATCAGTACCAGCCGGTCGTACCAGGGCGGCCAAGATTCCTGCGTCAGCCAGCCGACCAGCAGAGCAGTGGCTATGTTGTAGGGCAGATTCGCGACGATACGCGCTGACGCGCTGTCCACCAGCGGACGCGGGTCGAAATCGAGGGCGTTGCTTGCAACGATCTGGAGACGCCCTGGATAGCGCCGTGCGATCTGCTCCAGCGCCGCGACAGTACGGTCGTCGCGCTCGATGGCAACCACACGGCGCGCGCCAGCTGCAAGAAGTGCGCGGGTGAGGCCGCCCGGCCCGGGGCCGATTTCGACCACGTCCACGCCCTCGAGCGGGCCCGCCGCGCGCGCGATGCGAGTGGTTAGATTCAGATCGAGAAGAAAATTCTGTCCGAGCGACTTCTTGGCTCGCAGCCCATGTTGGCGAATCACCTCGCGCAGCGGCGGAAGATCATCGACGGCGCTCATGCACGACGGGCAATCGGAGGGGATTGGGCCCGGCTCGACAGCCTTGCCGCAAGTTGAAGAGCGGCGATCAGGCTGGTGGGATCGGCACGGCCCGTGCCAGCGATGTCAAAGGCCGTACCGTGGTCGGGCGAGGTCCGCACAAACGGCAGGCCCAAAGTGACGTTGACTGCATGATCAAAAGCCAGCGTCTTGATCGGGATCAGGGCCTGGTCATGATACATCGCGAGCGCCGCGTCATAGCTCGCGCGCGCCGCCTGATGGAACAGCGAGTCGGCGGGCAGCGGACCACGGGCGTCGATACCCTCCGCCTTGAGACGTTCCACAGCGGGACGCACCACGGTCAGATCCTCGTCGCCGAGAGCCCCATCCTCGCCTGCGTGCGGATTGAGGCCAGCGACGGCGAGACGCGGATGCGCGATGCCGAAGCGCGCACGCAGATCGTGCGCGACAATCCGCCCAGTTTCGACCACGAGATCTGCGCTGAGATGGGAGATGACGTCTTTCAGCGGAAGGTGGATGGTAACAGGTACGACCGCGAGTTCCGGGGACCACAGCATCATTACCGGACGGGTTGCCACGCCGGTCGATTCTTCGACCAGCTTACCGAGATATTCGGTATGTCCGGGTTCGGGAAAGCCGGAGCGATACAGCACGTTTTTGGCGACCGGATTGGTGACCACGGCCGTTGCGGCTCCGGCGCTGACATCGGCCACGGCCCGGCGAATCGCCGCCAGCGCCGCCGGGGCACTCGATTCGTCCGGATGGCCGGGCTCAGCACTGATTGGCACACCAATGTCGACCACAGGCAGCGCGGTTTCGAACGCCTTCGATACCCCCGCCGGCTCGACCACTGCAATGGTCAGGTCAGGTGCGATGCGCTTCGCGCGTCGCGCGAGGAATGCGGGATCGACGAGGAGGTAGAAGGGCGGCAGGCCAAGCTCTGCACGCCGGCGCCAGGCCGCGAAGGTGATGTCGGGCCCGATGCCGGCCGGCTCACCAACCGTCAGCGCTAACGCCCGCGCCATGACGCTTAAGCCCTATTTGTATTCGAGCATCGCGCCGCGACGCAGCTCCTGCAGATATTGCTTGGAGCGCTGCTCGAAGCGCTCGGCCATGATGGAGTCGCGCACCTGCCGCCTGATCGGTGAATTGTCGGCCGTAGATTCTTTTTTCGCGCAAATGGCGAACATCTCGATTCCGAACTTGGTGACCTCGGGCGCAGTCAGCCGGCCGACTTCGACCCCATCGAGCACCTTACGCAGCTCCGCAGGGATGTCGGCCGAGCTGCGAACAACTTGGTCGCGCACAGCGACATCCTTAAGCGCGCGAGCGAAGGCTATTCCGGTCTCGCAGCCCTGAAAACGGCCGCGCAAGGCCTCCGCTTCGCGCTTGCGCCCTTCGACAAACGCCTCCGCCGATCCAGTTGGGACAAGGAATAGAATGGGGCGCAGAGTGTAATCATACCCGACGCTATCGTTGGACTTGGACTCCATCGCCGTGAGGATATCCTTGTCACCGATCTGCAAGCTCGCCTGATATCGCCCGCGCACGAGTTGCGGCCAGGTCATGTCGGCCTTGAGGCGGGCCTTCAGCGTTGAGGCATTGACCCCCGATTTGGCGAGCTGCTCGGTCAATTGTTCGGGCGTCAGCCGCATGCGACTCGCCACCGAGGCGTAGGCGGTATCAACCTCAGAACTGGGAATTTCGAATCCCAATTTCTTGGCCTCGCGCACTTTCAGCTTCTCATTGATCAACTCGTCGAGAACCTCCTGGCGGGTAGGAGTCTTGTGCGTCGATAATTGATTAAGTTTGGAGCGCTGCTCGATGTCGAGTGCGGTGATTGGCTCTCCGTTGACGATGACGACGACTTGCTGCGCGCGAGCAGCTGTTGCCAGCGCTGATAGGTCGAACAGGAGGATCGCGGCGATCAGTAGGTTGCGGCATGTCCTGATAATATCGAACATCATGACTCCGTCCGCTTGCTCACCGTTGAAAGCTCGTCCCTGCATTGCTCGCAAGCATCGTTCTCCAATCGAGCCGCTAGCCCCCAAAGGGTTCGCGGCTAATGCGTGCTGCCCAATACCCCGGGAGTGATCGTGGGCCCTCCGGCCGCGCTGGTACTCGAAGTTCCGCCAAGTGTACGCAAGGTGAGCTGCATCATGTAGCTGTGATTCACCGAAACGCTGCCGTTATAGGCGTAACTTGTAATGTAGCTCAGGGCCAAAATGAGACAGTCGTCGATGTATCCGGCGCCGATCTGGGTTTGGGTAACCGAGTTGTGGTGAATGTCATATCCCGCTGCCCCAAGCAGCACCCAGTTTGGATTAAGCTTGAAGCGCGCACTGCCGAGAATGCCCTCTCGGCGGTCGAGAAACCCGATCAGCGGTTGCGGGGCATAGTTGCCGTACATAACGGTTGTCGTCCAGCGGCCGAAATTCGCGGTCGTTTCGAGTTCTGTGCGCTGAAGCGTGAAGTCGCTCTCGGCGAAGCGGAATCGGGAGGTGAATGTTAGCAGGCTGTTCGGCTGGTACGATGCCCGCGCCACGTAGTCGGAACTCGCGGTATCGAGACCACTGTTAATGCCGGTATTCGTCGTGCTGGGGAGCGCAAAGGAGTTCAGTCCGTAGAGCTGGTAGGATTGCCCGAACAGAAAGTTGACGTTGCCGCCGCGGTTGAACTGGGCGGTATACTGAATGCCCGCGTTCGCCCGGCCGCCCCCTTCGACGCGATCCCACCCGGAAAACTTATTGATCTTGAAGAGATTTGAATCGTCGAAGATGAGGCTTTGCGCATCCTCGTTGGGGAATGAGCCGACGAAGGTCTCATTCGGCCGGAAAATAAGCTGGGCGATAGGCTCGACGGTCTGCGTGCCCCAGGACTGGACGTTGATGAGCGGATAGCGATATTCGAGACCCGCGACAGGCATGACGCGTCCAATGTCGCTCTGACCGACATTGATAAAATTGGCGACGCCCGGCTGATTTGCGACGTTCATGTCGGCGACGTCGGCGCGTACGCTGAAGAAGGGGGTGAACATTTGGCCCCAGGAATCGATGACCGTGGCTTTCCAATTCCACTCGGTCGAGGCTCGGGTGTAGGTATCGGGCACGCCGCGCAGTACGCAATTGTTGCGATTGATGACGGCGGGATCGGCGGTCTGGGCACACAGACCGCCGGTCAAGGCCGCCTGCGAAATTGCATCGAAATTAGCAGCCTCGCGGGAGAGGCTGATCAGATTGTTGCGGAAGCTGAGTTCGCCGCCGAAAATCGGGCTGTTGAACACGTAGTCATGGTCGATCACCGGATGGACCACCGGGAGCTGACTCTGAACGTCTAAGGGCGAAAGACCATAGAAGTAGAGCGCCCGGGCGTCGAAGTAGCTGCGGTCACCGCGCCCGGCGAGGTAGACTTGGGACAACGCGTAATCGGGGCTGAAATTCGTGATTAAACCGGTCGTTTGCAGATTTCTGGCCAGACCGTAGTCATACAGATAGTTCTTGTCCGAAAGCACTGTGCCGCTCCAACCCCACACCCATTTGTCGGACAGATTGAACTGACCCGAGCTTTCTAAGCTGCCGCGCCAGTCGAGATAGCCCGGCGTGTTGACGAACGGACTTTTGTCGAGCTGAAAGAGCCCAGTGGCACGAATGCTGTAGGCGCCCTCGATAAGCCGCTGGCGCCACTCGCTTTGCAGCAGGGGCCCCTGCTTGCTCGTGATCATGGGCGCGAAGGTGACATCGTAATTGGGCGCGAGCGCCCAGTAGTACGGCACCGTAACTGCGGCCCCGTATACCGAACTCGTGCTGAAGCTCGGCGTCAGCACTCCGGTCTTGCGCTTCACCGTCGGATCCGGCGCCGACATGTACGGCAGATAGGCCAGCGGTACGCCGGCAAATTCCAGCCGTGCATCCTCGAAATAGAGCATCTTCTCGTTTTGATCGTGGATGATGCGGGCGGCTTTCACCTGCCATTTCGGCGGTCGCGTCGGGTCCTCAATGCATGGTTCGCAGGCGGTATAGACGCCGTTATGGAAGACCGTGAAATTGCCGGAGCGCTCCGCGCGCGGCGCCGCGAAGCGGGTTTGCTCGGGCGCATCTAATCTCAGCGAGTCCACGAAGCCATCGCGATAGTCGTCGCTGAGGTCCATGATTTCGCCGCGCGTGACCGTGCCGTCGCCTTCCGTCAGCTGCACATTTCCTTCGGCATGCAGGCGCTTGGTTTTTTGGTCATAGATGACCCGGTCGGCCTCAAGCGTCGAACTGCCAAAATAAAGCTGCACATTACCGACGGCCGAGACGCGCTCATTCGTGTAATCGTAACGAATTTCCTCGGCGCGAACGAGCATCTGCTCCTGCGAACGTTCGGGGCGCACGGGCGGCTTGGGGCGCGGCGGGAACGTCAACATCTGGGCCGTGGCCGGTAGCACGCCGCCGACGCCGGCGAAGAGCATCACGGTGGCCGCACAAATGATTAGCGCGCCCCCCCATGTGCGGAGGCGCCGCCATCGCAGATGGGTGCCGGGGCCGCCCATCAGCCGTCCTCCTGGTAAAGCAGCGCCATCAAGCCGGTGATCGCGCCGACGGCGGGGGGCAATCCCGCTGCCGCCAAAGGGCCCATCAGCCCGGCTTTGCTCAAGTCGCCGGTCACCTTCGATAAGATGTAGAGCGCAAAACCCGCGCCGATGCCGCCCAAGACGATCTTCTGCACGCCTCCGAAGCGGAAAAAGCGCAAACTGACGGAAGCTGCCAAAAGAACCATCGCGGCGAGATAGAACGGCTGTGCCAGCAATTGGTAATATTGCAAGCGGTAACCGGCGGCGGCCAGGCCTGAATTTTCCGCGTGATCGATGTACGACGACAGTTGCCAGAACGGCACGGTCTCAGGCGTGGCGAAGCTTTCTCCGACTTGCACCGGCGTCAGGCTTGTCTTGAGCAGGAAACTGTCGCGATCTGACGGCGCCGCTCCAGTAGCGTAGAACCTGACATCATCGAGCCGCCAGTAACCCGGCTCAAGCGTGGCGCTTCTGGCTTCGATGCGATCCTGAAAACGGCCGTTCGCGTCGAACCGGAAAACGCTCACGCCTCCCAATTCGATTCCCTGCAGACGGCTCGATTTGGCGTTGATCACGGCTTGGCTGTCGTCGCCGCGTTGGCGCAGCCAGAATCCGCGTCCGGTGCTGCGAAAGCCGCTGTCCGGCCCGGACAGATCGGCTTCCAGTCGCGTAGAATGCTCGCGCAAGTTTGCCGAGATCGGATTGTAAACTGTCGTCAGCGCAATCCCGAGCAATGCCGCGATGGCCAGGGCGGGGGCGACGAATTGCCAGGCCGAAATGCCTGCCGCCCGTGCGACGACTAGTTCCAAACGCCGCGACAAGTTCAAATAGCAGAACATCGCGCCGACCAGGACGGCAAACGGCATCACTCGTTCGGTGATGAAGGGCACGCGCAACAGCGTGATCTGGGCGATCAGCAAGGCTGAGACGTCCTTGACGTCAGCGGAACGGCGCAACAACTCGAGAAAATCGATCATGGCGGTCAAGACGAGCGTACCCGCGAACACGGCCAGCACCGCCGAGAGGAAACGCCATCCGAAGTATCGCGACAGGGTGCCGGTGATCATGGTGCTTGCCCCATCAACGCACCCGTGCGCTGAGCGAGCCGCTCCATGAATCGAGTGATAGCGTTGGCGACGAAAACCGGCGGCTCGATGATGACTCCGCGCGAAATCGCGATGTAGCCCAGCAGGAACGTTGTAATCAGGGCCAGATAAGGAAGCAGCAGCGCGAGCGGTGTATGGACTCCTGCGATCGTGCCGACGAAGCCTATGCCGCGCAGCGCCGCCACTGCGCTGATCGCGCCCATGAGCGACATGGTGCGGTTCTGCCGCGTCGTACGCGGCGCGCCGAGATAGGCGTAGGTCAACACGACGAACGCGAGCGGATAGAGCGGCGCCGTGATCCGGTCGTGAAATTCGGCGCGAATCTGAGCCGGCTCGTCCGAAAAGGTCATCTGGGTCCGCGAGGGATCATAAAGCTCCCACAGATACCGTTCCCGCACCGAGTATTTGAGACTCTGGCTGCCGTTCGAAAGCCAGGACAGGTCAAACCCGTAGCTGTTGAACAGCACGAGCGCAGGGTCGCGCTGGCCGGTGTCATGGCGCTGCACGCTGCCGTTCTCCAGCACCAGGAATACACCGCGGTCGTTTTTTACGATGTCGCCTTTCTCGGCCAGGATGGTCGCGCGCTCCTTCGGATCACGCTGGTCATCGATGAGGATCCCCAGCAACTGTCCATCGGGGCGCCGCTCACGTATGTGCAGCGTAAGTCTCTCCACCAGCTTGATGAAACGGCCGGGCTGCACGATGTTGGAGACGAGATCGGCACGAACTTCCGTCGCCCAGCGTCGCAGCTCGCGCAGTCCCCCCGGCGAGACATAGACACTGATTGCCGTGACGAGCAGCGACACCACGATGCCGGCCGCGAGGAAGGGGCGGAATAGAATCCAAGGCGGCATTCCCGCGGCATTCATCACGATAAGCTCGGAGTCATTGCCGAGCTTGTTGAGAACGTGCGCGACCGCAATCATCAACGCGATCGGCGCGATGATCAGAACGAGCAGCGGAATGATGAGGCCGGTAATGCCGATGAAGACGAAAATGCTTTGGCCCTGATTCGTCATCAGGTCGATGTCGCGCAAGGCCTGCGTGATCCACATGAGCGCGGTCACGCTGGCGCAAATCACCAGGAACGCACCGAGCGTGGTGCGGAAAATATACCGGCCGATGGACCCCATGCGATTTGCGCGTCCCCGCTCGCGGCGAAGCCTCGGTGCGCCTGGCCCCCTATGCCCGCGACAGCGCACCGATGCTATTCCAAGGCCTTTTTTAGCCTCTATTTGATCGGGCAACAAAGTGGCTTGGCCAAGGCAAAGCCTTTGACTATGCACAACAAAACGTTAATCCGGCGGCTGTGTCCCGGCCGCCACAGACGGCTCGGGGAACCCGGTCCTGGAGTCGGTCGAAATTCGCCTCACCGGAAACCTCCGAGAGGCTTGATCGTCCCGGCCGCATCGGGCGGAAAACGGGTCCATTTCCTTCTTTCCATGCGGGCCGCCCTGATTTTTGCCCCCTCGGCGCGCGCTTGATTGCATCGGCAAAACGGGCTTCCACTTTCCCCGGCGCGGAATTTGTGCACATTCGAGAGGAGATAGCCCCATGCCTGGCCGCCTGGAGCTTGAATTTGTGCCCTTCGCTGCACCCTCTAAGGGCGTTCTTGTCCTGTTCTGCGAAGAGGGGCTCAAATTCGGGTCTGTCGCGCGCCGTTTCCTCGCCCCAAGCGGTGATCTCACGAAGCGGGCGGCGGCGGCCGAGCGGTTCAAAGGCAAGAACGGCTCTGCGCTCGACCTGGTTGCCCCGGCGGGCCTAGACGCGTCGCGTCTTGTCGTCCTTGGCGTCGGCAAGGCACGCGATCTCAAGGTCCAGGACTTCGTCAAACTGGGCGGTGCCGCCATGGGCAAGATCCCGCCGAGGGCGAGCGAGGCCACTGTCATCGCCGATCTGCCCGGCGGCGCGTTTAGGCCGGAGCGCGCTGCTGACATGGCACTCGGTGTGCAGCTGCGTGCCTATGCCTTTGAGCGTTACAAGACCAAGCGCAAGGACGACGAGGAGAAAGCAGCAAAGGTCAGGGTCAAGATTGCGGTGGCGCGCGTTGCGGCTGCGCAGAAGGCGTTCGCTCCCCGCGCCGCTGTAGCAGACGGCGTGGTGATCGCGCGTGATCTCGTCAACGAACCGGCCAATGTGCTCTATCCGGAGGAATTCGCACGGCGTGCCGTTGGGCTGAGAAAGCTTGGTGTCGCGGTCGACGTACTCGACGTCAAGGAGATGAAGAAGCTCGGAATGAATGCGCTGCTCGGCGTAGGGCAAGGGTCCGAGCATGAAAGCCGCACGGTTATCATGCGCTGGAACGGCGGCAAGCGCGGAGCAGCGCCGCTGGCCTTCATCGGCAAAGGCGTCTGTTTCGATACCGGTGGCATCTCAATCAAACCCGCCGGCAACATGGAGGACATGAAAGGTGATATGGCGGGCGCCGGCTGCGTGGTCGGCCTCATGCATGCGCTTGCGGCGCGCAAGGCGAAAGTCAACGCCGTCGGCGCCATCGGCCTCGTGGAGAACATGCCGGATGGCCGAGCGCAGCGTCCGGGCGACATCATCACCACCATGTCAGGCCAGACCATCGAGATCATAAACACCGACGCCGAGGGGCGGCTCGTGCTCTCGGACCTACTGCACTACGTGAAAAAGCGCTTCAAACCCAAATTGATGATCGATCTTGCGACTCTAACCGGCGCGATTGTGGTGGCGCTCGGGCAGGAATACGCCGGATTATTCGCCAACGATGAAAGGCTCGCGGAACGACTTGTCAGGGTCGGCAACGAAATCGGGGAGCGGGTGTGGCGAATGCCGCTCGGGCCGGAATACGACAAAATGATCGACTCGAAATTCGCCGACATGAAAAATACCGGTGGCAGGTATGGAGGTGCTATTACTGCGGCGCAGCTGCTGCAACGCTTTGTCGACAAGACTCCCTGGGCACATCTCGATATTGCCGGAACTGCGATGGGCTCCCCGCAAAGCGAGATCAACCGGAGCTGGGGCTCCGGCTTCGGCGTGCGGCTGTTGGACGGACTTGTTGCCGAGTATTACGAGAAATAATGTCCAGTCGCGCGGCGCGGTTCCCCGCATCGCGTACCGGTGGCGCAACCATCATGACGGAAATCCTGATCTATCAGCTGCAACGCCAACCGCTTGAGCGAGTGCTTCCCTTCCTCGTCGAAAAGTCGCTCGAACGCGGCTGGCGCGTGATCGTACAGGCAGCTTCAGAGGAACGGCTCGAGGCGCTCGACGCTCACCTATGGACTTTTCGCGACGACAGTTTTCTTCCGCACGGCATCTGGCGCGAGACGGAGGCGGGTGAACAACCGGTCCTGCTCACGCTCGATGGTGGTAATCCCAACGGCGCCGAAGTGCGATTTCTGATCGATGGCGTACCGATGCCCCCTGACGCGGAGAATTATCAGCGCCTCGTGCTACTGGTCGACGGAGAGGATCCCGATGCGGTTGCCGCGGCCCTCGCACACCAGAACGAAGGCAAGGCGAAAGGTTTCGACGTCACCTATTGGCGGCCTGATGAGGATGGCCGGTGGCGGCGCCTTGGCGAACCTTCCGGTGTTGGAGCTGTAGATTAAGGTATTGAGAATACAGGGATCTTGCGCCCAGCCATTGCGAACAAAGTACAAAAATGTTGGAATGCTGCCGCCGCCTGGCCGTAGAGGAAACGAGCCATGTTCCTGCTCATCGTCTACGTTGTGTTGGTGATCACGGGGAATCTCGTTGCTTATGCCCTCGGGCTGGTAATTGAACGGAATCTACCTGGAGCGAGCCTGCCGTCCTTTCTGGCGTTGTATTTTCTATTCCTCTGGGTTGCCTGGGTCATCGCCGTGCGCATCACTCAGCCGCGGGCGCGACCGCAATAAGCGCAACGTCATGGCTCGTGGCCTTGCCGGCGGTGCTGCCAGTTGCCTAAGGGAAAACAACTGAAGATGAGAGCGAGGGTACTGACGCAAAATCTCGGCCGGCATGCGCGTCGGTCCAGACCGACTGTCGGAGTCAGAGCGGCTGCAATGCAACGAGGCAACCAAATCTTGCGCGTGCTCGCTATGACCGCGCTTGGCTCTGCTGTGGCTGCATGCTCCTCGGATCTCAGCCTCAACAATGTCACGCTTGTGCCCAAACCTGAAACGCTGCTGCGGAAGCCCGACTGGGCAACCTTTTCCGGCGGCAAAAACGATTTCGTTCTGCGACCAGTAACGGCGGCGGATCTCGTCAACGCGGCGGGCCAGTGTGCCGGCGAAACTGACCAAGCGGGGAACGATTCGACGACGGCAGGGGCCGCGCCCGCTACAGGTGGGATCGCGCTGCAGATGACGGAGTGCGACGTGGTGCGGCGCGCAGGGCCTGTTGAAAAGATCGATTTCGGCTCTGATGATCGCGGTGAACGGGTTGTGACGCTCACCTATCTCCGCGGCCCTTTGCCCGGGATTTACCGCTTCGCCGGTGGCCGTCTCGTTTCGATCGAGCGCGCGCCCACGCCGCCGCCTGCGCCGCCAAAAGCGCAGAAGGCGCCAGCGAAGAAGCCGGCCGGCACGTGATCCGGTCGGGATATCGGGTCAAGCTCCGCCACCCCACATCGATTTCCCGTTACTCGCGGCCAATTTGGCAAACGCCAGAACTGCGCTGCCCGATTGCGCGTCACCCTCGCCAGCGGCATTGTTGCACTCGGCGAGGTGGGGCGGCGATTAGATGGAGGTTGGCATGTGCGTTCCCGGATGCCAGGACGCAGTCCGACACGCGCTCTCGCGGCGGCGTTTTGTCAAGGCGGGCCTCGCGGCCTCCTTCGCCGCTACGGCGGCTGTGCCGGACATGGCCGGCGCGGCGTCCGCGCGCAGCTTCACCTCAGCGGTCGATCTCACTCACACCATGTCTCCCGACTTTCCGACCTTTTTCGGTGTGCCGGGCATCGAGATGGAGAAGAAATTCGACCTCAAGAAGGATGGCTTCAATCTCTATTGGTGGCGGCTCATCGAACATGCGGGCACGCATTTGGATGCACCGATCCATTTCTCGGAATCCGGCGCCACGGTCGACAAAATTCCAGCGGCCACGCTTGTCGTGCCGCTCGCGGTGATCGATGTGGCCGCCAGGGCGGCGCAGAATCCTGATTACTTGCTCACGCGTGAGGATCTCGCAGCCTGGGAGAAGAAGCACCGTCGACTGCCTGAGCATTGTTGCGTCGCCATGCAATCCGGCTGGGCGCAGTACGTGAGCAACCCCGCCAAGTTCACCGGCAAGGATGGATCCGGCGTGTTCCATTTTCCCGGCTTCAGCCCTGAAGCGGCCGAGTGGCTGATGAGGGAGCGCAGTGCGGTGGGTTTAGCGGTAGACACGCTGTCGCTCGACCACGGCCCTTCGAAGGATTTCAAAGTTCATCGCGCTTGGTTGCCGTCTGGTCGGTGGGGATTGGAAAATGTAGCCAATCTCGACAAGGTGCCGGCCTCTGGCGCGACGTTAGTCGTGGGTTTGGCGAAGGTGAAGGACGCAACCGGGGGGCCCGCGCGTCTCCTCGCGCTCATATGACAAGTGGCGCGGGTGCGGCGCTTCGGGCCGCGCAATGTTTGATTGCCATCCCAGGGATGCTAGCGTTTCCGCGCTCTGACGAGCAGACACGTTCTCTATCGTTCATCGCGACCCCGGTTCCGCAACGCGAGACCGGGGCCGCTTGCATTTGCTTATGGCAGTCGACGTGGATCAGTAGCACACGTAGACCCTGCCGAGTCCCGGGACCCAGCGCCAACAACTCGCTGCGACCAGCACGATGCCGCCGAAACCGCCCCAGTAGCCATGGCCCCAGTGGCCGTGATGGCCGCCCCCCATTCCACCACCCTTGCCGCCGCCACCTGCAGAGGCTGCGGTCGGAATGAGTGCGGCGCCAGCGATAGCGACTACCGTCGCGAAAGTGAAAATCGTCTTGCGGATCATGGGTCTCGCTCCTGCTTTTGTGGGATGTGCTCGCACATCCTGCCCGTCAGTCGGGCGAACGATCCATCCGGTTCAACGCCGCCAAGATAAAAGCTGGACCTGCAATCGCACGGATACCCGACCGGCCAGTCGGCAGAAGCCGAGGCCGGACCGGCAACGTTATCGGCCGCTGAGCTTGACCCCTGCAACATCGCGCTTCGGTCGCAGTTGCCGCACTACGGCACGCTCGGTATAAGCCGCCGCGATCCGACCTTTCCGTCCTTCTTTCCCCTAGAACAAAGCAATGGCGATCGAACGCACTTTTTCAATCATTAAACCAGATGCCACCGCGCGCAATTTGACCGGTGCGATCAACGATATGATCGAGCGCGCAGGGCTGCGTATCGTTGCGCAGAAACGCACGTGCATCAGCCGTGAACAGGCCGAAAGGTTCTATGCAGTTCACCGCGAACGGCCCTTCTTTCGCGATCTCGTCGATTTCATGATCTCCGGGCCGGTCGTCGTGCAAGTGCTCGAAGGCGAGAGTGCTATCGCGAGGTATCGAGAGGTCATGGGCGCCACTGACCCCGCAAAGGCGGCGGCCGGGACAATCCGCAAAACGTACGCAAAATCGATCAGCGAGAATTCAGTACACGGCTCGGACGCAGTCGATACAGCGCATCAGGAAATCGCTCAATTCTTTTCCGGCAACGAAATCGTCGGATGACGCGGAGATGGCCTCACGTGGCGTTTTGGCGCGCTGGTCACGCGTGGGGTTCCCCCTGTAAATTAGTTTGACCAACGGGCCGACATCGAGAATTCCTGCCGGCGCGCGCAAGGCCAGAAAGGGACGTTCAGTGGGTTCGATCGCACAAATGGCGGATTCGACCACGTGGCTCGGCATGGTGACGAGCGGCTGGAGCGAGGTCGGCCAGGCCGCCTTTTGGGTCGCTCTGCTGCAGATCATGTGGATTAACATCCTGCTTTCCGGCGACAACGCGGTTGTCATCGCGATGGCGTGCCGCGGGTTGCGTCCGCGGCAGCGGCTGTGGGGCATGATTTTGGGCGCGGGCGTCGCGGTGCTGCTGCGGGTCGTCTTTACCGTTTTCGTGGCGGCCTTGATGCTGCTGCCGTGGCTCAAGATCGTGGGCGGCCTAGCCTTGTTCTATATTGCCGCCAAGCTGCTGGTGCCGGAGGAGGCGGACGAGAACGAGACCGAGGCAACAGAGCATCTCTGGCGGGCGGTGAAGATCGTCGCCATCGCCGACATCATCATGAGCCTCGACAACGTGATCGCGATTGCGGCCGCCGCCAAAGGCAACATGGCACTGCTCGTGATCGGTCTTGCCGTTAGCATTCCGCTGATTGTAGCCGGCGCCGCGCTGATCATGGCGATGCTCGATCGCTTTCCGATTCTGGTTTGGGCGGGCGCCGCTCTGCTCGGCTGGATTGTCGGCGAGGTCATCGCGACCGATCCGGTGATCCAGAGTTATCTCGAGCCTCGGCTTGGCGTCGAAGGATTCCACTACGTCGTGCTGTTTGCCGCGCTTCTCGGCGCGATCCTGGTTCTACTCGTGGGCGCGCTGTGGCGGCGCTCGAAGCAGACCGCGCCTGCGCACAAGCCGGGCGCAGCAGAATAGCGCCCGGCAATCGCATGTTCGCCGATTACAGCTCCCAACCGAGCTTGCGATCGAGCGAATAGGGGCCGCCGCCACGTAGCGCAATAGCGAACAGGATGAGTCCCCAGAACAGCGGGTATTCCCACCCTCCTCTCGACCACGCGAAGCCCACCGGCCAGTGCGCAAGGAACGTGATAACGGCGAACTCGATAGCCGCCGCCGCCGCTATGAACCGGGTGAATAGCCCGAGAATGATCAGCACCGCGCCGATCGTCTCGATGAAGAACACCGCATAGGCGAAATAGAGTGCAGGCTCGATTCCGCGGCGCGCCAAGCTGCCCGCGGCGAAGGCCTCGATGACCGCCGCAAACCCCCTTTCCGACATGGGCATGATTTTCATGATGCCGTGGACCAGCAGCATTCCACCGGCCGTGAGACGCACGACGAGCCACCCGAGATCGCGGGCATGCCAGTAAAACGAGGCAAGAGGCGGAATAATCGGCTTCGGTTCGCCTGCCGGAACAGCACCTGCATTCGACGTTATTGTGCTCATGCGCTTCCCCCAGAGTTGGCGTTGAAGATATGGATAATAACACAAATCAACGCGGGAAATTTCCGCGCCGATGACGGATGTTAGCCGCCGGACCCGGCGAGACTATTCGCGCGTACTGGCGTCCCGCCTCGGCGAGGAAATCGATGTGGGCGTGGCTTGCGCCAAGCAGCGCGGCTCGCAAGCCTTGCTAAGGCCGCATTTTTCGTATTTGCTATTGCCAATTCGGATTTTGGCCGCTCCGGCCGCTGCGTCCCGAGAGGCCGCATTCGTTTCGGATCTTCCCAAAACCCGGGTTGTGGCGCGGTCCGCAGCGATGCGGTCGCGTTTTCGTTCACTCGAGACTTCACTGACTAGGAGACAGACGATGCAGAAGGGCACCGTCAAATGGTTCAACCCCACTAAAGGCTACGGGTTCATTCGGCCTTCGAGCGGAGACAAGGATGTGTTCGTCCACATCTCCGCGGTCGAGCGCGCTGGCCTCAGCACGCTCAACGAAGGTCAGACTGTCGAATACGAGCTCGTGACCAATCGCGGCAAGACATCAGCGGAGAATCTCAAGGTGTCCTGACGTGGCGGGAAGGCCGGTCGCCCGGCCAACGAGTTTTCCCGTAGCCCCCGGCCCTGCGCCGGGGGTTTGTTTTTCGAAGCGGTGTCGCAGGGGGGGCGAAAAACCGGGCCGCTTCTATTCTCTTCCGACCTGCGGAGCCGGACGCACCTCCCTTGGAACGACCAACGCATCTGCGGTGGGATAAATTCCCGCGACGTGACACCGATTGCCGATCAGTTTCACTCGCCCTTCCGCCAAAAGCCCGAGCGCGAGCGGGTATATGCGATGCTCAACTTCGAGGACACGGGCAGCGAGGGTTTCGGGGGTATCATCGTCACGCACCGGCACAGCAGCTTGTGCGACAATCGGTCCGGCGTCTGCGTCAGGAGTGACGAAATGAACGGTCGCGCCTGAGATTTTCACCCCCGCCTTGAGAGCTTGGCCGTGCGCATCGAGACCGGGAAATGAGGGTAAAAGGGCCGGGTGGATGTTGAGCATCCGGCCTTGCCACCGCAACACGAAATCTCGTGTCAACAACCGCATGAAACCGGCCAAGCAAACCAGTTCCACCCGATGCTCCTCCAGGACAGCTTCGAGCGCCCGCTCAAAGGCCGCACGATCTTTCCCGTGTGGGCGATGATCGATCACGGCCGCTGGGATTGCATGCGCCGCAGTGTGCGCAAGCCCCGGCGCTTGCGGATTGTTTGAGACGACGAGCACGATCTCGGCGGGATACGAGGGCTCCTTCGCCGCCTCCACCAGCGATGCCATATTGGAACCACGGCCGGATATCAGGACGGCGACACGCTTCTTGGCCATGCAAGCACCAGAAACGTCGAAGCATTCCACGGTTGGCCGTAGCAGGCGCCCGCCCGCGCGGGCTTGATCGCGGCCAGCATCCGATCACCCGAGTTAATCCCGCGGCTTCGCCGAGGTTGTATTTGCCTCGCTCCTTCGCGCGCGCTTGCGTACTTGGGAATCCGCGCCTGTGCAATGGCTTGATCGCGGCTATACTGACCGTCGGATGGCCGCATGCGACGACCGGCGGTGAGGACGGGGGCGCGCGGACCGAGCCGGGGCGCAGATTTGAGCATTCCGAATCTCATTACACTGGGCCGTATCCTGTTGGTGCCGGTCGTGGTCTGGACGATCATGGCCGGCGAGATGCGCATCGCATTCGTGTTGTTTCTTGCAGCCGGCATTAGCGATGCGGTTGACGGATATCTTGCTAAGCGGTTTGGCATGGCAACGGAGCTAGGTGCCTACCTCGATCCGCTTGCCGATAAGGCGATGCTGGTCTCCATCTATGTGGCACTCGGCATCGCGGAGGCTGTTCCAGGGTGGCTGGTCATCCTCGTCGTTTCGCGCGACATTATGATCGTGAGCGCAGTGATTTTGTCGTGGTTGGTTGACAAGCCGGTGACGCTCAAGCCGCTTCCCGTCTCCAAGTTCAATACCGTTGCGCAAATTGCGCTCGCTTGCGTGGTTATGGCCGCACGCGGATTCGAGTTCGATGCGGCCGTCGCTGTGATGTTGCTGACGGCGTTAGTTACGGCCTTAACGTTGATTTCTATTGCCTTCTACCTCGCCGAGTGGGTGCGGCACATGAACGCGGCTGAAATGGGCCCGTGAGGGCGCGACGATTTCCGGGGTGAGCGAACCCGATGATCAATGGCCGTCAACTCGCATTCTGGCTCGTAACCTTTGTCGTGCTCGGGACGGCGCTCTGGATTCTACACGACATTCTGCTTCCCTTCGTCACTGGTATCGCGCTGGCTTACGTGCTCGCCCCTCTGGCCGACCGTGCGCAAGGGCTTGGCATGAACCGCACGATTGCTTCGCTGCTAATCGTCGGCGTATTGGTAGTATCGTTGATCATCCTCATGTTGCTGCTCGTTCCGCTCCTGCTGCAGCAGGGTGTGGCTTTGATCTCCCACATTCCTGATTATTTCAAGCGTGTGAAAGAGCTTATCGTCGATACGAACCTTCCTTGGTTGAGCTGGCTCGGCGGCGCCGAGTCGAATAAGACGTTTTCCGATCTCGTCAGCCAGGTGGCCACCTGGCTCCTCAGCTTCTCCTATTCGTTGTGGACCGGCGGGAAGGCGCTGGTCTCATTCGCATCCGTGCTCATCGTCATGCCCGTCGTGACTTTTTACTTAATTCGCGACTGGCACCCGATGATCAACAAGGTGGACAGCTGGGTTCCACTGCACCACCGCGAGACCGTCCGACGGCTTGCCCGAGAGATCGATGCGGCAATCGGAGGCTTTCTCCGGGGGCAACTCGGCGTCTGTCTCGTGCTCGGCTGTTATTACGCTGTTGGATTGATGCTCGTCGGCCTGGAATTCGGGCTGCTTATCGGCCTTGTCGCCGGCGTGATCACCTTCGTTCCCTATATCGGCTCAATGACCGGACTGATGATCGCGGCAAGCGTCGCGATGGCGCAGTTTTGGCCGGACTGGAAGCGGATCGTGCTGGTCGTAGCCATTTTTTTGGTCGGTCAGTTCATCGAGGGCAACATCGTCTCGCCTAAATTCGTGGGCGAGCGTGTGGGGTTGCATCCGGTTTGGTTGATTTTCGCCATGTTTGCCTTCGGTTATCTGTTCGGCTTCGTCGGCCTTCTGATCGCGGTGCCGCTTGGCGCGGCGATTGCAGTGCTGTTGCGTTTCGCCTTGCGGCAGTATTTCGCGAGCCCCGTCTATACCGGAAACAAACCTCGGTGATGTCCGCTCGTCCGCGTCAACTCGCCCTAGCGCTGTGTCATGCGGAGAGTTTTGCGCGCGAGGATTTTTTGAGCGGGCCCTCGAACGCGGTGGCCCTTGCCCTCATCGACGCATGGCCGGACTGGTCCCACCGAACTGTCATGCTCACCGGCCCGGAAGGTTCAGGCAAGAGTCACCTTGCAGCCATCTGGGCGCACGCTGCGGGCGCGCGTCTCGTCGCGGCGCGCGCGCTGGAGGAAGCGAGCGTACCGGCGGCGCTCACGACCGGCGCATTGGTGGTGGAGGACCTCGCTGCGGGGTCATTCGAGGAAAGGGCACTTTTCCACCTTCTGAATTTGGCCCGCGAACAGGAGGCGTTCGTCCTGCTCACGGCGCGAAGCGCGTTGGCGACGCTTGGGATTGCCGACCTCACTTCCCGCCTCAAGGCGCTCCCCGTTGTGACTATGGCGCCGCCTGACGACACGCTCTTGCGCGCGGTGCTGCTCAAGTTGTTTTGCGACCGGCAAGTCGTGGTGGATGATGGCCTGATAGGCTACGTGGCGACACGCATCGAACGGTCTTTTGCCGCGGCGCGCGCGCTAGTAGCGCTGCTCGATGCCGAAGCCATGCGCCGCAAGCGGCCGTTAACCAGGGCATTGGCCGCCGAAATTCTGCGCGCGGGCGAGCCTTGACGGCTCGTTGACGGCGGGGCCTTATGTCACATTGTCGTCACCGATGACGGCGAGATTGCGCCCCTCATCAAAACTGCTCTGCCATGGCTGACCGCAGCCAAGTCATTGTTATGAAAGAAGAAGCCGGCATCGGCCCCAGCGCGGTCGAGCCGATTCCGGCCATTGATATCGTCGCCAGCCCGGAGCGCTTCATCAATCGGGAGTTGTCATGGCTCCAGTTCAACCGGCGCGTCCTCGAAGAGGCGGCAAACGAAGCCCATCCTCTGCTTGAACGCGTACGATTCCTGTCAATTTCCGCCAACAATCTCGATGAGTTCTTCATGGT
>Ga0126372_10000005_pt1 | contig 59099 bp, 53 predicted proteins | sample PanSoiMetaPlot_6_FD_92762 | JGI IMG/M metagenome (GOLD analysis project Ga0126372, IMG submission 92762) | Tropical forest soil microbial communities from Panama - MetaG Plot_6 | ecosystem: Environmental > Terrestrial > Soil > Tropical forest > Bulk soil | place: Panama | collected 2016-02-17
ACGCCTCGCTGCTACCGATACACTTGAGCCGGACGTAATCAACAATTCAGCGCCGCGCTGTAACTCTTCGCTCACCGCTTGATCAGGATCATCGCCGACCCAAACGACATCGAGGATAATGTCCTTATTCTCGATCAAACCAACCCGACGCAAGCCTTGTTGGAATGCTTCAACGAGCGACTTGTCATAAGCGTTGGAGGGGGAACCAATAGGTAGAAATCCAAGTCGGACCGGACCTTTGCCCTGCTGCGAGCGCGCCGCTCGCGGCCATGCCGCTGCGCCGCCGAGCAGCGTGATGAACTCGCGCCGTTGTAACCAATTCATGTGATTCCAAAGGCTTGCGTTGTCAGGGCGCGCTTAAAGCGCGCATTGGCATCATTAGCACATTTCGCCCGGTGTCAGGGACGACGCGATGATGGACGCGGGGCTCTCGGTCGTCGTGCTCGGCGCGATCCTGATCGCGCTCGCCGTCGATCTCGCGGCACCGGCGACGTTGGCAAACGCGCGCTCTCGCAGCTAATGGGCGAACGGGCGCGTGTTTGACAACCAGAAGCGGACCGCGGCCCGCCTAAGCGCGGCGGCCCTCTCACCGCTATTAGGCTATCATTGCCTAGCCATCGTGAAGATCACGACGCGGGGCACCGGGCGCTAACATGAAGCTCGACAATCGCGTGAGAATGCCGGCGCTGTTCTACTTCATTTCGGTTGATGTATACTGATGTATAGCGTTGGACGTTTATTCCAGCACCCCAGGCGAAGACGCAGGGTAACTTTGCTACCCTCGCTTTCTTGGTCGCGGTGATCTTCATGACGATCACCGCTCGCTCGTGGAGTCGCGCTGCCGGCTCAGGATGTACTCGCGCACGGCGGACGTGGCGTACCGCACCGCGCGTCCGATTTTGGTGAAGCGCGGGCCGTCGCCGTCCATGCGGGCCTTGGCCAGCCAGGACAGCGACACGCTGAGCAGCTTGGCGACCTGGGCGGGGTGCAACAGGGGATCTATTTCGTTGGTCTTTGCGGGGGCGCTCATGGCCCACCTCCTTTCATGTCTGGAGGGGGACGAAGATACCTGCAAGGATTCCGCAAAAAGCGCGCTCGTTACCGCCAAAATCAGGTTGCGATGTTGGCTAAGGGCTGTGAGCTAGGGACCAGGCCTAGGGACGCGGCCCTCTGTTGCGTGCTGCGCAGCAGCCTCCCTCTTCTTGGAAACGCGCTGAAAGCGCCTGTCTTGCGTTTCTTCATACAGGCGATCAACTACTCGAGTAACAGTGTCATCGCTGACCGGCGGCTCGAATTTGCCCCTTCTGTTCACTAGCTGTGTCAGCGCCTTCATTCCCTGCACCGTTGAGTATTTTCCCCCTTTCGATGACCTCCCGTACTATCGAAACAACTTCTTCCTGGCGCGATGGACGCCCTCTCGACTTCTTTTGACCCTCTGATTTTAATACTGCTCGCCTTGCACGCATTAATCGGCGCGCCAATTTCTGAATTTCTGTTTCGCGAAACACTATCGAGACGTTTGAAATGTCATGACCAAAATATCCAACCAATTCATGGTAGGCCAAATTTGACTGACGCAAGAACGTGAATGCTCTACCTCGTGGATTTCGCAAGGTCGGCACTTGTTTCGTGAAGGCGGGAGTAAGTTTGACCATGCGACGCGGGCGGCCACCAACCGCCATTGGGGTGAGTGCGCCGGCATCAACCGCCTTCCAAATTTCAGCGATCGCCCGGTCCGTAACCGGTCCGTCCCTCACCGGCATGCCCTGTTCTTCACGAAGTGCTTTAACGCTGGGGAGGTCCGGCAGGCCCGCATACAAGGCTCCCAACAGCATCTCGGCTGCTTGGAGCATAGTCACGTAGCCGATTGGCAGGATCTCAGTCATGCAACGATTTTTAAACCGATTCGCTGGTCCTGAGTCTCCCGAAGAATCTGGGCAACATGGGCTCCCCATAGGTCTAAAGCCGCGCGGCGCTCTGCGAGAAACTCGTGCCGCTGGTAGACTGCCGCAACCCCCGAGATCGTCCCGGCCTGATGGTTGAGAATTTTGTCAGCGACATGTGGAGCAACACCCAGTCGAGCCATCCCGGACACACAGGTCCGGCGCAGATCATGATGGCGCCACTCAGTCACTCCGGAGAGCTGATCAAGCAGGCGCTTGGCTCCACTGAAGCCTTGGAATGGCCTAGCTCCGAGCACTGAGAAGACAAGCGCCCCCCGTTTGTCCGCACGTTTCAACACAGCCGCCGACTGATCGGAGAGGTACACGACGTGCGCCTTGCCATTCTTCGTCCGTAGTTTGGAGATCGTCCAAGTCTGCTGCACGAGATCCAACTCCTGCCACTGCATGCCGGCGACTTCCTCCCGGCGCTGCCCAGTGAGTGCTAGGAGATCAATTATGCCACCGTATGGCCCGGCAATCTTTCTGGCGGCCGAGATGACTCGGGCAAGCTCTTCGTCGGTCAACACGCGGTCCCGAGCCACTTCCTTTGCGGGCAGGGGCACGCCTTCTGCTGGGGATCGATCGATGACTGCTCGACCCACGCACCAGCTCAGGAAAGTCTTGAGCGACTTCAACGTCTTGTTCGCCGCAACAGGAGCCCCTCGCTGTTCAACAGCTGAGACGAGTTCAACTACGTCTCGTTTGATGATCTCATGAATGCTCCTGCCGGCCCAGACCTTACCGACTTCGCGGCGAAGGAGTCTGGAAATCTCGTTCGCGGAGCGGGTTTGTGACACATGTTGTGCGATATAGTTCTCCAACAGATCCTCAACTCGGTCGACGGCTATTTTTCGCTTGGCCTCTCGCCTCTCGCCCGCAGGATCACGTCCTTCCAGTTTAGCCGTAAAGACCTTTTTGTGCTGCCACGCGGGCCTGGTGAAGGGTGACCCGCCCGTATGGCCCGATCGTGAACTTGCGCAAGCGTGTGCCAGCACCACCAGTGCGGTAAAGAACGATGAATACTTTGCGACCCTTGGGCGTGACCTTCACGCCGAAGCCGGGGAGACCGACATCCCAGTACACCACATCTGCTTTGCTAGTCGGCAGCGCGTCGATGTTGCTCTTGGTCAGTTTGAGACGCGCCATAGAAGAAAGCTCCTGTCGCGTGCTACCTTTCCTTCGAATAGGTAGCGCCACAAATGAAACGACAGGTGCGAACGTGATACTCGGTCCGTATTCTGGCAAGGGAAATCAATGCGTTATGAACTACTGGCTATCAACTTCCATCTCTGGGAAACACTACTCCGAGAACCTGTGGGGAGAGGGAGCGCACCGAGTGCGTCGCTAAGCTACGCTGTCACCGCGATGCCCTGCACCTCGATCATCATCTCCGGCTGGGCGAAGCCTTGCACGGTGATTGCGGCGCTGGCCGGAAAATCCTTGCCGAACAGCTCGGTGCGCAGCTCGGTCATGCGGGTGGTATAGCGGGCGTCGATGAGAAAGACGGTCATCGTGACCATGTCGCTGAGTTTCGCGCCGGCCTCGCCGAGCGTCTTCTCGATATTGCGAAACGTCTGCTTGAACTGGGCGTCGAAATCGCCGGCGAGCGATTTGCCGGCGTCGTCGATTTGGCCGGTGTGTCCTGCGATATAGATCGTACGACCCGCGCCTTCAGTGACGACGCAAGGCGAAAAGGCGCGTTTGACCTGCCAGGTACCGCGAACGAACGATTTCTTCATGGGCCCTCCGAGTGCACGCTTTACGTCGCGTGGCCGTCGCGCATCGCGCGCCAGAGCCGCTCGGGCGTCGCCGGCATCTCGATGTGCCGCACGCCGAGGTGCGAGAGCGCATCGACCAGCGCGTTGGCGACCGCGGGCATGGCGCCGACGCAGCCCGCTTCGCCCGCGCCTTTGACCCCGAGCGGATTGGTGCCGGTGGGCACTGGGTTGCTCTTGACTTCGACTGCGCTCATGTCGTCCGCCCGCGGCATGGCGTAGTCCATGAAGGAACCGGTCAGGTTTTGGCCGTCGCCGTCGAACTTTATGTCCTCCATCAGGATTTGGCCGATGCCTTGCGCGACGCCGCCTACGATTTGTCCCTTCAGCAGCAGCGGATTGATGACGGTGCCGACGTCGTCGACGACGCTGTAGCGCACGATCTCCACTTCACCGGTGTCTTGATCGACCTCGAGCTCGCAGATGTGGCAGCCGTTGGGAAAGTTCTGCACCGGTGCAAAGTAGGTCGCGGTCGCGATCAGTCCGACATCCATATCTTTAGGCAGCTTGTTCGGCTCCAGTGCCTCCTTGGCTACGTCCTTGATGGTGAGCGTCCGGTTGGTTTTGGGACTGGAGAACACGCCGTCGGCAAAGTTGATGTCGGCAGCGTCGACGTTGAGGAGATGCGCCGCAATCGCCTTGCCCTTGGTTGCGATCCTCTCGGCAGCCGCGGCGACCGCCGATCCGCCGATCGTCGCCGAGCGCGAACCGCCTGTGCCTTCGCCCACAAAGACCTGATCCGTGTCGCCTTGCACGTATTGCACCTCCCCCGGATCGACCCCGAGGCGGTCGCACATGATCTGCTTGAAAATCGTCTCGTGGCCCTGGCCCTGGGTGACGCTGCCGGCGAGCAGCGTCGCCGCGCCCGACTTGTCGAATCTGATCTCGGCGCCTTCAAAACCTTGCGCAGCTGCGCGCTCGATCGTGTTGGAAAGCCCGATGCCGCGCAGCTTGCCACGCTGACGCGCTTCGCTGCGCCGGCGCTCGAAGCCGGCAAAATCGGCGAGCGCCAGCGCCATGTCCATGGTCTTTTCGAACTCGCCGCTGTCGTAAGTGAAGGTCAGGCCGGTCTTGAACGGCATGGCACCGGGCGCAATGTAATTCTTGCGCCGCAGTTCGGCGGGGTCGATGCCGAGCTCGTCGGCGGCGAGATCGACCATGCGCTCGATCACATAGGCGGCCTCCGGGCGGCCGTTTCCGCGATAGGGGCGCACCGGATTGGTGTGTGTGAAAACCGCGGTCACATCCGCATGAATGGCGGGCGTGCGATAGACGCCGGCAAGCGTACCAATATTGCCGGTGAAGGCAGGCATGCCGGTCTGCAGATAGGCGCCGATGCTGGCGATAGTATGCACGCGCAGGCCGAGGAAGATGCCATCGCTGTCGAGCGCAAGCTCGGCGGTGGTGACGTTGTCGCGCGCCTGCGCATCGCATAGGAATGATTCCGAGCGGGTCGACGTCCATTTGACGGGCCGGCCCAGCAATTTCGAAGCCAGCAGCACCAGCGCCACTTCGTTGTAGACGGCCGACTTCATCCCGAAACTGCCGCCGATGTCGCCGGCGATGACCCTGATTTTGCTCTCCGGCACCTTCAGGATGGGCGCGAGCTCGGCGCGGAATGGATGCGTCCGCTGCAGGGTCGTATAGACGGTGTAGCGCTCCTCTGCAGCGTTGTAGTCGCCGATCGATCCGCGGGGCTCCATGCTGGCGGCTGTGACGCGGTTGATCACGAAATCATGCTTAATAGTGTGATCGGCCTTGGCGAAGGCGGCCTCCGTCGCGGCTTTATCGCCGAAGAGCTGAACGAATCCGATATTGTCGGGGCATTCGTCCCACACGCGCGGCGCGCCCTTGGCTGTGGCCGCTCCCGTCGATACGACCGCGGGAAGCGGCTCGTAATCGACTGTGATCAGTTCGGCGGCGTCCTGTGCTTGGATCGGGCTCTCCGCCACCACGAAGGCGACGTAATCACCGGCGAAGCGCACGCGATTTTTGACGAGCGCGGGATAGGGCGGCCGAAAGCTCGTACCGTCGCGGCGCTTGAGCCCGCCGGGAACCGGAAGGCCGCCCCATCCCGAAGCCTGCCAATCCGCGCCCGTGAGCACCGCGAGCACGCCGGGCGCTGCCTTGGCCCGACTCGTGTCGATTGAGCGAATACGCGCATGCGCGTGCGGCGAGCGCAGCACGTAGCCGAAGGTGATGCCGGGCAGGACGATGTCGCCGACATAGCGGCCGCCGCCCCTGAGCAGGCGCGGATCCTCGAACCGGGACACGCTTTGGCCGATCGCAAATTCACCCATGATGTTTCCTTAAGTCTATCGAGCGCGGAAAGACGCCGTCCTGACAGCAAAGCGGAGTGTGTCAGTTCGTCGGTACGATGTGGGCGTCTTTGGCGAGTTTCACCGTCGCCGCGATATCGTCCTGGAAGAAGCGTTCAAATTGCGCGACGCTCATCGGCTGCGGCTCGACCCCGAGCTTCGCCAGTCTTTCCTGAATCACCGGCATGTCCAGAGCCTTTTGGGTTTCGTCGTGGAGCTTGTCGACGATCGACCGAGGCGTGTTCGCCGGTAGGGACAATCCGCCCCAGTACACGTACTCCGCGTCGGGATAGCCCGCCTCCGCCACGGTCGGAACGTTCGGCAAAGAGGGCGCGCGCTTGGCCGTGCTAACCGCGAGGATCGTCACTTTGTTATCCCCAAGCACCGAGGCCGCGGCTGCGATGGGGACATAATAAAAATCGATGCGTCCAGCCATCAGTTCGGCGAGTCCTTCTGCACCGCGGAACGGGATGTGCCGGACGTCGATTCCGGCGGCGACGCGCAGACGTTCGGCAGCCATGTGAGACGCGGAGCCGATCCCTGCGGACGCAAATGTTAACGCTCCCGGCTTTGCCTTCGCTGCCGCAACCAGATCGGCAACCGTCTTGAAGCCGGTCGCCGGCGCCGCCACGAGCACGTTCGGCTGAATTCCGAATAGGATTACCGGGGCGAAGTCGCGCACCGCATCGTAAGGCAACGTCCTGTGCAGCACGACCTGGGCGCTCAGCGAGGATGAGTGCAGCAAAATGGTGTAGCCGTCGGGATCGGCCTTGGCCACCATGCCAGCACCGATCGTTCCGCCGCCACCCGGCTTGTTCTCGATGACGAACGGCTGCCCGACCTGTCGCGAGACCTGATCGAGCACCACGCGGGCGACGCTGTCGTTGGCATTGCCGGCGGTAAACGGGCTGATGACCTGCATTGCCCGTGTGGGCCAAGGCTGCGGATCGGCCGCCGCCGTTGCCGCCAGGAGACCCATACCCGCGATGGCGCTCCACAAAGCACGATGTACCGTCATTTGCACCTCTCTGGATCTCCCCGAGCATACCGCAGCGACACGCTCCTCGGAAAGAACGTACTTGGCGCTATGCCCGCTGCAGTACGGCGTTGAAGAGCTTGAGCCTCTCTTCCTGCAGATTGCGCAACATGTTCTTGGTGACGGTTGGAAAGGCCTCTCCAATCAAGATGTGGAGGCCGAGCGGCGGCAGCGATCCGCTCTCGAGCGCCTTGCTGCGCGCCATCTGTTGCTGCAGGGCCTCCGCAGTTGTGTCCTGCCACGCGATGACGCGGAAACCGATGCGCTCGAGCGCGACTCGGGTCGCTTGGGGCGTGGACAGAAAGCTGATGGTTTTGTCGTTGGCCCAGGGCGCCGGATAATACGGCTCGCCGCCGGGCCCGGCGGCGATCTCCTGGAGCGCGAGGCGTCCGCCGGGAGCCAGCACGCGGCGCATCTCGCCGTAGAGGCGATCGCGATCGGCGATGTTCATGGCCGCATTCTGTGACCACACGATATCGAAGCTCGCGTCGGCGAATGGCAGGTCGAGCGCGTCACCTTGTCGATAGGCGACCTTGCCGGCGAGCCGCGTGCGCTGCGCGAGCATCGCGGCGAGCGCAACGAATTCGGCGGTGAAATCGAGGCCGGTCACCTGGCAGCCGAATTTGCTCGCGAGATAACGCGACGGCCCGCCGATGCCGCAGCCGACGTCGAGAACGCGGTCGGAGCCGTTGATCCGAGCAAGCTGCGCGAGCCGTACGGTCGCGTTGCGCCCGCCCGAATGGAACTCATCGACCGGCGCGAGATCGTCGGGCGTGAGATGCTCGATATCCTTTCCTGCCGCTTTCAGGGCGGCCAGGATGACGTTGCCCAGCGCGCGTTTTTTGTAATGCTCGGCGACTGCTTGCGGCGATCGCGACATCTCGAGCCTCTTCGGTTCGTAGCTAGGTTATAACCAGGGACGATGGGGCGCTGATAGCGCAGTGAACTCCACCTCGCCCCGCTTGCGGGGAGAGGGCTTTCTAAAAGCTGGGCTGTCACAGAACGCCCCTCACCCCGACGCTCTCCCCGCAAGCGGGGAGCGGGAGCGCACCGAGATCGCGGACGCTGCGGGGATTCACATATTCGCCGCGAGCTTTGGCTTCGGTGGCGGCGCTGCCGAACCCTTCGGCAGATCGAACATGCCGCCGGGAAGGCTGTCGAAGAAGGCCAGCACCTCGGAGGTCTTCACCACGTCGGCATATTTGGCGTTCATGTCGCACAGGTTGATGGCATGGCTCGCCTGCGACCGGTCGAAGCAGGCCTCCTCTGGGAGCGCGATGCGATAGTTGAGACTGAACGCATCGAGCACGGTGGCGCGCACGCAGCCCGAGGTCGTCGTCCCGGTAACGATTACGCTGTCGCAGCCGAGCAGCGTGAGATAGCTCGCCATATTGGTGCCGAAGAAGCCGGAGGGCTTCTGCTTTAGCACCACGATGTCCTGCGCAGCCGGAGCGATCTCGGCGACGATGTCGTTTCCGTCCACGTTGGTCGTGGGGCGGCTCGAGCGATCCTCGTCCGAGCGGGAGTTCTTCCAATTCCAGCTTCCGCCGTCCCAATTGTCCTCGCGCCGCACTCCCGTCGTGTAGATCACCGGGATCCCCTTGGCGTGCGCCTTGTCGATTAGTGCCTTGAGATACGGCATGGCAATCCAGGCGTCCTCGCCACAGGAATTGCGCCAGCGCTTGATCGATTCGAGGATTGGCACGGAGCGCTCGTCGCAGAACGCGTAGTTGACATCGATGATCAGCAGCGCGGGACGCTTGCCGAATCCGCCGCGCGCGCCATACCCCGACGTCGCGAAAACCGCTTTGTCGCGCTCGGTGAGGAACTTGTTCCAGATGGGCTCTGACATGGTCGTGATTCCCGGTTTCTCGGTTGAGGTTTGCTTGATTTGATCGTTTAAAGGCTCGCGCGCACGCTTTCGACGAAACTCATGTCGATGATCTCCTCATATTTGATATCGGCCTTGAGGATGCCGGCCTCGCGCACGACGGCGCTGCCCGTAGCCCAGGCCTCCTTGCTGATCATGCCGTCCTTGCTCCACATCTCGTCGCTGAACGAGCGGTCGAGCGTGGCCTTGAGGTCTTCCAGCGCCATGGTGGGAAATTGTTTCTTGGCGATCTCGGCGGCTTCGTTGGGATTGGCGTAGAGGAATTTCAATCCCTTCACCATCCCTTTCACGAACCCGCGGACTACCTCCGGTTCCTTCTGGATCGAATCGAGACGGACGTTGATGGTGGAATAAGCGTAGGGGCCGAGCTCCTTGGGCACATTGAAGAACGGCTCGCTCCAGATGTTTTGCCGGACGCCCTGCGTGACCATGGGCTCGGTGGTGTTGCCGACCACCGCCTGTCCACCGCGAACGGCGGCTGGAACGGCCGAGTTTGGTACCTCGATTAGCGTGACGTCGCGTTTGGCGTCGAGCTTCCACTTGCCCAAGAGGTAACGCATGATCGAGTTCGGCGTGCCGCTGTAGGGCCCAACCGCAATCGATTTGCCCTTGAAATAGTTCGGCCAATCCCTGTCCTTGGGCTCGTGGCCCTCGGCGGCGCAGAGATAGACGTTGCCGCGGTCGACGCAGTGCACGACGGCGCGCAGCTCCGCGCCTTTGGCCTTGGCGAAGGCGTTGTGCTCGGGCCCACCGATGAAGGCGAACGCCTGCCCCGAGAGCACCGCGTTGGTGTGGCCGCCGCCCGTCTCGATGGTCACGATCTTCACGACGATATCCGACTCGGCGAAGTAACCGTTGGCCATCGCGATGTACATGGGTAGATACCCGGTCGAGTGCACGGGTTCGGCGACCAGCAGCTCCTTGCTTGCGGCGCGCGCGATGAAGGGCGGGACTGCAAGCGCTAGACCGAGGCCGGTGCCCAGCGTCGTGCTCGACTGCAGGAATTTTCGTCTATTCATGACGTCCTCACCTTAGCTCGCTGCTGATTTGCGGAAAACACGGGTATTCGCCTCATTGCCGCACGCCCTTGCGCAGCATGCCTTCAACCCAGGACACCGTCGCGTACATCACCATCGCCAAGGTCGAGAGCACGAGCACCGCCACCCAGACCAGCGCGATATCATATGTCTGGCCGGCATAGAGGATCGCGCGGCCGAGACCGTGCTGGGACGCGATGAACTCACCGACGATCGCGCCGGTCAAAGCAAGGCCGATATTCACCCGCAGCACCGATATGATCCAGGGGAGGCAGAACGGAACGACGAGCTTACGGAACACCTGCAGGCGCGAGGCGCCGAGCGAATAGAACAGCTTCTCGCCGTCCGGGTCGAGCGCCTTTACGCCGGCATAGGCGGTGAGCGTCGAGACGACCAGCGTCAGCGCGGTCGCCACCGCCACCTTCGAGACGAGCCCGATCCCGAACACCAGGATGATGAGCGGGGCGAGGGCGAGTTTTGGGATCGACTCCAGGCAGATGACGTAGGGCTGCACGATCGCCGCGTAATTGCGCGACCACCAGAACGATAGCCCGAGCAGCGATCCCGCCGTGGTGCCGAGGAGAAAGCCGAAAATGGTCGAGCGGAAAGTGAAGCTGATATCCGTCCAGGCGTCGCCGCTGGCGAAGAAGATCGCCATGGTGTGCGCGATCGCGCTCGGCTGCGACCAGAAGAAGGCATCGATCCAGCCGGCGCGGGCGCCGATTTCCCAGAGCGAAAGGGCGCCGATGAGAATGCCGATCTGCGCGCTGATGAGTGCCCAGGCGGGCCAGTCCTTCTGCACCGGCAAGCGCCGCACGGGCTTCGCTGCGGGAGTGGCGCTTTGCACACTCGCTTGCTCGCGATCGAGCCTCTCCATGGCGCCGACGCTGGGGCTGGTATCTTGCACGGCCATTCCCGCTGCAACCTCAGGCTGCCTCGTTGATCTGTTCGGACGCCGTCCCTTCGAGATGGAGCAGTTCGAGGCAGCGTTCCTTGATGGCGAGGAACTCGCCAGTGAGCACGCTACCTCGAATTCGCGGCCGAGCGAGCGGCACCGGGATGGTGGCGATAATGCGCCCCGGCCGCGTGGCCATCACGTGCACCTCGTCGGAAAGATAGATCGCCTCCTCGACATCATGGGTCACGAACAGCACGGTCTTGTTGAAGTCGCTCCACAATTGCATCAGCCATTCCTGCATCTTGAGCTTGGTCTGGGCGTCGAGCGCCCCGAACGGCTCGTCCAGCAGAATGACGTCGGTATCGAACAACAGCGTGCGCAACAACGCGGCGCGCTGGCGCATGCCTCCGGATAGCGCATAGGGATGAAGGTATTCGAAGCCGGCGAGTCCGTACCGATGCAAGAGCGGCAGCGCCCGTTCGCGCGCCGCGCGCAAAGGCACGTGCTGAATTTCCATGCCGAGAATGACGTTGTCGAGGACCGTGCGCCAAGGCAGCAAGAGGTCCTTTTGCAGCATGTAGCCGACGCGGCCGATCGTGCCGGTAGCGTCGACCCCATCAATGAGCACGCGCCCGCCAGTCGGCTCCAACAATCCGGCGATGATGTTGAAAATGGTGGTTTTGCCGCAGCCCGAGGGGCCGATCAGGCTGACGAAGCGGCCCTGCGGGATGGCAAGCGTGACCGGCGCGAGCGCGCGGAAAGCGCCGCTGCGCGTTTGGAACGTCATGCTCACGTCGGCAACGCAAAGTTTTGGGGCCGAGGACGACATGCGTACTCCGCGCGATCGTATCGCGGCTCTCTCTACAGCAAACTATATCGCAAAAACCGTGCCAACCACCCCCTCCCGGCTTCGCCGCGGGGCAAGGGGACGCGCTCCGCCCGGGACACGTTCCTTAACTTAGCGGCTGTGCGCCTGCACGGGCATGACACGAGGGAAGCAAAATGGAGCGTCACTCCGCCGCCACCTTCTGCGCGGCCGACACGCCGCGCGCCTTCACGACGACCTTGATCGCGTCCTCGACGCGATCCTTGGCGTAGCGGATTGCGGTGGGCAAGTCGTCGAGCGGAAAGGTGTGCGTGTGGACCTTGGTGGCGTCGAATCGCTTCTGGCTCATGAATGCTTCGGCGCGATGGGTCGCGCTCTTGCCTTCGCCGCGAATGCCATAGACGTAGATGTTGTTGCGCACGATCTCCGCGATGTCGACCGGCGTCTCCTGGTGCGGGAAGGCGGCGAGGCAGATTTTGCCGCCGCGGTTGACCATGCGGACAGCTTCGTTGACGGCATTGGGCGCGCCGGAACACTCGAGCACGTAGTCGACGCCTTTGCCGCCGTTGAGGCGGCGCACCGCCTCGACCGCATTCTCCTTCGTCACGTTGACCACGTGGTCCGCGCCAAGGTCGCGGCCGATCCTGAGCCGGTTGTCGCGCGTCCCGGTCAGGATTACGGGTTGCGCGCCGAGCGCCTTGGCGACCGCGACACCAAGAAGCCCGATCGGACCGGGCCCCGTCACTGCGACGCTCTCTCCCGCGACGAGCCCGCCGAGTTCGGTGAGCCCGTACATGGCGGTGCCGGCAGTGACCACCAGCGTCGCTTCCTCGTCCGACATTGCATCGAGGATGGCAACGAGGGTGTTGATGTTGTTGACCTGGTATTCGCAAAACCCGCCGTCGGTGGTGAAGCCGTTGGCCCGGTGACCCTTGTCCACGTCTCCGTAATTGAGTCCGTAGTTATGGCAGGCGGTGTACATGCCCTCCCGGCAGCGCTTGCACTGGCCGCAGCCGGCATGAATCTCGACCGTGACGCGCTGGCCGATCCGATATTCGTCGACTGCGGGCCCGAGCGCGACCACGGTACCCATGTATTCGTGTCCCGGCGTGAAGTTCTGATTGTGCGGCATGCCGCCGCGGATCAGCGCGGGAGGTCCGTGATAGATGATCTCGAGATCGGTGGCGCAAATCGCGACCGCGTCGATGCGCAGAAGTACTTCCGCCTTCTTCGGAACGGGGACCGGCTTTTCCCGCAGCGAAAGCTCTCCGGGATCGCCCAGCACCCACGCCTTCATGTTATCCGGGATCGGGTAATCCCTGCTCGTCTTCACTCCGGCTGGCGCGTACATTTAAGTCTTCCTCTCGGTGCGTGCGGGCCGCATCTTACCCCCGGTGCGGAGCTTGGCGGCGCAATCGTTCGGCCCGGAGATTAGTGTATAAGTCAGCGATGTTCGAGGGGTACCAACCCTCAGCGCAGTTCCGCAGCAAGTGAGAGAGAGCGGGAACTATGGCCGCCCATTCGATCTCAACCCTGACCATCCGCGATTGCCGCGTCCGTCTCATGCGCGCAGGGGCCGGCGCCCCACTCGTCTTTCTTCATGGCGGCGGCGGCATCGGCATTTGGCTTCCCTCTATGGCGCGCCTCGCGAAAAAATTCGATGTCATCGCGCCGGAGCATCCCGGCTTTGGCGAGTCGGACATGCCGGCATGGCTCGATACCGTGGGCGATCTCGCCAACTTCTATCTCGATTTTCTCGATCAGCTCGACTTGCGCGGCGTCCATCTGGTCGGCAGCTCGCTGGGCGGCTGGATCGCCGCGGATCTCGCGGTCCGCAATTCGACCCGCTTAGCCTCTGTAACCCTGATTGGCGCCGCCGGTATCCACGTCGATGGCATCGCGCAGGTCGATACTTTTCTGACCAATGAGGAGCAGCGCATCCGCGATCTGTTCTACGATCAGGAGCTCGTGGAGGCAGTCATCGCCGGCTCGCAGCGGCCGGAGCTCGAGGATGCCGCGCTCAAGAATCGGATGACGACCGCCAAGCTCTCGTGGCAGCCGCGCAACCATGATCCGCACCTGCGCAAATGGCTGCATCGGATCAAAGTACCGACGCTGCTCGTCTGGGGCGAACACGATCGCGTCTTTCCAAAGGACTATGCGTTTGCCTATCAACAACTCATTCCCGGCGCGAAGGTCGTCGTCATACCCGAATGCGGGCACCTGCCGCATGTGGAGAAGGGGGACATCTTTGCCTCCGAGCTCGAAGCCTTCATCGGCGCAATGAGGATCGCAGCATGAAATTCTTCAATTTCCATCTCATGCCCTACCGGCACGCCGACCTCGATGCGATCGCAAACAACGGCTCGGCCTGGGTCACGCTCTCGAACCGCCACTACGATCCGCGTAAAGGCGCTGAGCTCTACCACGAGTACCTCGATCAGATGGAGTTTGCCGATAAGCTCGGCTTCGACGGCGTGTGCCTCAACGAGCACCACCAAACCGCCTACGGCATGATGCCGATCCCCGGAGTTCTCGCCGGCGCGCTCGCGCGCAGCGTCAAATGCGCCAAGCTCGCTGTGCTCGGCCGCGCGCTGCCGCTCATCAACAACCCGCTGATGGTCGCAGAGGAATACGCCATCCTCGACAACCTAAGCCGTGGGCGGCTGATCGCGGGTTTCGTGCGCGGCATCGGCGCCGAATATCACGCCATGGGCATCAATCCCGCTTATTCGCAGGAGCGCTACGCCGAGGCGCACGACCTGATCGTGCGGGCGTGGACCGAGCCTGGGCCCTTCTCATATATCCGCAAGCACTACCAATTCCGCTACGTCAATCCTTGGCCGCGGCCCTATCAGCAGCCGCATCCGCCGATCTGGATTCCTTCGCAAGGCTCCGGCTCGACCATCCGTTGGGCGGCGCGCATGCGCTACACCTACTGCCAGACCCTGAGCCCCATCGCCGCGGTGGCGCGTTTTTTCCAAATGTATCGTGATGAGGCCGAGAAGGCGGGCTACCAAGCCACGGCGGACCAGCTCGCCTGGTCGAACACGATTTATGTGGCAGAGACCGACGAACGCGCGGTGCGCGAGGCGCGGCCGCATCTCGAGGCGCTGATGAATTATTTCCTGAAAATGCCGACCGAGATGCTGTTGCCGCCTGGCTATACCGATCCGGCCTCGATGAAGCGCGTGCGCGCAGCGAAAGTCACGGGCAAACCGCAATCGATCGAGGACGTGATCAAGGCGGGCGTCGTCATCGTGGGTAGTCCCAACACCGTGCGCGAGAAGCTTGCCGAATATCAGGATCTGGCCGGCTTCAACACCTCGCTCACCAAGACGCAGTTCGGCACGCTCCCCGATGACATGGCGCGAGCGAACATGACTGCGATTGCGCAGGAGATCCTGCCGCATTTCCGCGATCGCTCGCCGCAACGCACGCGCCGCGAAGCGGCGGAGTGAAACGACAGTTCTAGCGACATGCTCGGTCTGCCCCCTCTCCCGCTAGTCGATCTTCACCCCTGACGCCTTGACGACCTCGCCCCATCGCCCGCGCTCGGCAGCGATGTAAGCCGTGAACTCGTCGGGGGAGGATGTCGCCGGCTCCGCACCGACGTTCTTGAGCGCCGTGACGACCTCCGGCAGTTGCCAGACCTGTCTCACCTCCGCGGCGATCTTGTCGAGGGTCGCTCGCGGAATGCCTGCGGGGGCAAAGAGTCCCTGCCATGCGGTCGCCTCGTAGCCCTTGAGCGTCTCGCCGATCGTCGGCAGATCCGGCGCCGCAGCGCTGCGCTGCGGCGTGGTTACCGCGAGCGGGCGCACGCTTCCTGACGCCGCGAATGGCCACACCGTCGTCATGCTGTCGATGCCAAGCTCGATATTACCGCTGAGCATGCTGTTGACGACCTCCGCGGTGCTGCGGAACGGAACGTGAGTCATCTCTGTATTGCTCGCAAGCGCGAACATGACCGACGAAAGATGCGAGGACGTGCCGATCCCGGACGAGCCGTAGTTGACCTTTCCGCTATTCGCCTTCAGGTAATCGATCAGCTCCGGCACCGATTTCGCCGGCACCTTCGGATTGACGAACAGGAGATTTGGAAACCGCACCAGCAGCGATACGGGCTGGATGTCGCGTGCGACGTCGAAATTGAGCTTGGTGTAGAGGAAGGAATTGATCGCGATCGAGCTGACGGTGCCGACGAGCAGCGTATAGCCGTCGGCCGACGCCTTCGCCACAAAACCGGTACCGATGCTGCCGCCGGCGCCGGATTTGTTCTCGACCACGAACGGCGTGGCGAATTTCGCCTGCAGATGCTGCTGCAGGATGCGCGCGAGCAAGTCCGCCGATCCGCCCGCCGCGAACGGCACGATGATGGTGACCGGCCGTTGCGGCCACGCCTCTTGCGCCTGCGCCGGCGTGGCTGCGGCGAGGGCGAGGGTGGCGGCGATGAGAACAGCACGCATGTCAATCTCCACTGAATCGATACTTGCCCCGCCTCGTCCTGCGGAGCTGGCGTGAGGAGACCCGGAGGCGATTACACCGCCTTGAGATGCGCGTCGCGCCGTTTGTAGAGCTCCTCGTCAGCGTAGCCCATGGTCTCGGGTTTGCCGCGCCCCAGCATGACCTGGAAATAGACGGGCTCGAGACTGTCGTTCTGGTAGCCGTGGATCACACCGGCCGGGCACGAGATGCATTCCCATGGGCCCAGGCGGGTGATGACGCGTTTGCCACCTTCGTCTTCGACAAACACGTCGAGATAGCCCTGGAGCACGAAGAAGCACTCTTCGACCTCGTGCGTGTGCGCGGCATTTCCCTGTCCCGGCTCCACGTACATGATCGACAAGGTGAAGTTTTTCGCCGGGATGACACTTGGATCACCGTGCTTGCCGGAGCCGCCCGCTCCGATGAAACGGTGCTGTGCGCGCTTATAGCCCTCGATCTTGGCGTCCTCGAACGCTGCCCAGTCCGGCTTCTTCTCGCGGAAGCGCCCGACGTACTTCTGCATGATCTCCTCGATCGGAACATCGACCAGTTCCGGCGGACGTGGATGCCGTGCAACGCTCATGGGACGCTCCTGTTCAAACAGCGCGGACGTTGCGCCGAATTTATGCCCCCATGGCGCAAGGCGTCAAATGAAGCGGACATCCGCTAGAAGCGTCATTGCCGCGCATAGCGCGTCGTTGACCCGCTTCGGCCCGCGCATGACGGTCCGAGCAGAATGCAGCGTCACTTGCGCGCCGCCTGCACGAGCTCCCAGATTCGGCTTGGCGTGAGCGGAAGCTCGCGCGGTTCTACTCTAAGCGAATTCAGCGCGTTCGCCACAGCGTTGGCCATCACGCCGCCGGCGGCGATGATGCCGCCCTCGCCCGCGCCTTTGGCGCCCAGCGGATTGATCGGCGAGGGGTGATGTTCCAGCATGACGGCGCGGATATTGGGAAAATCGCTGGCCGTTGGGATGAGGTAATCGGCGAGCGAGCCGGTCAGCAGCTGGCCGTCCTCATCGTAGACGAGATGTTCCATGATGGCGCCGCCGAGCCCTTGCACCACCGAGCCGACGGTCTGCCCGTGTACCGTCAAAGGATTGATGATGCGGCCGCAATCCGCCACCACCACGTAGTCGATGAGCTCGACGTGACCGAGCTTGGGATCGACCGCCACGTGCGCGGCATGGGAGCCATACGTGTAAGTGTGCTTCTTGTTGAGAAAGGCGCCGTCGGCGCAAATACCGGTGCTCGAAAGCTCGGTCAGGACGACCGACTTGCCGGCGCGACCGATCGCCTTCATGCCGTCGCCAATCTCGACGTCGGAAGCTTCGCAGCCCATCCGCTGCGCCGCCTGCGCGCGCACCGCCTCGCGCAATTTGCTCGCCGCATCGAGGATCGCGGAGCCGCCCATCACCACCGAGCGCGAGTGATAGGCGCCGTAGCCATCGTCCACATAGGAGGTGCTGCCGTGAAAGACGCCGCGGATGCGATCGATCGTGACTTCGAGCGCGTCCGCGGCGATCTGCGCAAAAACGGTCTCGAGCCCTTGTCCGACGGCGGATGATCCGACATAGACCGCATAGCGTCCGTCCGGCTCGAGCACGATGCGCGCGCTCTCCTTCGGTCCGGCAGCGCCGCCCTCGATGAAGCAGCCGACGGCAAGCCCGTGGTAGCGCCCGTCGACCCGCTTGCCCGTGAGCTTCGATTTTTCTGACCACTTGATTTCCTCGAGACAGCGATCGAGCGTGGCTTGATAGTCGCCGCTGTCGAGTTCGTCCTTGCTCTCGAACGGCGCGATGGTGGCGATCGGATAGGGCATCTCCCGCTGCGAGACGAGATTGCGGCGGCGGAACTCGACGCGGTCGAGGTCGAGGTCCTGCGCGACCATGTCGAACAACCGCTCGCGGAAAAAATCGGTCTCGAACCGGCCAGGTCCGCGATAAGTGCCGACCGGCGTTTTATTCGTCAGCTGCAGCGCGACGTCGATATCGATATCGGGAATGCGATAGGGCCCCGACATGAACTGTGCGACGTTGCGGGCGCCGACCGCGCCGTTGGTGCGCATATAAGCGCCCACGTCCACATAGGCATGCCCGCGCAAGCCAAGAATTGTGCCGTCGCGCGTGCAGGCGATCTCCACGTCGCATTCGGCCTCGCGCGCGTGATTGACGCACATCAGGTGCTCGCGCCGGTCTTCGGTCCATTTGACCGGCCGGCCGGTCAGGCGCGCCGCGAAGGGAATGAGGAAATCCTCGGGATAGAGCTCGCCGCGCACGCCGAAACCGCCGCCGACGTCGTTCTCCACGATGTCGATTGCGCTTTCCGGCAGGCTCATCGCCTTTGCGAGCGTTCGGCGGTTGAAGAACAAGACCTTGGCGCCGCCGTAGAGCGTGAGACGTTCGTGCGCCGCATCCCATTCGGCCAGCAGCCCACGCGGCTCCATAGGCAGCGCCATGTGCCGCTGCGTGCGCAAGCGCTCGCGCCGGATATAAGGCGCGCTCGCGAATGCCGCGGCGGCATCGCCGCGCACCGCGCGGAACGTGATCGCGCGATTCGTTCCGGTCTTCTCGAATAGCAGCGATGCATCGCGAGCGGATGCGTGATGGTCGGCGACCGCCGGCAGCGGCTCGATCTCCACCTCGATGAGCGCGAGCGCATCCTCGGCGATAGCGGGCGTATCGGCGAGGACGAGCGCGATTGCCTCGCCGACGTAACGCACCTTGCTTTCTGCCATCACCGGCTGCGCGAATGGCTCGAAGTCCGGTAGCGGCTGCAGCCGCATCGGAACGCGCGGCACCCGGTTACCCATATCCTTGGCCGTGATCACGCCGTGCACGCCGGCCAATGCGCCTGCGCGAGAAACGTCGATCGCGCGAATGCGGCCGTGAGCAACGGAGCTGCGCAGGATCGCCGCGTGCAACATGTCGCTGCGCGCCAGATCGTCGACGTATTGTCCGCGGCCGCGCAGAAACCGCAGATCCTCGAGGCGTTGGATCGGGCTGCCGATGAGGGAGTTGACCGTCCTCATGCGCGTTCCCCGCCGCGATCACTCGCCATCTTTGCTCGATAGGCGGCGCGCGCATCGAGCACGGCTTCGACGATGGGGATGTAGCCGGTGCAGCGGCAGAGATTGCCAGAAAGCACCTCGCGCACGCGTGCGGCGTCGCACTCGGGATCCTCGCTCAACAGCGCATGCGCGGTTGTGATCATGCCGGGCGTGCAGAAGCCGCACTGCAGCGCGTGGTGCTTGCGGAACGACTTTTGCAGCGGGGTGAGGTCGTCGTCGTTTGAGAGCCCCTCGACGGTCACGATGTCGGCGCCGTCGGCCTGCACCGCGAGCATGAGGCAGGAGCGCACGGCCGCGCCGTCGACGATGACCGTGCAGGCGCCGCACACGCCGTGCTCGCAGCCGACGTGGGTGCCGGTGAGCCGCAAATGATGGCGCAGGCAATCCGCCAGCGTGAGCCGCGGCTCGACGTCGACTTCGACCTCCCGACCATTCACGCGAAATCGCACCCGCATGGGAATTACTGCTGAGCTCGTGCGGCCGCGCGCTTGAGGGCGCGCTCGACCATCGTTCCAGCGAGCGCGCGGCGGTAGGCGGCGCTGGCATGAATGTCGTCCTGCGGATCGACCGCGGCACAGGCGGCGGCTTCGGCGGCGCCGATGGCTGCTTCATCGATCGCGCGCCCGTTGAGCACATCTTCGGCCGATGGCAGGCGCAGCGGCCGGTCGCCAACACCGATGACACCGACGTGGGCGTTGCGCGCCTTGCTGTCCTCGCTCTGGTCGTAGAACACGGCGGCCGCGGCCATGGCAAAGTCGCCGCGGCGGCGGGCGAATTCCTCGAAGCCCCAACGCCGCCCGGCAGGCCAAGCGGGCAGCCGCACCTCCACGATGAGCTCGTCCGGTGTCAGCGCCGTCGTCAGCGCGCCCTGAAAAAAATCCGCCGCCTGGATGACGCGCGCCCCCGACTTGCCCACCACCGCGATCTCGGCGTCGCAGGTGATCGCGATGCCCGGCATTTCCGCAGCCGGATCGGCGTGGGCCAGGCTGCCGCCGACCGTGCCCCGATTGCGGATCTGATAATGGGCGATATGCGCCACCGCCGCCTTGAGCAGCGGATGCGCGGTCTTTAGCCGCTCGTCATCCTCGATCTCGCGCCAGCGCACCATGGCGCCAAGCGTGACGTCCTTCTGCGAAATTTTTATCCCGCGTAGATCGGCGAGCTTGCGCAGGTCGACGAGGAGCGTGGGCTGGGCCAGGCGGAACGCCAGCATCGGCACCAGGCTTTGGCCGCCCGCGATGGGCTTGGCGTCCCCCTCCGGCGCGGAGAGGAGTTGAACGGCTTCGGGTAGCGTCGTCGGGCATGCATAGTCGAAGGGCGGCAATTTCATGACCCGGGCGCATCCTTCGGCACGCAAGGCGACAGGCGCGTACCTATCATCGCCGCGCCCGAGGGGTCAACGTGACGGGGCCTTCCGCGGACTCGACGAACTCGCCCGCATTGATGCTATAGGTTTCCCCCTGGTCGATGTCGGCCGTCCGCGGCCACCATCGAAGCAGCCGCATTTTCTCGAGGTTTCGACGCACCATGCCGCGCAAGTTCGCCTGGGCCTCATTGCCGGATCGCGAGCTTATGAAGCTGCGCTTCAAGGACCTCAAGGTCGGCATTGGCGGCACGTGGCTCGAGCGCTGCGTGGAAAGTCTGCACGAGGAACTCGCCGAGCGGGGTCTGCGGGTCAAGCCGCATGTGTGGATGTCGAACGAGTGGTTCAGCCCCGATGACACGCCCGGCATTGCCATTCCTTTCTACCTCGCCCATCCGCGACTGATGCGGCTCGAGCGCAAAAAGATGATCGACGTAGAAGGGGGAAGCGTGGCGGACTGCATGCGCATTCTCCGCCACGAAGCCGGCCATGTGGTGCAGGTGGCGTTTCAGCTGCACCGGCGACGCCGCTGGCGGGAGTTGTTCGGCTCCTCCTCGCGACGCTACCCGCGCTACTATCGGCCAAATCCGGCGAGCAGGCGTTACGTCAATCATCTGCCGCTGTGGTACGCGCAGAGCCACCCGGACGAGGACTTCGCCGAGACCTTCGCGGTGTGGCTCACGCCGCGCTCGAACTGGCGCAGGCGCTATGCCGGGTGGCCGGCGCTCAAAAAGCTGAAATACGTCGACGAGCTGATGGCCGAGATCGCTGGGCAGAAGCCGCTGGTGACGCGCCGGCTGCGCGTCGAGCCGCTGAGCCAGCTCAGGGAGACGCTGGCAGAGCATTATGCAAGGAAACAAGCACATCATGCGATCGACTATCCGAGGGTCTACGACCGCGATCTGCGCCGCATTTTTTCTGCCGATGCGAAGCATCACCGCTCGCCAACCGCGTCCAGCTTTCTGCGCCGCAACCGCGCCAAGATCAGGCAAATCGTTTCCAAGTGGACAGGCGAGTATGAGCTGACGCTCGATTCGGTTTTCGATGATATGATCGGCCGCTGCCGCGAGCTCAAGTTGCGTGCAGTCGGCTCCGAGCGGCAGCTGAGAATGGAATTCATCGTGCTGCTGACGGCAAAGACGGTGCACTCGCTCTACAGTCCGTCGCGGCGGCAGTGGCTGGCGTTATGAAGCCGCTGCGCGTTCTGGTGCTCGTGCATCCGGACCTGGTGCCTCCCGATTCGCTCAAGGGGCACAGCGAGCAGGAAATAAACAACTGGAAGACCGAATACGGCGTCGTCAGCACGTTGCGCGCGGCGGGGCATGAGGTGCGGCCGCTCGGCGTGGAGGACGAGCTCAAGCCCATCCGCGACGAGATCGAGAGCTGGAAGCCCAACGTCGTGTTCAATCTGCTCGAGCAGTTTCACGGCGAAGCCGTCTACGATCAGAACGTCGCGAGCTATCTCGAGCTGCTGCGGATGCCTTACACCGGTTGCAATCCGCGCGGGCTCGTGCTCGCGCGCGGCAAGGATTTATCGAAGAAGCTTCTCATATATCACCGCATCCCGTTGCCGGAGTTTGCCGTGTTCCCGCTGCGGCGAAAAATCCGCCGCCCGCCGCGTCTCACCTTCCCGCTCATCGTCAAAAGCCTGAATGAGGATGCGTCCTGGGGTATCTCGCAAGCCTCCGTCGTCGACAGTGACGAGAAGCTCACCGAGCGCGTGAGCTTCATCCACGAAAGCATCGGCACCGCGGCCATCGCCGAGCAATATATCGAGGGCCGCGAGCTCTATGTGGGCATCCTCGGCAACGAGCGGCTGCGCGTGTTTCCAATCTGGGAGCTCGACTTCGGCAACATGCCGCAAGGCGCCCGCCTCATCGCCACGGAAAAGGTCAAGCACGATCTGCAATACCAGGAGCGGCACAACATCGAGGTCGGCCCGGCCAAGGATCTGTCGCCGCAGCTTGTCGAATCGATCAAGCGTGCGGCCAAGCGCATCTACCGCACACTCGACCTCGACGGCTATGCCCGCATCGATTTCCGTCTCTCCGCCGACGGCGTCCCCTATTACATCGAAGCCAATCCCAATGCCGAGATCGCCCGCAGCGAGGAATTCGCCTCAGCCGCCAAGCACGACGGGCTCGAATATCCCGAATTGATCCAGCGCATCTTGGCGCTGGGCATCAGCCGCGCCGGCGTGACCGGCGTTGCGGTGTAACTCGCTGTCGTCCTCGCCAAAGCGGGGGCCCATATCCCACAGGCGGTGGTCATGGGTCCCCGCTTGCGCGGGGACGATTCACCGAAGCTCGCTCCCGAATCAGCTCCCACACCGTGGGCGGCGACAGCGGCAGCGCGCGCGGCTCAACGCCGAGCGAGGCGAGCGCGGACGCGACCGCATTGGCGATGACCCCGCCGACCGGAATGATGCCGCCCTCGCCCGCGCCCTTGGCGCCGAGCGGATTGTTGGGCGAGGGCTTTTCCTCGAGCGCGATCGCGCGGATGTTTGGAAAGTCGCTCGCCGTCGGCAGCAGATAATCGGCGAACGAGCCCGTCAGCAATTGACCATCCTCGTCATAGACGAAGTGTTCCAAAAACGTGCCGCCTAGCCCCTGCACGATCGCGCCCACGACCTGCCCGTGCAAGGTCAGCGGGTTGATGATGCGCCCGGCATCCTCCACCGCGACGTAATCGAGGAGTTCCACGTGCCCGGTTTTGGGATCAACCGCGACATGCGCCGCGTGCGCACCGTAGCTGTAGGTGCGCTTATTGCTGGCATAGGTGCTTTCCGCTTCGGCTCCGCAGAACGCGGAGAGCGGTAGCGTCTGCTGCTTGGGACCGAGCACCACGCCCGCGTCGATCGTGACCGCGCTCGCTGCGCAGCCCCAGCGCCGTGCCGCCGCAGCGCGAATCTCGTCGCGCAGCTTTGCCGCCGCGGCGAGGATCGCGTTGCCACCCATGACCACCGCGCGCGAGCTATAGGAGCCGCAGCCGTCGCTCACGTGATCGGTCGAGCCGTGGAACACGCCGCGGATGTCGTCCATCGGCATCTCCAGCGCATCCGCCGCGATCTGCGCGCAGACCGTCTCCAATCCCTGGCCGATCGAAGAGGAGCCGGTATAGACCGAAACCTTACCGTCGGGTGCGACCACCAGACGCGCGGTCTCCTTCGGGCCGGAGGCACCGCCCTCGAGGTAGCAGCCGACGGCGGTGCCGCGGTAACGCCCGTCGATCAATTTGCCCTGCACCTTCGTCTTCGCGGCCCAAGCGATTTCGTCTAGGCAGCGCGCGAGCGTCATCGCGTAATCGCCGCTGTCGGTTTCGCTCTCGATTCCGAGCGGCTCGACGGTGGCGAGCCGATGCGGCATCTCGGCCTCGGTGAGAAGATTGCGCCGGCGGAAGTCGACCGGATCGAGGGAGAGCTCGCGCGCGGCTATGTCGAACAGCCGCTCGCGAAAGAAGTCGGCTTCGTAGCGTCCGGGGCCGCGATAGGTCCCCGCCGGCGTCTTGTTGGTCATCAGCAAGGAGACGTCGATGCGGATATGCGGGATGCGATAAGGCCCGCTCAAAACCTGCGCGACGTTGCGCGCGGCAGTCGGCCCGTTGGTGCGGATATAGGCGCCCTGGTCGGTGAAAGCGTGGCCGCACAGCGCGCGGATCGTTCCATCCTTGTCGCAGGCGATCTCGAGCTCGCACTCGGCCTCGCGCGCGTGATTGGTGGCGGCAAGGTGCTCGCGGCGATCCTCGATCCATTTGACCGGCCGGCCGGAAAAGCGTGCGGCGAACGGGATCAGAAAATCTTCCGGATAAAATTCGCCGCGGGCGCCGAAACCGCCGCCGACGTCGTTTTCCACCATGCGGATCGCGCGCTCCGCCATGTCCATCTGCTTGGCCAGGATGCGCCGGTTGAGGAAGGCGACCTTGGCCGCGCCGTAGATGGTGAGCTCCCCGCACGCGGCGTCCCACTCGGCCAGAAGTCCGCGCGGTTCCATCGGCACCGCGCCGTGGCGCTGCACCGCGAATTTTTCGCGGCGAACGAAGGCGGCGTCCTTGAATGCGCTGTCGGCGTCGCCGCGCACGCCGGAAAGCGTGAGCGCACAGTTCGTGCCCGCGGCTTCGAACAGCAGGCTCCGATCCGACCGGGCGGCGGCGCTGGTGGCGACCGCCGGCAACGGCTCGATCGTGACCGCGATCGCATCGAGGGCGTCCTCGGCGGCGGCGGCACTGTCGGCCAGCACCACCGCGATCGGCTCGCCGACGTAGCGGACCTTGTCGTGGGCGAGGACCGGCTGCTCGAACGGCTTGAACTCCGGGGAGGAGTCTTGCCGCAACGGAATGGTCGGCACCGGCGCGCCGATCTCCGCCGCGGTGATGACGGCGTGCACGCCGGGGAGCTCGCGCGGGGCGGCGGTGTCGATGGAGCGGATACGCCCGTGCGCCACCGCGCTGCGCAGGATCACCGCGTGCAGCAGGTTTTGGCGGTTGAGATCGTCGACGAATTGGCCGCGCCCCCGCAGCAGCCGCAAATCTTCGACGCGCTCGATCGCGCTGCCGATGAAGACATTGGTCCTGCGCTTTTGGTCCATCTCAGATCACGATCGTCGCTTCTTGATTGAGCAGCGCGCGTGCGACGCTGAGCGCCGCAAGCGCCGAGGTTTTCGGGTTCGTGCGCGACGGCTTGCCCGCAAGCGCGATGGCAAATCGCCCGGCCGCGCCCTCCGCCTCGATCTCGTGGATGTTGCCTTGCGCGCCGGGATCGGCGACGAGTTCCACTTGTGTCGTCTCGAATCCCAGTCCGGCGAGCGCCACGGCGGCGGCCACATTGGCGTTCTGCGGGTAGAGCAGCGCGGCTTCTCCGGCCGTGCCCTTGTAGATCCCCGCTGGCTTTGCGAGCTTGCCGAGATCGACGACCTCTTCCGCCGGCGAGCCGCGCCAGGCGAGCGGCGGCTTGCGCGAGCGGTAGCGCACGGAGGTCAATCCGCCGATGCGCATGGCCGCGAGCGCGTCGATGCCGCCGATGGCGCCGGCCGGCAGCAGAATGCGGCTCTTGCCCGCGTGCGCCGCCGCTTTGAGCCGCGCAAACAGCGCCGCATCGGCGAGCGCGCCGATGGAAATCGCGAGGCAATCGATCCCGCGCGCCAGCACGACCGCGGCATGCTCCGCCACCGCCGCCTGGCTCGCAACTTCGGCAATAATATTTGGCTTGCGCGCGATGAGCTGATCGAGCGCCTCCACGATGTCGATGCCGGGAAGTTTTGCGCGTGCGACGTCGCCCCGCCCGGGTCGGGCGAGCGCGCCGATGATGTGCACGCCGCTGTCTGTTCCGGCGGCGCGCAACGCAGCGATGACGTCTTGCGCCATGCCGCCGCAGCCGATAAGCCCGATCGCTGTCATAGACCGATCACTGCGGGTTAAGCCGCATGCCCGTGAACTTCCACTGCGACAGCTCCTCCATGGCGTAGCGCACGCCTTCGCGGCCGAAGCCGCTCGCGCCGACGCCGCCGAAGGGATAAGTGTCGAGCCGGAAGCGGCTGGCGTCGTTGATCCAGAGCGAGCCGACCCTGAGCTTGCGCGAAACCTTAAACGCGGTCTCGAGGCTTGTCGTGAAGCAGGCGCCCTGCAGACCGAATTCGGAGGAGTTCGCGAGCTCGAGCGCGGCATCAACGTCGGCGACGCTTTGTACCACCACCACGGGACCGAACGCCTCCTCCCGCATCAGGCGAGCTTCCGGCGGCGCCTCTGCCACGATCGCAGGACCGAGAATGGCGCCGCGGCGCTCGGGCTTGAGCACGAGCTTGGCGCCTTTGGCAACCGCATCCTTGACCATCGCTTCAACGCGGTCGGCGGCCGCGCCGCTCACCATCGGCCCGACGTCGGTCGCGGCATCCTCCGGGTCGCCGACCTTGAGTTTTTTGGCGGCCGCGACGAACAATTCCAGAAAACGCTCGAATACCGGCCGCTCGACGATGACCCGCTGCGCCGAGATGCATTGCTGGCCGCTCGCCTCGAACGCCGCGCCGGCGATGCGTGTCGCCGCATCCTCGAGATCGGCATCCGCGCAGACGATATTTGCGGCGTTGGAGCCGAGTTCACCTACGAATTTCTTCGCGCCCGCGGCGCGGGCCAATGCATTGCCGGCGGCGGTGCTGCCGGTGACGCTGACCACCGCGACCAGCCGATGGGCGGCAAGCAGCTCGGCGGTCCCGCGCCCGCCGGGCACGACATTGAAGAGCCCGTCGGGTATGCCGGCGGTCTTGATTGCTTGCGCCATCAGCAGCGCGACCTCCGTGCCGGGCGGCGATGGCTTGACCACAATCGCATTGCCGACCGCCAGCGCCGGAGCCACCTTCTGAATGAGCAGATTGGCGGGCCCGTTGAACGGCGTGACCGCAGCCACCACGCCGTAGGGCACGCGGGTCGTGAACCCGAAGCGGCCAGCACCCGCCGCGGCCACGTCGAGCGGCAGCACTTCGCCCATGAGATGCGGCAGCTGCGCGGCGCACGCGCGCATGAAGGTTCCCACGCGCTTGGCCTCGAATGTCGCGGCTCGCCGCGGCTTGCCGATGAAGCGGATCAGCGAGCGGACCAGTTCGCCTTCGATCTTGTCGATGGCATCGGCCGCGGCCAACAGCCACTCGACGCGTTTGGCGGTGGTGGCGGCTTGATGCGTGAGGAACGCGGTGTGGGCGTGGGCGACCGCCGCATCGACGACTTTGGCGTCGGATTCGATCATGTGGGAGGCCACGCTCTCGTCGATCGGGCACACGAGGGGTGAGAGGCCGGCGTCGAATTTCACCGGCCCGCCGATCCACGGCATGAGTTGCGGAATGGTCATCGTGTTTTCCTCCTCGATTTTAGGCTTTTATACGTGCTGCCCTTGGCTGAGCGGGATGTCGCGCAGCGTGCTCGGTGCGAACAGCTCCTCGAGTGTCACCCGCCGGTCGGTCAGCCCGTGCTCGTGGGTATACTGGAGCAGCGCCTCGATCGACGGCCGGTTCGCCTCGATCCCGTAGGCGAACCAGTCCGCCCCCAAGATTGCCCGTTCCTCTTCGAGCAGCGGCTGCAGCCACGCCGAGGACACTTTTGGCGAGCCCATGTCCGCCAGCAGGTGATAGGCGTGGTCCTTGGCGCGGCAGAGCGCCTTGTACACGCTCAGCGCCACCCCGAAAGGCCTTATCATGTTGCGCCCCCTCCCTGTCCCTCCCCCGCAAGCGGGGGAGGGGACGATGTGGCACCGCCCGTGCGAACGCTTTACTCACGCAATCTGCTCCGCTTCGCGCAGGCTTTGGATCAGCGAGGTGCGCAGCAAAAAAGCGCGCGCGAGCTTGGGATCTTCCGTGGTCCGGCGCAGCTCCTCGTGATTGCGCTGGCGCACCGCGGGGTCCTTTTCCGCCAGCAGCCGCTTGTTGCGGATTGTCTGCGCCTGCGTGTGCTCGAGCGCGACGTGGCGGCGCTGGCGCTCGTAGCGGTCGAGCACCTCTGCGCCCGCTTCCCGGCGCAAAATCTTGGTGAGCTTGTCCGCCAGGTTGAATGCGTCGTGCACGCCGCTGTTCATGCCCATGGCCCCGATCGGGCTGTTCACGTGCGCGCTGTCGCCGGCGAGGATGGCCCGGCCGACGCGGAATTTTTTTGCCACCCGCTGGTGCACGACATAAAGGCGGCTGGCGACGATGTCGAACGGCTTTCCCGTGGATAAGAATTTTTGCAACCGCGCCTGCAGGCCCTCGGGCTCCGTGAGCGCGGCCTCCTCCGCCTCGGCCTCGGCGGGAAAGTGAATGCGCCAGCGGTCGGGCGGACCTTTCCAGTGGAACAGGTTCGACCATTCGTCCGGATCGGAGATGTAGTTGCGCTCGGTATAGCCGTACTTGCGGAAATCGAACGCGACTTCGACATTCAGCGTGCGATCCGGATAAGTAAACCCTTCGAAGTCGATGTCGAGCTCTTTGCGCACGATGCTCCGTGCGCCTTCGGCGCTGACGAGATAGGCGCCGCGTAGCGATTCGGATTCACCCGCCGGATTGGCGATCCGAGCTGTCACGCCGTCTCTGTCCTGTGCGAATCCCGTAAAGGTGCTCGCGAGGTGCAGCTCGATATTGGGATGCGCCTTCGCCAATTTGAGCGCCTCTTCGACGATCTTGATGCGCTCGCATTGCAGCACGTAGGGAAAGCGCGTGTCGTCCTTGAGATGAGCGTGGTCGAATTCTGCGATAAGCCGGTGCTCGCGGCGGTCCCAGTAATGAAACAGCGGCGCGATGATGCCGCGCGGCTCGAGCTTCTCGTAAAGTCCGATGCGCTCGTAAAGCTCCAGCGTCGCCGGATGGTTGGTTCCCGCGCGCGGCACTTGCTCGAGGAAATTGTCTTCGCCCAGCGCTTCGATCAGGCAGACATCGATCCCCGCCTGCGCCAAAGCGAGCGACAGACACAGCCCCACTGGTCCCGCGCCGATGACGATCACCCGCTCCGATTCTTTCTGCATGATCGTGCCGCGAACTCGGCGCGCTCCCTCCCCCCAGCGGGGAGAGGGCTGGGGTGAGGGGGGTCGAAACCTATCGAGAGACTATAACCCCCCACCCCACCCCTCTCCCTACGGGAGAGGGAGCAGACCGAGCGGTGTCGAGGAATGTGCGCGACGCGCGCAGCCTCAATTCTTCACCGCGACCACGTCCTTCACGGCGCCGACCCAGCCGGTATGGGTGAGGTCGAACAGGATGCCGAGTGGATCCTTGTACTTGGCCTCGTAATAGGAGTGCGCGGTCGCGCCCGGCTTTGCCGGCTCCGGCCGGCCGGCAAGATATTTGCCGCCCGCGCCGACCACCTTCTTCTCGGCTTCGTCGAGGTCGTCCACCCACATCCCGAAATGATAGATGCCGACCTTTTCATCTCCCTCCTGCTTGAGCAGCGCCACGTTGACGGTGCCGTCGGAAACGTAGAGTCCGCGCCGGGCCTTGCCCGCAACTTTCATGTCGAATGCGTCTTCGAAAAATTTGGCGGCCTTTTCCGGATCGGGAACAATGAGCGCGATGTGGCGAAGCTTGGCCATGAGCTGTGTCCTTGGTGAGCCGTTGGAAAGTACCAAAGAATAGCGAGGAACGGCGCCGCACGAAAGGCGCAGTGTGCCCTCTCTCGGCCTCATGCGCAGAACCTGCGACGAACTCGGTGCGCTCCCTCGCCCCGCGTAGCGCAGCGGAGCGGGGAGAGGGTTGGGGTGAGGGGCAGCTTGTGGCCGCCCCTCACCCGCACGTCACTGCACCACGTTGGCCGGGTTGAGGCTGTCGATAAGCGTGGCGCTGAAGTAATTAGAGGCCGACGCACGGCCTGCTATCGTGGGCGCGCCGCGCGGCAGGGGTGAATGCAATGTACAAGGACCTGCGCGAATTCATCGAGCTTGTCGACAAGCTTGGCGTGCTGCGGCGCATCGAGGGCGCAGATCCTCGCTTCGAGATCGGCGCCGTCACCGAGGTGGCGGCAGGACGCTCCGGCGCCCCGGCGCTTCTGTTCGATGCCATCAAAGGCTTTCCGCGCGGCTTTCGCATCTTCACCAATGCCACCACTAGCCCGCAGCGCGCCGCGCTCGCGCTCGGCATCGATCCGACATTGCGGCCGCTCGATGCGCTCAAGGCCTGGATGGAGAAGCGCAAGACATTGCAGCCGCGCGCGCCCGTCGCGATCAAGGACGCCGCCTTTCTGCAACACGCGATCAAGGGCAAGGAGCTCGACCTCGCAAGATTCCCGGCGCCGGTTTGGCATCGCCGCGACGGCGGGCCGTTTCTTGGCTCGGGCTCGATCGTCATCATGCGCGATCCCAATGGCGGCTGGATCAACGCCTCGATCTATCGCGTGCAGGTGCACGGCCGCGACAAGGTGACCGTGCAGTTCGACCACGCCGGCCGGCACGGCGCCATCATCGCCAAGAAATACTGGGATGCGGGAAAGCCGTGCCCGCTCGCCGTCGTCAACGGCGAGGATCCTGCGCTGTTCGTCGCCGGCTTCGAATATCTGCCAGCGGGACAATCCGAATACGACTTCGCCGGAGCCATCAAAGGCGCGCCGATCGAGGTTTTTTCCGCCCCGCTGACCGGCCTGCCGATTCCGGCGCACGCGGAAATCGTGCTCGAAGGCGATCTCTTGCCGATGAGCGAGAGCGCGTTGCCCGAAGGGCCGTTTGGCGAATTCACCGGCTATTATGCGTCGGACGCGCGGCCGGCGCCGGTCATGCAGGTCACCGCGGTCTATCATCGCGCCGACCCGATCCTGCTGGGATCGCCGCCGATGAAGCCGCCGCGCTTTCATTTCGGCCTTCCGCTGCGCGCCGCCACAATCTGGCAGAACCTCGAGAGCGCAGGCGTGACCGACGTGGTTGGCGTCTGGCAGCACGTCTCGCAGCTCATGACCGTGGTGGCGCTCAAGCAGCGCTACGATGGCCATGCCAAGCGCGCCGCGCTCGTCGCCGCCGCGCACAGCTACATGGCGCGCCTGGTCGTGGTCGTGGACGACGACGTCGATCCGTCCGACCTCAACGATGTCATGTGGGCGGTCGCGACCCGCTGCGAGCCGTCGGAGCAAATCGACATCATCCGCAACGCCTGGAGTTCTGCGCTCGACCCGCGCATTTCCCCGGCCGACCGGGCGCGCGACGTCACGGCGCATTCGAAGCTGATCATCGAAGCAACCCGCCCGTTCCCGTGGATCGAGCAATTCCCGCCGACCTCGGTGCTCTCGCTCGCCGAGACGCGCGCGATCGAGGAGAAGTGGGGCGCGGTGCTGAAGTAACACCAGCCGCCGTTGTCCTCCGCACCCGCGGGCCTGACCCGCGGGTCCATCGTCTTCGCAAAAAGCTTTTTACGAAACCCATGGATTGCCGGGTCAAGCCCGGCAATGACCGCGGATGGGGCGGTGTGTCACTGCACGGCGTTCGCCGAATTGAGGCTGTCGAAGAGCGCGGCGCGGTAGAGAAACTGCTTGTGCAGTTTCACATCCTCCGAGATGCGCCGCAGCTCGTCGAGATGCTGCCGGCGGATCACAGGGTCCTTTTCCTCGAGCGATCGCTTGTTCTGGATCGTCTGCGCCTGCACGTAATCGACCTGCGCCTTGCGCCGCTGGCGCGTGTAGCGGTCGAATGCCTCTGGCCCGGCGCGGCCGTACCAGACGTCGGCGAGTTTTTCCGTGAGGTTCATGGCGTCGTGGATGCCGCCGTTCATGCCCATGCCGCCGATCGGGTTGTTGACGTGCGCGGCGTCGCCCGCGAGCAGCACGCGCCCCTTGTTGAAGGTCGCGGCGACCCGCTGATGTACCGCGTAGAGCGCGTGATAGGGGATCTCGTAACCGCCGCTCCTGGGGTGGATGCCCTGCAAGCGGCGCTGGATGCCCTCCATGCTCAAGGCCTGCCCGTCGGTCTCCTCCGGCGGAACCGGCATGATGCCGCGCCAAATGCCGGGCGGGCCGTAGCCCTTGACCTTGAACAGGTTGAGCCATTCGTTGGGATCGGAAAAATAGTTGCGCGTGCAAAAGCCGCGGCCGGTTGCGCCGAAGTCGAAGCTCGTGCCGATCTTGATGAAGCGCTCGGGCCAGGTGAAACCCTCGAACTCGATGTCGGCGAGCCGCCGCACGGTGCTTCGCCCGCCATCGGCGCCGATGAGATAGCGGCCGCGAAGTTTTTCGCTCTCGCCGCCCGCATTGGTGAGCGTCACCTCGACGTGGTCGGCGGCCTGCTCGAGGCCGGTCACGTGGGTAGAGAAACGCACCTGCGCGATCCCGCTCGCCTCGATATGCGGCCGTGCCGCGCGCACCAGCTTGTACTGCTCCCACTGCACGACGAACGGATAGGGCACTTCGCCCTCGAGCAGGCCGAGATCGAACACCGCGACCAGCTCGCCGCTGACGCGGTCCCAGAACTGGAAGATCGGCGAGAGCATGCCGCCGCTCGCGTCCTCGGCAAAGGCTTCGTTCTTGAGCCCGAGCTCGGCGAGCATTTCCACCGTCGGCGGATGAATGGTGGCGGCGCGCTGATCCTCCGGCGGCTCCGCCTCCGCCTCGATCAGCGTCACCGGAATGCCCTTTTTGACAAGCGCGAGCGCCGTCACCGCCCCCACGGGCCCGGCGCCGACCACGATCACCCGCGCATCATGCTGCATCAGTTGCTCCAGACGGCGGCACTATAACACCCTAAAGTGTGCTCGGTTTTGCTTGAACAAATAGGGCGACATACTTGGTGTGTTCCCTCTCCCGCTTGCGGGGGAGGGCTAGGGGAGGGTTCGCCCCCTCCCCAACCCTCCCCCGCAAGCGGGGGAGGGAGCAGACCGAGTTCGTGGCTGGCGATGACTCCAGCTGGACGCGATCGGAGTCACACCTTGGAAATCTCGAACATGGAGGGATGAAAAAGCTCCTCCACCGCGACCTTGCGCTCGAGCAGGCCCTGCTCGTGTGCGTACTGCGTCAACGCGGTGATCTCGCGCATGTTCTCCGCGATCCCGTTCGGCCAAAAATCTTTTCCCATGAGCGCCATGGTGGCCTCGGTTTCCGCAATGAGCCACGGCAGCGTCACCATCAGCGCGTTGACGTCGAGAAGGTCGGTCATGGCCAGCGCCTTGGCCTCGCAAAACGCCTTGTAGACGCTCGACGGCAGCCAGGGATATTTCTGCACCAGCTCGTTGCGGATGCCGATGAGGTGCATGAGCGGGAACATGCGCGTCTTCTTGTAGTAGGCCTGCTCGGCTTCGCGCGTATCGGGAAACAGCCGCTTGATGTGCGGCTCGCCGCGCAGGAACGAGGAGGGCGCGCGCGCCGTGAACAGCGCGTCGAGCTCGCCGTCGCGCAGCATGCCGACCAGCGTGTGCTCCTTGCCGATCGGCTTGAGGTCGAGGCCGGCGATCGGCTTGAGCGGCGTGCGCTCCGCGCGCCCCGGCTCCTCCTGGCCGCCGCTGCGCCAACGGATGTCGGTGGGTGCCACACCGTATTCGTGCTGCAGCATGCCGCGCATCCACACCACCGCGGTGATTTGATATTCCGGCAAGCCGACGCGCTTGCCGCGCAAGTCAGCCGGCGCGCGGATGCCGGCGTCCGCGCGAATGTAGATGCCGGAATGCCGGAACAGCCGCGACACGAAGGCGGGGATGCCCACATAGGCCGACGTCCCGGCCGCGACGGTGCGCATGTAGCTCGAGAACGAAAGCTCCGAGACGTCGAATTCTTGGTAGCGGAACGCGCGGAAAAAAATTTCCTCGGGATAGAGCGGCAGATACGTGACGGCGCAGCCCTCGACCTTCACCCGGCCGTCGCGGATGGCGCGCGTGCGGTCGTAATTTCCGCAGGCAATCGTTATCGGCACCTCGACCATGGAGCCTCCTGATCGGCTTGCAGCGGGGTGGGATGGGCGGAAGCGCGGAACGCACGTCGACGGTACTTGCTTCTGCTTTGGCTGTGAAGTGTTGCAAGATGCCCGGGCGATGACGGGAGCGACGCGGCCACCTCTCCCGTCACCCGCGGGCTTGACCCGCGGGTCCATCTTCTTCGTAGGAAACTTTTTGCGAAGCGGATGGATTGCACCGCAACTCGGGCTTGCCCGAGTTGCGCACTGTTAAGCGGCGCAAGTCGGGTAAACCCGACTTGCGGTGTCAATCCCGGCAATGACGACCTTAGAGACGTCGTCTTGTTGGAGGCTGGATCGAGGGCTAGCTTTGGGCAAAAGATGGCCGCGGCCAGAGCCTCGGCCAAGGAGAAGAGTGATGATGTCCACCGTGATCGGCGGCGCCATGCTGCCCCATGCGCCCCAGTTCTTCACCATGCCGGAGACCGAGGACAAGAAGGTGGTCGCGCACGTGCGCGAGGTCGCGGCCGAGATCGGCAAGAAGCTGCGCGGGTTAAAACCCGATCTCTGGATCATCTTTTCCAACGATCACGCCGAGCAGTTCTTTCACACCAGCGCGCCGCCGTTCACCGTCCATGTCGGCGGCGAGGCGACCGGCGAGTTCGCCGGAAGAAAATTCCACTGGAAGATCCCGAGCGAGATCGGCTTCGAGATCGTGCGGGCGCTCTACCGAGAAAATTTCGATCCCGCCTTCACCAGCACGGCCAAGATCGACTACGCCATCGGAATTCCGCTGACGCATCTCGGCCACACCGGGGAGGTGCTGCCGATCTACGTGAACGCCTATCTGCCGCCGCAGCCCACCATGGAGCGCTGCTATGGCTTCGGGCAGGCGGTCGCGCGCACCGTCACCGCGCTCGGCTTGAAAACGGTGGTGCTCGCGAGCGGCGGCATGTCGCATTTTCCCGGCACCGACCGCTATTCCAATCCGGAGCTCGAATGGGACAAGCGCGTGCTCGCTAAGCTTCAGAGCGGCAACCTGAAATCGCTCATCGGCTACGACGAGCGCGAGCTCGACGACACCGGCAATATCGAGCTGCGCTGTTGGGCCTGCGCAGCCGGCGCGCTGGGCGAGCGCAAGCCCGACATCGTATCCATGGATCCGAGCTGGCATCACAACTACGCTTCGGTCGGCTTTACCGGCGGCGAGAGCGAAGCGCAGCGCACCGCGCATTACCCCGCGATCAAGCCGGAGCTGGTCGAGCTCACCTCCGCGCTGCACTCGCTTGCGCACGATGCCGAGCTGCGCGCGCAATATCTCGCCGACGCGCGCGCCTTTGCCGACAAATACGAGCTGCCGCCCGATCAGCGCGAGGCGCTGATCAAGCTCGACCTCGCCTCCATGGTGAAGATGGGCGCGCATCCGCTCGTCCCGTTCCTGGCGCAATTGCAGATTCAGCGCCAGCGCCCGCGGCCCTAGCCGCGAAGGAACCCTCGCCCCGCGAATCGCGGGCGGCGCGGCACGTGCCGTCGCCCCGCGAAGCGGGGAGAGGGCGCAAGACCCGACCGACAATCTCAATTCGGGTGATGGGGACGCGCCTCAGGCGGCCCCTCACCCCAACCCTTTCCCCGCTTCGCGGGGCGAGGAAGCTGACCGTGCGTTCGGCAGAAGCTGCGCTGCGTTCGGGACATACCAACGGTCGTTGACGCGGGGCGGCGGTCGTATTCAACTACGCGGCGAGACGCGCCGCCGGTCGGCGCATCCATTCCCGGAGCAAGCCCATGAAGAAGCTCATCTTGGAAACGACGGCGCCGTTCCAGGGACTGCCCGAGCTCGTCGCCTATGACGAGGGGCTGTTCGCGAAGGAAGGACTCGAGGTCGAGTGGGCCGACCGCGAGCAGGGCGTGGAGAAGAAGGTCGAGACCCACGTCACCAGCCCCAAGGGCGTCGATCCCTTCACCAGCCACGGCAAGCTGTTCGAGCAGGGCAAGGCGGACATGTATAACGCCTGCGAGTGGGGCAATTATTGCCGCGTGCAGGACACGAGCGCGGGCAGCCGCCAGCTCGGCCGCCGCGCGATCGTCACCTACTCGGCGCTGGTGGTGGCGCCCGATTCGCCGGTCTATAGCGCGCAGCAGCTCGCGAACCGCACCATCGGCGTGCCGTTCTATTTCGGCACCCACTACATCGCGCTGCACATGCTGGAAGGCTTTCTCCGACGCGACGAGATCAAACTCTGCCGCGCCCCCAACGGCTCGCGCTACCGGCTCGCCGCGCTGATGCGGGGCGAGCTCGACGCCACCACTTTGACCGAGCCGCACATCACGCTGGCGGAGAAGAAGGGCTGCCGCCTGATCTGCACCGCGTTCTTCCACGGCACCGAGGTCGCCTCCGAGCGGGTCGATGCAGAAACCTACGCCGCGTTCAACCGCGCGGTGCGCGAGGCGGTGCGCCGCATCAACGCCGACAAGCGCGCCTACCTGCATTACTTCATCGATTACTACGCCAAGAGCGACCCAGAAATTGCCGCGCTCAAGGTGGAAGACCTGCGCGAGAGCCGGCTCGTGGTCTGCGATCCCGCGCCTATCCCGCTCGAGGAGATGCAGCGCACCTACGCGTGGCTCAAGGGGTGGGGCATGCTGGAGGAGACGGCCTCGCCGCTTGATCTCGTCAACATGGACGTGCAGCGCCACGCCCACCAGGCGGCGGAGTAGGGGGATCTTGCATTAAGATCGTCATTGCCGGGCTTGACCCGGCAATCCATCGCTTTTCGTAAAAGCTCTTGCGAAGACGATGGACCCGCGGGTCAAGCCCGCGGGTAACGGAAGCCAGCTTGAGGCACCTGCGGTGGAACGCCGCGACGGCCGCGGTATTATTCCTGCGCGCAACGGCCTCAGGTAGGAACATGCGCAGCCTTGCCGGATCCGCCCTCGTTCTGGCCCTATCGGTTGCCCTCTTTGTTGCTGTCGGACGCAGCGAGCACGCGCGTACGGCGGAAGGCGACGATGGCGCGGCGCAAGGCCGCGAGACACAGCCGCCATCGCAGGCGCCATCGCAGCCGGCATCGACCGATACGATCTGCGGCGCGCTTGCGGCCGCCGCGGCACAAAACGATCTGCCGAGGGATTTCTTCGTCCGACTGATCTGGCAGGAGAGCCGGTTCGATCCCGCGGCGGTGAGCCGAGCGGGGGCGCAGGGCGTGGCGCAGTTCATGCCCGGGACTGCGATCTGGCGTGGGCTGTCCAATCCCTTTGACCCGCTCGAAGCCATCGCCGAATCCGCAAAACTCTTGCGCGATCTGCGTCGCGACTTCGGAAATCTCGGGCTGGCAGCGGCCGCCTACAATGCCGGCCCCGCGCGCGTGCGCGACTGGCTCGCCGGCAGGCGCGCGCTGCCCGGGGAGACCCGCGCCTATGTGCGCATCGTGACCGGCCACCCGCCGGAGAAGTGGGTCGGCGCAAGCGCGCCCATAGAGATGCAATCGGAAAAGCCTGTTCCGTGTCCCGAGATTGCCGCCTTGGTCGTCCGCGCAGCGGCACCCGCCAGCAAGCCGGCGCCCGTCTGGGGCGTGGAATTGGTGGGGGGCCCGACCGATGAGGCCGCGCTCGCAGCCTATCGCCGGTATGAGCAGAAGTACGCGTCCATCCTGGCCGGCCGGGAGACCTACATCGTTCACCATGGATTGGGGCGCGGCAGCATGGGTTGGGCCCACGTGCACGTCGCGGCCGACGACCGTTCCAGCGCGCAGAAATTATGTGCCGATCTGCGTGGCGCCGGCGTCAGCTACTGCGAGGTTCAACGCGCTCGATCGGCCCGTTGAGAATGCGCATAAGCAAAGCGCATCGCGCCGCGCGATCGCCGCTCGTGCCCTCCCCCAGCGAAGCGGGGAGAGGGCTCCTCGCCTCTGCCCGCAGATCCGAATGGGTGAGGGGCCTCTTGCCCCTCACCCCAACCCTCTCCCCGCTCCGCGGGGCGAGGGAGCGCACCGAGTTGCCGTACGTTCGTCCAGCTCATTTCACGCAGAATCGTGCAAGCTTGCTACAAGTTTGCTGAGACCGCACGCACATCGCTTGGAGCCCCCCATGCAGCTCAATGCCTTCTTCCCGAGCCTCGACATCGGCAGCGATCCCGCGAAGATCCGTGACTGGGCGCAAGCAGCGGAAGATCTCGGCTACGCGTATATCGAGGTGCCGGATCACGTCTTTGGCGCGACGGCGCGGGACGGCTGGGTCCCGCTCTACAACGAGAAGGCCTCCTTCCACGAGACCTTTGTGACGCTGGGTTTCCTGGCCGCGGTCACCAAAAACATCCGCCTCTCGAGCGGCATTCTCATCGCGCCCCAGCGGCAGACCGGAGTCATTGCGAAGCAGGCGGCGGAGGCCGATCTCCTCAGTGGCGGCCGCTTGCGGCTCGGCATCGGTCTCGGATGGAACCATGTCGAGTACGAGGCGCTCGGCGCGGAATGGAAGACGCGCGGAGCCCGCCAAGCCGAACAAGTCGAGGTGCTCCGCCGCCTTTGGTCGGAGGACCTCGTGAGCTTTGCTGGGCGCTTCCACAATCTCAACGAAGTCAGCATCGTGCCGCCGCCCGTGCAACGCCCCATCCCGATCTGGTTTGGCGGCTCGTCGGACGCCGCTCTCAAGCGTGCGGCCCGGCTAGGCGATGGCTGGATGCCGATCATGCCAGCCGACGCGCAGGCGGAGCAGAAGCTTGCGGCGTTGCGCCAAGCGCTCAAGTCGCTCGGACGCGATCCCGCGACGTTCGGCATCGAGGGCTGGCTGCGCATGCACAGTCCGGACCCGCAAGGGTGGGCGAGCGCGGCGGACGCTTGGCGCCGGCTCGGTGCCGACATGGTGATGTTGTATCCCATGTACCGCGTCTGGAACTTCGACGATCACATCGAGATGTTGCGGCAGTTCAAAGAGGTCGCGGGCGGATAGGGTGACAACGGCGCAATGCGCTGCGCTTATTGCGCCTACGCCTGAAACGCAGAGAGCGTATCGGCGTGACCGTTCGTCGGCCTAACCCACTTAGCCCTCGGGCTTGCTCCCGTTCACGCGCGTGGCTTGCTTGGCCTCGGCCGGCGTTCCCGCCGGTGTTCCAAGCTGAGCAATGAGGGCCGTGAGCCGTTCGGGAAGCGGCTCTGCGACAGGGTCATATTCGTCCCGGAGCCATTCTCCGATCGCGAGGAGCCACCCTGTTCGGTTCAGCAGCGAGTCTGCGCTTCGGTAGGGCATGGGGGCCTCCGCCCCACACCCTGCTCGTTAACGCCGTCGCGCTGACGAGGTTTCCAGCTTTTCATGGGGACGCCGCGTCGCGCCCGTGCCTCTCTGCTTGTTTCAGTCAGCTGAGTTCCCGCCAAATCATTGCTCCTCAAGGAGAAATGCCACACATGCGGCGGGGAACGGCTTGCGCGGTTCCCCGGTTATCTTCCCCAGGGGGAGGGTGTTGGTCCGAAGGAGGCGGAGCATGAGAGTAGTGACAGTGACGATTGCTGCGTTAGCGCTAATGGGCTCAGCCGCCGCGCAGGCGCAGGGCGTTTATGTCGAGACCCCGCCGGCGACGGTTTACGTCAATCCGGCGCCACCCGTGGTCGTCGCGCCGGCTGCGCCCGGGGCCGTGGTCGTTGCGCCGGGTGCGGGTGATTACGCCTATGTCCCAGCGCCATCCGGCTCCACGGTCGTAGTGGACTCTCGCACAGGAAGATCGTGCACGATTGAGCCGAACGGGCATCGCTGGTGCTGGACGCCGTAGCGCAGACGCACCCGAGTCAGGTTAAGCGCGGCGGCGCGAAGTCGCGTCGCCGCGACCATTTTGATTCTACGAGCGGCCCGCTTTCATGAACGCCGTAGCGCCATGTGCGCGAGCGGCGAGACTTTTCAGTTGCAGCGTGCAAGGCCCAGTCGGATTGCTAAATAGGATTGTCCCATGCACATCGCGCAAATAGCCCCTTTGACCGAGGCCATTCCGCCGAAGCTCTATGGCGGCACCGAGCGTGTCATTTCGTGGTTGACCGACGAGCTCGTCGCGCTCGGACATGACGTCGTCTTGTTCGCGAGCGGCGATTCGCAAACCTCCGCCAAGCTGGAGGCATGTTGGCCGAAGGCATTGCGTCTGGACGGCTCGGTCCGCGACCCGAATGCGTTGCACATGGCCGTGCTCGAGCGCGTTCGCCAACGGGCTCACGAGTTCGATTTGTTGCACTTTCATCTCGATTATTATCCGTTTTCCTTGTTTTCCCGCCAGCCGACACCATTCGTCACCACGCTGCATGGCCGGCTCGACCTGCCGGAGCACCAGATGCTCTTCGCGACTTTTCCCTCGATACCTGTGATCTCGATTTCGGACGCGCAGCGCCGCCCCGTTGCCGGCGCAGGATGGATCCGCACCATTCACCATGGCCTGCCGGAGCGGCTCTTGACGCCACAGCCGGTTACGCCGGCCTACTTTGCCTTTCTCGGTCGGATTTCGCCGGAAAAGGCCGTCGATCAGGCGATCTGGATCGCCAAGCGCTGCGGCGTGCCGCTGAAGATCGCAGCCAAGGTCGACGCGGTCGACCGCGACTATTTCGAATCCGAAATACGCAAGCTGCTCGTGCCCCCTGACGTCGAATACATCGGCGAGATCGGCGACGCAGAAAAGTCGAGCTTTCTCAGCGGCGCCATCGCGCTGCTGGCGCCGACCGCCTGGCCCGAGCCTTTCGGATTGGTGTTCATTGAGGCGATGGCTTGCGGCACGCCGGTGATCGCATTCAACGGAGGTGCCGCCCCGGAAATCGTGGAAAATGGGCTGAGCGGTTTCGTTGTCGAAAGCAGTGATGAGGCAGTTGCCGCCACCGGCCGATTATCTCGCCTCTCTCGCGCCGCCATCCGGCGGCGCTTCGAGGAGCGGTTCACGGCGCGGAGCATGGCGCGCGACTATCTTGCCGTCTATCGCATGCTTATGGATAAAGCGCTATTGCCGGCCGTGGCCTCGGCGAACCGCGCAGCTTGACGAAGTCGGCCGCGGCGTTTTTTAGCCGCGGCGTTTTTTTTAAATGCCGCTTATCGCCTTTAGGACCTTGTGGCCTACGCACCCTGGACCAGCGTTGCAATCAGCCGCAGAAGTTCCTGCTTCTCTGTTCCGTTGCCGGCGGCGATAAGAAAGGCTCCGATCTCGATATCGGCGACTTGACCGCCTGAGGGCAGGTTGGGCTCGTGCCTGACGATTATCCACGGCGAGCGACCACCGATCCCCATTAGGACTTCGGTAGATCTCTCGCGTCCGAAGGGCCATGCGATATTTCTCCATGCTCCCGCTGCGGATGATATATAGGGAGCGGAGCGCGCAGCGCGACAGCGCGCGCCAAGCATGAACCCTGGACGGGCGAAGTGCGCCACTTCCTCGACAGTCACGTAGAGCCCGGCGTCTTTGATCCTGAGGCCGTGGCCATTCTCCTCGCCGCATTCGATGCGGCGTGGCAGTCCATCAAGGCGAGCGGGCCTAGCTTTACGGACAAGCAAAAGGAACTCGTGCGGACAACGCTTGCAACCTACATCATTGAACAGGCCCGGCGCGGCGAGCTTGACCAACGCCGTCTCAGCGAAGGCGCTGTGCGTCACCTGGCTCAGTCAAACCTCAGACCTCCGACGTACGGTTGGCAGGCCGGCGGGTCACATGTTCGCCGGTAGCCTGTTCCTGTCACTCACACATGTCCTAGATGTGGAAAGTAACTCGCTATTAGACCCTCTCGGTCAGAGTCCGCATCGGCTCGGTCCGGCGGGGACAAACCCAACACGCATTCCCGTCGTCCATGGGGACCGCTGGACGGGGCCACCAATCAGTCTCGCCAGAAATCCCTAAGCTGACCGGCCTTGCCAAGAACCAGGCCAAAACACCGACTTGCCCCGCCTATTCGTCCGAATCCGTCACATCGGAAATGTTAAAGGGCTCGCACCTTTTCGCCAGCGTGATCCACGCATCCCGCAAGCGTGCATAATGTTCGCGCTCTTGTGAATCGTCTGCCTCCTGCGCCAGCGCGGCACACCGGGCGGCCGTTTCCCATGCGGTTTGGCTTTTAGATCGCATCTCTTTTGCGCCAGACGTTAGAAACAATCTCGGCAGCTGCGAATTGCCTTGGTCCGGAAGGCCCCTCCTTTCGCGGCGAAGAGCCCTTGGCCCCGCCGAACCCGGCGGGGCCTTTTCGTTGGCGTCAAATGTCCACGACCGTGGGGTCGCCTTTATGCGGCCTCGGATTGTCTTCGGGACGATTCTGTCGCTGCCGCCCGCGTGGCCTTTGCTGTGTCCTGCACCCCCTTTACCATCCTTTGTCCGAGCTCTTTTGTTTGGTCTCCTAGCAACCGAGCTTGTCTACTGACGAACTCGCTCTGCAATTGAATGAGCTCCTGGGGCTCTTTCATACGAACGAGCTTGTGCGCGAAGTCGAACGTATTTGCGAGTGTCTCGTCAGCGAGCGAGATGGAATGTTCGCAAATGGCTGCCGTTTGTTGATCAACCTCGCGGACGGCGCTGCGGGCTACCTTCAGTAGACCCTCGAAAGCGGCTCTGCTCTGATCGAGATTCTGCTCCGCTATGGCGCGAATCCAGTCGGTTGCTTGCTCGGTATTTTGTCGTGCGAAATCCATAGTGTTTCTGGCCATTGCGTCACCTCCTTAAGTGAAGCGCAGTTGAAGTGTACGTATTTGGATGGAGGCCGGAACCTGTGCGCGCAGAAAGACGCGTAACAGATCAATCGCAGCCAGACGCGTAACAGATCAATCGCGCGCTACGCCGGCCTCTGTACGATAACGGACTCTTCCAATTGCGGTTCCGAAAATTGCTCAAATCGTTGGCGCGGAGTTACGACGATGCGGGAAGGTTCCAACGAGCTGAACTGCCCATCACGACGTGATCATTTTTCAATATGTTATCTCGGCGTTCTCACATTCGCTGGCGAGACTGTCGGTAAATTGTCTGTCCCCGTGGACGAAATGTTCCCAATCCTGCGGCCCTGCGGCGACCATGGGGCGGGGAGTTCCTCCGCGACGAGCCGCGCGGCGCATTGCCGCGCTCATCAAGCCTGAGTTCCGGTTCATTCACTTGTAGCTGGAACGGGCGCTGGTGGGTCCACACTCGATTTTGTTCGGCTCATTGCGTGGAGCCGATACAACTCCAACAAAAAACGCCACTGGTTCACTTTCCTCTATTGCAGGGTTTTTTGCCCGAAATTCTAAAATCGCGCATTTCGTGATGGTCATCACATCCTGCTTCCCACGCTTACGTTACCCCACGGCTCGGCGCTTGCGGCGGGATCCACAACGTGGAGTTCGAGAAAATGACGCCGATAGGAACTCCAGAACTCGTTTTGCTGCTCCTCGCGCTCGGCGGGATGACTGCAGCTGCGATCTGGGGCGTGGCCGAGCTAGCGAAGGCGCGAAGATGAACGTGGAGCTGCCGCCAGCCTCGCCGCGGTGACCATTTTGATGGCGAGTTTCTGCGCGCGCCGGCTTGGCAAAGCGGCGGAGCCGGGGCGCTTGGATCACCCCCGCCTTAGTCTGCGAACAAACGCGCGCGTAAAGTGAACAGCCCCGCCCAAACCCATGGCCTAATGCGGTGCTCGCAAACGTTCTATCGCTCAGCGACTTTGGGTCGCGTTCGCCCTCTTTCGCGAGCTGGACGGTCGTCCTGGCAACCACCAGCACGATCGGATCCTTGCGATCCACCAGCCCCAACTGCTTAAGAGCGTCGTCAAACGCGGCGGTGATGCGCGCGATATCCTCAGCGCCAAACACCGCCGCTTCCCCTAAGGGGGCGAATTGGCATAGCAGCAACCCCATCACCCGTCCGCGAATGGATAACCCAACTTCGCCGGCGGCGCGACGAAAAAAAGAGGACCCAGTTCTCCCCAATCCTTGTCCGCTTCGCGTTTGACCGCGGGCGCCGCCTGAGTCTTGGACTTGATCCAATGCCGCGAGCGGCTGGAGACGCAGCGAGCCTGACTTGGATCGCAGCAGCCCCAATTCTTCGGCCTTACGCTTGACGTCCTCGCTGTGCCGGGCCGGGAGAGGAAACCCCCTGCGTCCTCAACAGGCTGTCCCCGCTCAGGCGCCCTTCACCAGCACATCTCGCAGCACAACGGCATCGTTGTGCGCCTCGTCATGCGCGGCGAAGACGAGCGTGATCGGCCCTTGCCGCGCCAGCGCGCGCAGGCGCTCGAGCGCGTCGGGATGCTCGCGCAGCTCTTTCAGATACCGGCGCCGGAATTCCTGCCAGCGCGCCGGATCGTGGCCGAACCATTTCCGCAATGCGCTGCTCGGCGCGACATCCTTCATCCACTCCTCGATTGCGGCGTCCGCCTTCTTGACGCCGCGCGGCCACAACCGGTCGACCAATATGCGCGTGCCGTCGCTCGCGGCCGGCGCCTCATAGGCGCGCTTCAGCTTGATTTTGGCGGCGCGCACTTTTTTGCTCATGAGCGACGGCTGCGGAAAAGATCTGCTATCCGCCCTTCCCGACTCCATGTGTTGCGGCCCGCGGCCGATTTCCAGCCTCGCAGGTCGCAAGAAACGCAGCGCATCGCGCCATCGCATATCGCACCGTGTGCCCGCGACAGCGGCTTGTAGCCTGGGTTGACGCCCGCGAACACGGGCGGAAACCCAGGGGCGGTGCGGCCGCTCCGTTTAGGCCTAAATGGCGGCGCGCTGACAAGAAAAATCACGAACAGTGATCTGGTTCATATTCGGCTGACGAGACCGTTTATTTAATTCGATTCAGTCCCACTCTGTCTGCGCAGATCAACGGTCCGGAGGAGCGTCCAAAATGTCGGGCTCGGATCGGTATTCATATCGCAGGATGGGAAGCAAGGTCATCCACCTTGCATGTCTTGTGTTGCTCAGTTTCTTCGCCTGCTTCGCGGTCAAAGCGGATGAACCCCCAGCCTGGTCTACACCGGATGCCGTCGTCCAGCAGATCGCAAAGTGCCTGCACGACGGCAAAGAAGTCGTGATGGGGGTCAAGCCCGAAGACCGATGCGTCGAGCGGTCCGCCGGCGCCTCCATTGCACGGGCCGCAGGGATGCCATTCGAGACCGACATTGCTGCCGTGTCCCGCGATCAGAATGATCCACGCGCGCTGTCTGGAGACGTGATCAGGCGGCTCGTCCGTCAAGCCGATTAGCCCATTGCGCCATCAGGCATCAGGATCATCGGCGCCGTATTCTGCGGGGACGTTGACCTGGTCGGCCTCAAGTTGAGTTACTCCCTAGTCTTGGACTACTCGGGGTTCAACAAACGCGTTTTCGGCCGCAACGTCAGGATACACGGAGATCTGAGCGTCGAATCCAGTGTCGTCCGTGGGGCATTCGTGCTTACGCGGTCCCGTGTGGATGGCTCTGTTTATCTGAGCGACGGATTTATGTTTCGGTCCGTCGCATTCGATACGCAAATTGACGGATCTTGGCACCAGGTCAACAGCATCACGCTGAAAGAGGCTGACTTTCACGGCCTCAAGGTATCGACCGACTTCGACTTGTCCAGCTCCGCGCTTACCAAGCTGCTGATCACGTCGAGCCAAATCAAGGGCGGCTTGTATCTCACGGGCAGCGAAGCGAGATGCGCCTATCAGATCAAGGCCAATGACATTCGCTCGGCTGCAATGGAGAAAACCGGGTTCGGCTCTTTGGTTTCGCTCGACGGCGCAGCCGTAAGCGACGAGACGAAACGGCCTGTCATCTACGCCTGGTGGAAACGGCTATTGAGCCCGGTCCAGGATGCCGGCCAGGACGTAGCCAAAAAGTACGCGCCGGTCTCGGCGAGGCTGAGCAGCCCGAGTGTAAGCGATCTGGTGCAAGCAGAGATCCACCGTGTTGCCGCAGCCGAGTCGAAGGATGCTCTCCCGGGCTGCGATGACATGGCCGCGTCGAAGAACGCCGAATTCCAGTTTTTCGACAACCAGGTGCAAAGCCTCTGTTTGCGCTCGTTCGGATGGCTTGCCCCTGCTCCCGGGACTGCTGACCCAACCAGCATATTGGCCTTGCATGGAACGAAGGTCGCGAACAACCTAATCATCGATGTGGGCGATTCGGAGCAAAAGAAAAGCCTGTCGGACCCGGAGTCCGGGAAACGGAAGGAGCTGGCGAAAACGCGACGATTCGAAGCGCTCAGCGTCTCGATGGACACGCTTATCTTCAATTTTTTAGCCGATGAAACGCAGGATTATGTGACATACCTCGACGGTTTTAAGTTCAATCAGGTCCGTGACGGCGCGTTGGATTGCGAGTATCAGCAGCCAAAACCTGAAGAGACCGGTCTTGCAGCCATAGACAAGAATGGAGCAGCCAAGCGCAGAAGGATCAAAACCGGGGTCGCGGTGCCGGACGTCAAAAATGTCGAGCATTGGCTGCAAAGAAATGGAGCATCGTCGTCGCAGCCGTACACGGCATTCGTAGATGCGCTCGACAAGGCCGGCGGCGACGCCGTGCACCTCCGGATCGCGCAGAAGAGCCGCGACGTATGTGAAAACACGATCCCATGGCTCGGATGGACCATTAAGTGGTTCTGCAACAAGCGAATACGCTCTCAGGCAGCCCTAGAAGCTTACGAAGACCCCTCAGATCGAAGACCTAGAAGTGCCGTGGCCGAACGCGCGAGCGCAGTAGTTCGCGGCGGGACTGACATCCTCGTCCTCGTCTATCAGTGGGTCCTGTGGGGGCTGGCAGATCATGGCTTCCGCCCAAGCAAGGCGTTGCTGGCGACGCTGCTTGTACTCGGCGCGTTCTGGCTGTCGTTCTGGTTCAAGCTGCGGATTGTCGGCTTTGAGCCAATACCAAAAGAAAAATCGAAACAGCATCTAGGAGAAAAGCAATCAGTGGCCGGTCCGGATATCTGGCCCATTGGGCCGCTGTTCCTGTTTGACCGTTTGGTCCCGGTATACAGGATCAGAGACGAGCACTATTCGATCGCGAGATACTTTAGAGGGGCGCGCCCCGATGAGATTCCTGAGCATCGCAACCCCGGGAAACCGCCGTACCGGATGGCATTTTTTCGAAAGAATTACTTTGTCTGCCCCGTTGGAGAGGAAGAAAAAGCGCGAGCGGAGAAATGGCTCGTGGTTTTGCGTGTTATCGGGGCAGTGCTTAGCGTGTTCCTGTTGGCGGCGATAAACGCGTTGACCCGCGGTTGAGTCATTGAGCATTGAGCACGGTGCGACAAAGCGGCGGCAGATCGTCCACGGTGAGCGGCGCCTTCGGCGGCGAATCCGGACCGCTCGGCTGATCAGCTGAGCTGAGCCAATCCTCGAGCTCCCTTCCGCACCCATCCTCGCTGAGCGGCGGCTCTTGCGGTGTACACTCGACGCTGCCGGAAGGGGCAGGTGATGCGCACGTGAAAATGATAATCGTGCTCCCACCAGGGCCGCATTTTTGCAAGCCACGCGCGATCTCCCTCGGTTGTCTCGCAGAGTGCCTTCTTGATTGCCGCATTCACAAAGATGCGTTCCACCCTGGGCTCTTCCGCCGTCACCTTGAGCAGATCCGTATGCCGGTGCGTCCAGATTTTGGGATTAACGTTGCGGCGGCCCGCGGCGACGACGACGGTGGACATCATCTCCTCGCGCTCCAGAGGAGTGAGCACGCGGCGAGGCATTGGCCGGAACCAGATATTGACATCGAGCCCAATCTGATGGCTTGCATGCCCGGTCAGCATCGGGCCGCCCCGCGGCTGTGCGATGTCGCCGACGAGCAATCCTGGCCAGCCGATGTCGGAGGCCTTGCGCGCAATGGTTTGCAGTGAGGAAATGAGATCAGGATGGCCCCAATAGCGGTTCCGCGAAACCCGCATTACCTGCCAATGCGGGCCGTCGATTGGCAGCGGCACGGCTCCAGCGAGACAGCCGTTGGAATAGAATCCAATTGCGGCCGGCTTCAATGCTGCCGGCGTGAGTTTGCGGGCAAAGAATTCCTTTGCGGGCGTCGACGGATTCTCCGGGTCCTGGATTGCAGGCAGCGGCTGCGGGTGCAGCTTGCCTTTCTCCTGTGCTGCAGCGGTGCAAATGCCGAGCATTGCCAGGAGAAATGGCCAGCACAGCCAATTCATCGCGATCTGCATTGAGATACCGGCTCTCCGCGCTTCGCGCAGCCGATTACCGGCACGACAGCCAACTGAGCGCGCCGCGACCGGCCACGGTACTACAGCGTTGCCGAGTAGCCGGGGCATTCCTGCTTGCTATGCTATGCCGTTGAGTACAGCAAGAACGACAACGACGCAGATCCCGTAGGCGGTAAGCGCGGGCATTTGACAATCCCTCTTTCTCGTCGCTCCGCCCGCACGGTTCGATCATAGATGCATTTTCAAACTGAGGCACTACCGTACGCTGCTTCCGACAGGATTGCCCGGGGACGACATCGCGCGCCGGAAAAATTCAAACTGAGGCACGACAGACCGTCCTAACCAGTGGGCAGGCCGGCGGGTCACATGTTCGCCGGTAGCCTGTTCCTGTCGCTCACACATGTCCTAGATGTGGAAGTAACTCGCTATTTAGACCCTCTCAGTCAGCGTCCGCACCGGCTCGGTCCGGCGGGGACAAACCCAACACGCATTCCCGTCGTCCATGGGGACTGCTGGACCGGGCCACCAATCAGTCTCGCCGGAAGCACAGGCCCAAACTTGCAGCCGCCGCCGAGGCTGCCGAAGGCATCGACATCGCGCGCTTCGAGGATTTGCAACTTCACCGAGAGCGATTGTGTCTCTGCGGCGGGAGTGCATTTCAGTATGGTCCCTCGTAAAGCCTCGGGGAAGCGGGACGGGTTACTTACTTCGGAGGCAAGACCGCGATCGCCTCGATCTCAAACACTGCGCCCGGCCGCGCGAGTTGCGGCACGCCAATAGTGGTGCTGGCTGGGGGTGCCGCCGTGTTCACATACTTGTCCCGCACCTCACGGTAGGTGCCGATGTCGACAATATAGTTGTTGAGCTTGACGACGTTCCCAAAACTCGCGCCGACGGAAGTCAGCGCAGCTTTCACATTCTCGAGCGCGATTTCGATCTGTTCGCGTGCATTGGCCCCCATTTTGCCTGCCTTGTCGATGCCGAGCTGGCCAGCGAAATAGACAGTGCGGCCGGGTCCCGTCACTTCCACCACATGGCTGTAGCCAGGCGGCTTCGGCAGGGCGTCGGGGCACGAGAAGCGGATGTTGTCTGGCATGTTTCAACTCCTGTCGGTTGACTGCGTGTAGGCAGGAAGGAACAAACTGGATGGCTCGCAGCTGCGACCAAAAGTCGATGCTCGAAAAAACGGCAGCACATAGACTAGGCTTGGTCAGTGCAGAATGAAAGAAATCCGCAATGATGAAGATCCTATTGTTGCAGGGCGCCAATCTCACATTTCTCGGACGGCGTGAGCCGGAGCTATATGGCTCGACAACGCCAGCCGAACTCGAAGCTATGCTGCGGCGCCACACTCACGAGCACGCCTACCAACTGGAAATATTCTACACCAACGTCGAGGGTGAAGCGATTAATCGCATTTACCAGGCTGCCGACGAAGGCTTCGACGGCCTGGTCATGAATCCGGCGGGCTTTACCTACGCGGGCTTTGCCTTGAAGGATTGCATCAAGGGAGCGGGGTTGCCATACGTGGAAGTGCACATCACTAGTATTGCCAAGCGTAACATCCACTGTGTCTTGTCCGACGTGGCCGAAGGAATGATTACCGGCTTCGGGATTCACTCATACATTCTGGGTCTCGACGCGATGCTCGAAATCCTAAAAAAGAGAACAATGGGACGCTGATAGGACGGTACTTGGATCGCAGCAGCCCCAATTCTTCGGCCTTGCGCTTGACAGAGGAAACCCGCTACGTCCTCAACAGGTCGTCCCCGCTCAGGCGCCCTTTACCAGCACATCTCGCAGCACAACGGCATCGTTGTGCGCCTCGTCATGCGCGGCGAAGACGAGCGTGATCGGCCCTTGCCGCGCCAGCGCGCGCAGCCGCTCGAGCGCGTCGGGATGCTCGCGCAGCTCCTTCAGATACCGGCGCCGGAATTCCTGCCAGCGCGCCGGATCGTGGCCGAACCATTTTCGCAATGCGCTGCTCGGCGACCTCCTTCATCCACTCGTCGATCGCGACGTCCGCCTTCTTGACGCCGCGCGGCCACAGCCGGTCGACCAATATGCGCGTGCCGTCGCTCGCCGCCGGCGCCGCATAGGCGCGCTTGAGCTTGACGTTGCCGGATCGCACTTTTTTGCTCACGAGCGGCCGCTCCCAAAAAGAGCCGCCAAAACGTTCGCTGGATGTTTCAGCCAGGGGACGGCTGCGCCCCGCACCGTCAGGCAATTCGCGATCCGGTTCGACAGTGGCCACACTTAGGCCGCACTGATCCGTGATGAGGAGGACGCTTTCTTGCTGATGGTCTGACTCAGCCCCGCTGGCCAGGAACCTGGCCGGGCTCTTTTACCGAAACTGCCGTCGGACTGACTGGGTTAGAGGTCTGTATCAGTAGCGTTCTGTAGGGTCGAACCCCGCCTAGGCATCATCCAGCCCCCTAGGCGGGGTTATCCGTAGTGGCACTCGGCCGAGATTCAGGTTAGACTGTTAAAGTCAACCTCCTTCTAGGTCCTGCTACTTGAGCCCCGCTCCGGCGGGGCTTTCTCGTGGCGGCCTCAGTTGGCGGCCTCGTTATAAACACTATTCCTAGCGCTGAATTGCCAAAGCAAGAATGTTAAGTCCTATCGCCACAGCGAGCGTGATCGCGGCAAGGGCAAGCCACATCTCTCCTCCGTTCCGCGCCTATAAGTTAGCGCGCGCTTGCTATTGTCGGTCCCGATATTTAGGTGCCCGCAGCGATCCCCTCAAGGCCCGGTTCTTCTTTCGATTTCAAAATGATCCTCGCCCCCTGGCGCATCTCCAGATGTGCATCCGGATAGACGAACAGCGCGGCGAGCAAGGGAAACGGAGGCCAACTGACCAGATCGAAACAGAGTGGAGGCTGAGAGACATCAATTTAATGAGCGACCCGATCGACATCGGCAGAGGAAGGCCCCGGGAGAAGAGTGGATCTCGACCGGGGCCCTAGCGTTCCCTGGGGATCTGGGGGATCGTTGGGGAACACCGTTCACATTATAAGCGTCGTGCTCTACCCATAGCAAAGGGGCGCAGAACGGCGATACTGCGCCCCTTTTCCGCTTCCTCCCCCACCCCCGGGATCAGCAATAAGGAGAATGAAATTGCGGCTGGGCGAGGGCGCGAGGTTGCTTAGGTCGTCTAATTTTTGGAAGCCGAAGACGAGGCCGCCGCTGGCGAAATCTCCCTGCCTGATGTGAAGGCGGACTGATCGCCAAAAGGCCACTCGGGCGCTTAAGCCGAGTGGCCTTTGAGACGAACTGCCGGACTGATCCGGTTCCGCTCGTCGCGACACTAACGAACAAGGATGCGTCTTGGTTTCTTGGATCAGGCAGCGTCGTCGCCTAGGATAAAGTTCAGCGCGTCGGGCCGAGATGGCCCGATCGGCAGACGAAGGCCCCGAGGGAGAGACCGGGCGGCAACGTCACCGGCCTGTCGATCGTTAGCGATCTCGGACTTCTGATGGGAGTCGAGCGCCTGCGGATTTTGCAGTTCGTGCGGGAAGATCTCCTGCCCAAGCGCGGCCAGCTTGGCCCGCACCGCCGGGTCGGCGAGGGCCTCCACGACTACGGCGTTGAGACCGAGGAGCCGAGCGAAGAGGGAGAGGAGGCGCGCGAGCCGACCTCATCCGAATGCCGTAGTTTCAATGATGTCGACGCCGCGGATGCGGTCAACGAGATAGATCAGTCCGCGATCGTCGATGGTCACGTCGTTGGAGGACACGCGGTCTGCGCGGTCAGTCGGATCCGGCAAAAAATGTCCGACCTCCCTGGGCACGAACGGATCCGCGATGTCGACAAGACGCAGGCCCTGCGCAAACCAGGCAAACGGGATCACTGTGCCGCGCAAACGCTCCGATGGCTGATGGCACCCGCTCATCGGCGGCTGTGGGCTGCCGTCGAGATCGAGTCCGGGCACCTGAAAGGTCGCAATCGGCACCGGCTGCCGCTCGACGGTGATGTCGTAAATCCTGCTGAAGGAGGGAGCCGACGGCCGCAGCTTCGCCACGTCCTCGTCCGCCACCACCATGATGTTACGTCCCTTCAGCGGCTGCGGAATTGGCAAACAGGTGTGCGTCGGGTGCGGAAAAGCCGGGCTGGTGTTGGTATGCGAGACAACCTTCGGTCGCGACATGTCGGAAATGTCAAGGATGAAGAGGCCATGGTGCCAGTAGCTGACATAGAGACGATCGCCCATGCGGAGCGGATGGTGGCAACGCGGCGCCGCCCCATCTTGCCATGGATAAGGCTCGCCGCCGGCCTTCCACTGGCCCGGGATCCACCACCGCCCCACCTCGACCGGCTTGGCCGGATCGGCGAGGTCGAGGATCATCATGATGTTGCCCACGTAGCCTTCCGCCGTCGGCGAGATGTAGGCATAGCGGCCATCGAAATCATAGCGGTGCACGCCGCGACCGGTCGTTCGCCATTTGATGATCGGTTTCGGATTGCTCGGCTGCGATACGTCATAAATGCCGAGCCCGCCGCCGAAGTCGGCCGCACCGCCTTGGCCGATCTTCTCGTGATTGACCAGCATGATCCCGTCCGACACTCGCACCTTGTGCGAATGCCAGCCTTCCGGGATATTGATGGTTGCCAGCTGGCGGGGATGGCGCGGATCGGAAACGTCGACGACGGTCGTTCCGTGCGGCGCCGCCATGTGCGCGATGTAGAGCGTCGTGCCGTCAATCCAAACCTGACCGCCGCCCGGGCAGTCCAAATGCGACACGAGGCTGGTGTTGGACTGGCTCGGCACTGCCAACTCGAATAGGTTACTCCCCCACCTTGCCGCAGGCGCAGCCGGGGTGCAAATCTTTGGCCGCGTCGATGCTCACACCAACTTGACGATGTCCCCTGTGGCGTCGCGACCCCATTTCTTGAACAGGTGGAAGGATTTCAACGCGGGCTCGTCGCTCGCGACGAACAGGATCGCCGGTCGTTTCTCGTCGCCGTTGATGTGCTCGAACCAAGAACCGCCGGGCACCGCGAGATTATCGAATTTTTCCCAATCGAAACGCTTGCCGTCGATGACCGAATGTCCCTTGCCCTCGAACGGAGCGGCCAGCAGGCTCGCAGTCTGCCGGACCGGACGAGTTTTCTCGCCAGGGCGCAGCACCTGCGCGAAGAAAGTCATGGTCTTGAATACCGGCCCGCCGCTCAGCGGGTCGGTGTATTCGATCGACAGCGCCTCGTAGGGATCGCCATCCCACTCGATGAAGCGCTCGATCAGCTCCTGCATTGCTTCCCAACGGTAGACGTACATCGGCGAGGAAAATCCGGCGCCGCGGTGGTGCTGCAGGAAGCGGGGCTTGAGGCCGCCATGGTCATAGGCCCGCGCCGAATAGTCGGTCGGCACGGTGGCGGTCTGCTGCTTCTTCTTGACCGGCTTGCCGTCGATCATCTCCGTGTAATCGTGCTCGAAATAGACGGCGTTGAGCGTCTCAACCAGCGGCAAGTCCAGGACGGAGAGATTGATTGCTGGCTCGTTGCCGACGTTGCCGTGGTTGTGCCAGGTGTCGACCGGCGTGAGCACCATGTCGCCCGGACCGAAGGTGATGTCCTCGCCGCCGACGCCGGTGAAATTGCCCTTGCCCGTCAGGCCGAAGCGAATGGCGTTGGGCGAGTGGCGGTGCGGCGGCATCACCTCATTGGCGTCATTGAGCCGGTACGCAGTATACATTGTGCTCACTGTCGCGCGCCGCGGCGACAGGCCGGGATTGACCAGGATGAGCGAACGGCGCTCCGAGTCGTCCATCGTGACCAGTTCGGCCGCCCGAAAGAGGATCGGTTCGATATCGTTCTTGTAGCTCCACCGATGGGGTACGGCCTTTTGCGTGCCCATCAACTGCTTGATTTCATCATGCGCGACCTCGGTCGAGGTCGCCCAGAAGGGGAACATGCTCTTTGCGGAAATATCGCTGTAGAGTGCTTCGAGAGCTGCCTCGCGGTTCGGAAGACGACGCGCAGCAGTCGATGATTTGCTCATGTGGTCGCTCCCTCGAAGGTCCGGGCTGACACGTTGCGCAAGCGTAACATAGGCAGCAGCGGCGCACCACTGCAGCTATTTCAAGGGCACCAGTATCAGCGTTGCGAGCTGTTCTTTCGACAACGGCGCGGCGATGTACTTAAAGCTCACCGCGTCTGCCATCGCCAGATCGAGACCCTCGATCCGGTCGGGCAAGACGTTATTTTTCGGGTAATAGTCTTCCGGCGCCAATCTTGCGATCGCTTCCGGAATGCGGGCCCAATCCGCAAAAGCGGATACCGCAGCCTTATCCGCATACATCCAATCGACCACCTCGCGGTAGGCCTGCAGATAACGCACGAAGACGGCCCTACGCGACTCGATGGCGTGGGCATTCACCGTCATGAAGCGCGCGGTCTGATTTCGCAATTCGGGAACGTCGCTGGCCCGCATGATCTGCCTGATCTTTCCGTCCCTCAAGAGATCGACCGCGAACGGCGGTGACGTCCAACCGACGTCGATCTGGCCGCTCATGACCTGGGTGAGGGTGGAAGCCGGGCTACCAGTAGCTACGGGCTTGTAGGTGACACCGAACACTTTCTGAAAAGCGTGCACAGCGGCATAAGTGGATGATCCGGCTGTGGAGTAGGCCACACTCTTGCCTGCGAGATCCTTCTTGTCCTTGACGGGTGAGTCCGCTTTCACGTACCAGGTGAGGTCATTCGCGCCCGTGTGCGTGGCCGCGATCACACGAATCGGCGCGCCCTTGGCAAAGGCTCCGAACGTATTGAATGTGCCGACCCCAGTGCCGATATCGGCGCTGCCGGAGATCACGGCCTGCTGGGTTTCGCCGGCGCCCTGGGTATAGAAAACCTCCAGCACGAGCCCCTGCTTCTTGAAGAAGCCGGCATTTTGCCCCAGCTCCGAAAAAGAATTCTCCCACGTCCCTGCCAGTCCCCCGGCAATGCGCAATTTGTCCTGCGCGACAGCGGCGCAATTCAAGCCGACAAAAAGCGCGAACGCCGGCATTGCGAGCCTGAGACTAAGCTTGATCATGTCCCGTCCTCCAGGCCACTACGCGATGCAATTCGATCAACTGATCAACGAACCGAATTCATGATCCGTCGTTCGAAGCTCCGAGTGGCGCCGTTGCCCATATCATACCATTTTGCTCATGGCTAAGTTCTCGCCTGTCTGCGGTGGTCCAGATGGCCGGTCGTGGATCAACACAGCTATGTCGGCAACAACGGCGGCTCTTGGCGAATCATGTCCGCGGCCTTCTCCGCAATCATGATGACCGGCGCGTTGATGTTGCCCCCGACCAGGTCGGGAAAAACCGACGCGTCGACCACGCGCAAGCCGTCCACCCCGATCACGCGCAACTTGGAATCCACCACGGCTATCCTGTCGGAAACGGCGCCCATCCGACACGTCCCCGCCGGATGATGCGCGGTCACCCCGGTCTTGCGCGTGTATGTCTCAAGCTGCGCGTCGGTGGTGACATCGGCCCCCGGGTCGATTTCCGCGGCGATGAACGGCGCGAGCTCACGGCGGCGGGCCAGATCGCGGAAGATGGCGATGCCGTTACGGAGTTTCTTCCAGTCGTTCGCTGTCGAGAGCAAGGCTTGGAAAATGCGCGGATGCGCGAGCGGATCGGCGGATGCAAGCGTGACCTCGCCGCGGCTTTCGGGCCGTAGCAGCACAATACGGCAGGCAAAACTGTCGGCAAACGGCTGCTTGAACGGCGGCAGATAGGGCGATGCCAGCAACGAGCCGGAAATGAAGAGAAGCTGGATGTCAGGGATCGGTTCGCTCTCCTCGCTCTTCACGAAAGCCGTGATCCCGCCGGGAAGATCGGTGGCAAAACCCCGACCAAACACGAAGCCGTTGATCAACCCAAGCGCCATCCGGTCGAGGCGCATGTTTCGCAACAGCGGGCTGTCATCGCACCGGCCATAGATCAGCAAGGCGGCCGCATGGTCCTGCAGGCTTTTGCCGACGCCGGGAAGATCCACTCTTGCCGGAATGCCGCACGCGCGCAGTGCGTCTGCGTCGCCGATGCCGGACAGCATCAGGAGCTGTGGGGAATTGATCGAGCCGCCGCACAGAATGACCTCGCGGCTCGCCTCGACCAGATGTTTCTCGCCATCCTTGAGGTATTCGACGCCGACAGCGCGCGATCCCGCAAGCACGACGCGGGTGACATGTGCGTTGATCGTCACGCCGAGATTGTCGCGGCTCAGAACCGGGTGCAGATAGGCAGTGGCCGCGCTTTCGCGCCGGCCATTGCGTATGGTCATCTGCATGCGCGCGAAGCCATCCTGTCGCGCGCCGTTGTAATCATCGTTGAAAGCGTACCCAGCCGCCTGCGCAGCCTCCAAATAGGCATCGACGAGCGGGTCTTGATAGCGCGACCTGCGCGTGGCGAGGGGACCACTTCCACCGCGGTAATTGTTGTCGCCGCCGCCTTCCCAGCTTTCCTGCTTGCGGAAGTAGGGAAGCACGTTTGCATAGGACCAATTGGGCAGCGACCGCGACGCCCAACGATCGTAATCGGCCCGATTGCCGCGCACATAGGCCATGGCGTTGATCGACGACGAGCCGCCCACGACCTTGCCGCGCGCGACTTCGATGCGGCGACCCGCCATAGTGTCCTGCGGCTCGCTGTCGTAGCCCCAGTCGTAGATGCGCTGGAGCAGCACCTTGCCCCAGCCAAGCGGAAGCTTGAGGAACGGGTGCCGGTCCCAACCGCCCGCCTCCAGGACGAGAACGCGCACGCCGTGATCCTCTGTCAGCCGGTTGGCCAGCGTGCATCCCGCAGAACCCGCTCCGACAATGACGTAATCGTAGGCCTTCGGGATCTTCGCCATGTCGCAAGATAGGGAGTCTCATCTCGCCGCGCGGACTTTCCCGCAGTCGCCATCCTTGCAACCCGCACACGGTCTGGCAACGCTGCAATTCGCGTGTGCAAATGCAAGATCAGGCTTGAACATGGCCGTCTTCAAGTTTCAAACTTCAACCACATCGAGTTCTCGGCCCGCGCACCAACCATGCCTGACGATTTGCACATCCCCGCGCCGCCCGCAATCGCGCTTCACCTCGCGCGGATTGCAGTCTTTGCGGCGCGCGCGCTGCTCGGCACACTTCTTGTCGGCATGATGCTGCTCAACGTTGCGAATGCGGTTTGCCGCTATCTGTTCGGCGTGGTGCTCATCGGCGCCGATGAGCTCCTGGTCTTCGCCATGATCTGGATAGTGATGATCGGCATGATCCTAGTGACGATCGACCGCCGCCACATTACGCTCGATTTTCTTGCGAACCGGCTGGCGCCACGCCCGCGCATCGCGCTCACCATGTTTCATCACCTCATTATCGCGATCGGCGGAACCTATGCGGCCGTTCAGTGCCTGGAGTTCACGCGGCGCGTAGCGACCATCGGACAAACCAGCATGGCGATCGGCTTTCCCATGTTGTTCGCGCATTCGGCGCTGGTTGTGGGGTTTGCGGGGACGGCGCTAGTAGCGGCCGTGCTCCTCGTCAGCGGCGGCACGGAGCTCTTCACCTCAGACCGCGCCACGAAGACCAAGCTGCCATGATCTGGACGCTGGCAGTTCTGCCAATGGCGCTGCTGCTGCTAGGCACACCTATTTTCGGAATCTTTCTGATCGGGGCGGTCGCGACATTCATGTTGTTTCTGTCGGTGCCCCCGGTCGCGCTCCACCAGATCACGTTCGGAGCCATGGAGAACTACGCGTTGCTTGCCGTTCCGTTCTTCATTTTTGCCGGCGAGTTGATGAGCGGTTCCGGCATCGCGCGACGCCTGATCGTCTGGGTTCTGGCGCTGATCAGCCGCATACCGGGCAGCCTCGGGGTTGCGACCGTCGGCGCCTGCACGCTGATCGGTGCGATTTCCGGCGCGAGCACCGCCACCGTGGCGGTGGTCGGGAAAACGCTCTATCCGGGCCTGATCCGCGAGGGCTACGGCGTGCGGTTCGCCTCAGGCCTGCTCAGCTCCTCGGGCTCAATCGACATCATGATCCCGCCGAGTATAGCCATGATCCTGTTCGGCATGGCGGCGGAGCAATCGATCGCAAAGCTGTTCGCGGCCGGCGTGCTGCCGGGATTGCTGATCGCCTGCATGATGTCGGGCTATGTCGTGATCATGGCTCTGCGGATGCGGATTCTGACGCGCGGAGAATTCGATTTTGCGCGGCTTCGGGCAGCCACGTGGGACGCGGGGCCCGCCCTGCTGATGCCGATCTTCGTGCTCGCCGGGATTTATCTGGGCTGGTTTTCTCCGACCGAGGCGGGAGGCTTCGCCTGCCTCTACGCGATCCTGGTGGGGCGCTATGTTTACCGCGAGATGAGCTGGAAAGGCGTGCTCGATGCCGCCACGCAGGCAGCCTTCATCACCGCGCAAATCCTGATCATCGTCGCGACTGCCGCGCTGTTCTCCTGGATCCTGACCGTCAACGGGGTGCCGCAAGCCATTACTGGAGGGCTGACGGGGCTCAACCTGCCACCCTGGGCCTTCCTCATGGCAGTGAATGTCATTCTCCTGATCGTGGGGTGCTTTCTCGATCCGACCTCGGCGATCATCGTGCTCACGCCACTATTCATGCCACTGGTCAAGGCCCTTGGCATCGACCCGATCCACTTTGGGATCGTCATGACGGCGAATATCGCGATCGGCATGTTCACGCCGCCGTTCGGATTGAACATCTTTGTCGCACAATCAGTGCTGGGCGTGCCGCTCGACACTATCTATCGCGGTGTGCTTCCATTCGCCGTCGTGCAGATCGCCGCGCTGTTGATCATTACCTACTGGCCCGGACTTTCGCTGTATCTCGCCACCGCGCTCTGAAGCTTCAGGAAACGCCCATGCCCATCAACCGATTGCTGCAAGCCACGTTCGCAGCCCTTGCCGTCACGGTTCTAGCGTCAGCGCAGCCGGTGGCGGCCCAGACCGTCATGAAGCTTGCCAATGCCACCATCAACGACGTGCAGCATGAGTGGCAAAAGCTGTTCGCCGCCGACCTGCAGAAACGCGTCGGCGACAAGGTCAAGACCGAAATCTATCCGGCGAGCCAGCTCGGCGC
>Ga0126372_10000007_pt1 | contig 48292 bp, 44 predicted proteins | sample PanSoiMetaPlot_6_FD_92762 | JGI IMG/M metagenome (GOLD analysis project Ga0126372, IMG submission 92762) | Tropical forest soil microbial communities from Panama - MetaG Plot_6 | ecosystem: Environmental > Terrestrial > Soil > Tropical forest > Bulk soil | place: Panama | collected 2016-02-17
GCCGAGCTCCTTGCGCAGGCGCAAAAGGCCCGCCTCCGGCCGCACGTCGTACGGCACGCTATCCCATTGCGGTCCGCCGACGGCGCCGAAGATCACCGCGTCGGCTGCGTGGGCCTTGCGCATCGTCGTCTCGGTGATTGCAACCTTGTGCGCCTCGTAACAGGAACCGCCCACCAGATCTTCTTGGATCTCGAAATCGCCCAAGCCGCGCGCGTTCATGAGGGCAATGAGCTTTTTCACCTCGGCCATCACCTCGGGGCCGATGCCGTCGCCGGGGAGGAGAAGAAGCTTCACCATTGCGCGCTGCCTCGCTTAAATCCATGTCGATGCGGATTGCTAAAGCCCCCCGCACGGCTTGGCAAGACGAGGACCGATTTGCCAAGGTGAGTTCGCCAAGAGCAAAGCGCATGTCATCTGAGCGTCCAAAGGTCGTCATCGTGGGTGCGGGCTTCGGCGGGCTGGCAGCAGCGAAGGCGCTCGCCCGTGTTGCCGTCGACGTGATCGTGATCGATCGGCAAAACCACCACTGCTTTCAGCCGTTGCTGTATGAGGTGGCGACCGCCGCGCTCTCGCCGGCCGACGTGGCCTGGCCGATCAGACACATCCTGCGGAAGCAGGAGAATGCGACCGTGCTGATGGCGGAGGTTCGCAGCATCGACGTCGACACGCGGGTCGTTCACGCGGATTCGATCAGTGTTTCCTACGACTATCTCGTGCTGGCAACTGGCGCGACCCATTCGTATTTCGGGCATGACGAATGGGCCGAGGTGGCTCCGGGCCTCAAGCGCATCGAGGACGCCACCCGTATTCGCCGGCGCATCCTCATCGCCTTTGAGCGGGCCGAGCTCGCAACCGACGACGCCAAGCGACGGCGCCTACTTACTTTCGCGATCGTCGGCGGCGGAGCAACCGGAGTCGAAATGGCCGGCGCTATATCCGAGGTCGCGCGGCAAAGCCTGGCGATGGATTTCCGCCGCATCGACCCCACTGCGGCGCGGATCGTACTGATCGAGGCCGGGCCGCGCATCATGCCGACGCTGCCGGAGAACCTGTCGGATTACGTGCGGCGCACGCTCGGCAACAAGGGCGTCGAGGTGATGACGTCGACGCGCGTCACGGCGTGCGACGCGCGCGGCGTTGAGCTTGAGCATGGGCGTCTGGATGCCGGCACCGTCATCTGGGCGGCAGGCGTCGTGGCCTCGCCCGCTGCTCTGTGGCTCAATGCCGCGCACGACCGCGCGGGACGGGTGCAAGTGAACCCCGATTTATCGGTTCCTGGCCATCCGAGCGTGTTCGTGGTCGGCGACACCGCGACGATTGCGGACCAGCCCGGCATCCCCGGCACGGCGCCGCCGGCCAAGCAGATGGGCGCCTACGTCGGCCGGCTTATCTCTGCAAGGGTCGCGGGCGGGACACCGCCGCCACCGTTCCGCTACCGCCATCTCGGCGATCTTGCGGCCATCGGGCGCAACGCGGCGGTGGTAAAGCTCGGTCGACTCGAGCTCACGGGCTTCCTCGGCTGGCTATTTTGGAGCTTGGTCCACATCTATTTCCTGATCGGGGTCAAGAATCGCTCGATGGTGGCGTTCACTTGGCTGTGGGATTACGTCACGTTTCAGCGCGGCGCCCGGCTCATCACCGAGGTTCCTCCGCAGGGCAGACCGTAATTTCCGGGCGATCAGAGGCCGCTGAACCAGTTATATCCCTGGTCCTCCCAATAACCGCCGAGATATTTGTCGGTGACCGCAATCTCCATCACGTGCTTTGGATTTTTGAAGCCGAGCTTGGTCGGCATGCGCACCTTGATGGGAAAGCCGTACTTGCGCGGCAGGATCTCGCCGTCGAACCTGAAGGTCATCTGTGTCTGCGGATGCAACGCGGTCGCCATGTCAATCGAGGTGGAATAGCCTTCGGCGCAGCGGAACCAGACGTATTTGGCACGCGTATCGGCGCCGACGCGCCTGAGGAATTCGCGTAGCGGCGTGCCGCTCCATTTGCCGATCGCGCTCCAACCTTCCACGCACACCAGTCGCGTGATTTGGGTCTCCTGCGACAGCGCGTAGAGCTCATCAAGGGTCCAGGATTTCGTGTTGTCGACCATGCCGCCGATTTCGAGCTTGTAATCTTGCCCGTCCACCTCTGGCGCCTCGTCCTCGGAATAATAGGCGTTGAACGGAAACGGACGTGTCACCGCGCTGTCGAGATATGTCGGGGCGAGCTTGTTGGGGTTGAACAGCCACGCCTGCACGCGATCATTGAAATAGGAAACCTTCATCAGCACGCGTTCCGCAGACGCGCCGTCGACAATGTCGCAGCCGGTCAGAAACGCGAGAGCCCCGAGACTCGCGCCGCCCCGCAGGAACAGGCGTCGCGTGGGATCGGGCATGAGTTTCGCCGCATCCCTAACAAGAAGGTCGGGATCGACGCCGGGTGGGCTCCTGCGAATGTTTGGCATGCTCGGTACTTCGTCTTTGGCTATCGGCCGATGATCATGGCGCGCAGCGACTTCGGAACGAGAAAGCTCATGATGATGTGAATGACGAGGAAGACGACGATTGCGGCCATGCCGAAAAAGTGCACGTAGCGGGCCGCCGAATAACCGCCGAACGCGGCGGCGAGTTCCTGCAATTGCACTGGCTTCCAGATGGCGAGACCCGACAGCACGATAACGACGCCGATTAAGATGACGCCGAGATAAAGCAGCTTTTGTACGCCGTTGTATCTCGAGAGATCATCATAAGAGAGTTTGCGGACGAGCGCGGCTTTGGCGTCGGCCAAGACCTCGTTGGGGCGGATCGGAACGAGCATGCGGCGGAAACGGCCGGTGGCAATGCCGAGTAGCACGTAGATCAGGCCGTTCACCGCCAGAACCCACATGGCCGCGAAGTGCCAAAGCAGCGCGCCTGCAAGCCAGCCGCCGAGTGTGATCGCCGGAGGGAAGGCAAACGGGAACAGCGGTGAGGCGTTGTAGATCTGCCAACCCGAGCCGATCATGACCGCCATGGCCAATGCGTTGACCCAATGAGTCACACGCACCCAAAGGGGATGGACGAGGGGCCGCGCCGGCTCGGAAGGACTCAGCGCCTCATGGGTGGCTTCGATCGCCATGGCCTCTCTTTTGCAATTGGGCGGTCTATAGCAAATTCCTATCGGCTCGTCGTTTCACGTTCCCGTGCCGCGGCGGGGGCTTGCGAACGAAGCGATATAAGGAGCGGGGGACATGCACATTTCGCATTTCCCCGGCAAAGGGTGTGGAGAGGCCTATGTCGAAGACCGGTGCCGGCAATTTCTTCGAAGACTTCCGCATCGGCCAAGTGATCAGGCACGCCACGCCTCGCACCATCACGGTGGGAGACGTGGCGCTCTACAATGGTCTCTTTGGTCCCCGCTTTGCGGTCCAGTCCTCCGACGTGTTTGCGCGCGCGATCGGCTACCCGTGCTCACCGGTCGATGACCTGCTCGTCTTTCACGTCGTGTTCGGCAAGACCGTACCGGACATTTCCCTCAACGCGGTCGCCAATCTCGGCTATGCCGCCTGCCGCGTACTTTCGCCGGTCTATCCTGGCGACACGCTGAGCGCCGAGTCCGAAGTGATTGGGCTCAAGGAAAACTCGAGCCGCAAGACCGGCATTGTGTTCGTGCGCTCGACCGGTTGCAAGCCGGATGGCACAAAGGTGCTCGAGTACGTGCGCTGGGTCATGGTGCGAAAGCGCGATGAAGCAGCGCCTGTTTCCGGCGATCACGTGCCGCGCCTGCCTGAAGCGGTGATGGCGAGCACCCTCGGCGATGCCTGCCCGCACATCAACGTCGCCGCCTACGACTTTACACTCGCCGGCAGCCCCTATCGCTTCCGTGATTACGCCGTCGGAGAAAAGATCGACCACATCGATGGCGTCACCGTCGAAGAAGCGGAACACCAGATTGCCACCCGTCTGTATCAAAACACTGCGCGCATCCATTTCGACCAATTTTCGGCGGCGCAAGGCAGGTTCGGCCGCCGCCTCATTTACGGGGGGCACGTGATCTCGCTCGCGCGCGCTCTCTCATTCAACGGGCTTGCCAATGCTTTCCACATCGCCGCCATCAACGGCGGCAGGCACGTATCGCCGCTGTTTGCCGGCTCGACCGTATTCGCCTGGTCTGAAGTCCTGAGCAAGGCCGAGGTGCCGGGTCGCGACGATGTTGGCGCGCTGCGGCTGCGCACGGTCGCAACTAAAGACCGTCATTGCAACGACTTCCCGCTCAAATCGGGCGAGGAGGACGATCCCGCAGTGCTGCTCGATCTCGATTATTGGGCGCTCATGCCCCGGTAGGGAAGGTACGCGCTGTGATCGGAGGTGCTGCTCACGAGCTCTTGCGCAAGTGCTCGACCAGCTGACGGGCATAGGGCGGCAGCTGGTCGAGACCGCGGATGCAGATCGTGAGTTCGCGCACGGCCCAAGCATCGGTTAGTGGCACCGGGACGATTGCCATCGTTCGCGCTACGCGCCGCGCGGTGGTCTCGGGCACAATGCCGATCCCGACGTTGCACTCGACGAGGCGGCACACCGCATCGAAGCTGCGCAATTGCACCCGCAGTCGCAACGGCTGTCCGATGTGAGCCGCTTTATCGGCGAGGAAGCGCTGCAGCGCGCTCGCCCGATCGAGACCGACGAAGTCGTGGTCAAGCACGTCCGCGAACGCGAGCTTGGAGCGCTTGGCGAGGGGATGGCTGCGCGCCACTACCAGCACGAACCGGTCCTTGCGAAACGGATAAGTCTCGAGCGCGCTCACGTCGACGGTGGCAGCGACGATGCCGAGGTCGGCGACTCCTTCGGCGATCAGACCCACGATTTCGTCGCTCAGGCGCTCCTCGAGGTCGACGCTGACGTTGGGATGCGCGGACAGAAACGAACTCAGCGCTTCCGGCAGGAATTCGGTGAGCGCATTGGTATTGGAGAGGACCCTGATCTGCCCCGCAAGTCCGCCAGCATAGACCCCGAGGTCCTCACGTAATCGCTCGGCCTGGCGCAGAATCGCGCGCGCATGTTGCAGGAGCGTGCGGCCGGCCTGGGTTGGGGTCACGCCTTGTCGGCCGCGCACCAGCAGCGCCGCCCCCAGCGCCTCCTCCATGTTCCGAATGCGCGTGCTGGCTGCGGCCAGCGCGAGATGTGCGCGCTCCGCACCGCCCGTGATGCTGCCCGCCTCGATCACGTGGCGGAACAGACTGAGATCGGTGAGGTCGAAGCGCACGGATGGCGTTCCTTCGGATTCAGCGAAGCAAACCTACGCGAAATACCTATTGTCCGCCAAGTCGCCGAGGGTCATATTCGCCATTGACGAAAGCTCAAGCGCCGAGCCGCGGTGCATTGCCGCGCGCCGCGACTTTGGTTACGAACGCAAGTGCGCGCGAGGACGGAGAAGAACAATGGCCGAAATCAAGGCACCCGCTGAGCGGCCGATCTCTCCCCATCTCTTCATCTACAAGCCGATGCTGACGACGATGATGTCCATCGCGCATCGCATAACCGGTGCCGCCCTCTATTTCGGCACGCTGCTAGTCGCGTGGTGGCTTATCGCTGCGGCGTCCAGCCCCAAGGCCTATGCCGGAATCGGCTCCTTTATGAACTCATTGTTCGGCCGGCTCGTTCTGTTCGGCTACACCTGGGCGCTCATGCACCACATGTTGGGGGGCATCAGACATTTGATCTGGGATACCGGGCATGGCTTCGGTCCGCATGAGCGCGAATGGCTGGCGCTGGCGACCCTCCTTGGTTCGATCAGCCTGACCATTGTCATCTGGATCGTCGGCTATCTGTTCATTGGAGGGCCGCGCTGATGGCGTTCGGAGACATGAGCACACCGCTCAAGCACGTACGCGGCCTCGGGTCGGCTAAATCCGGCACTGGGCATTTCTGGCGCCAGCGCCTGACTGCGATCGCCAACGTGCCGCTCACTATCGCTTTCGTCCTCATCGTGGTTGCGCTGCTTGGCCGCAATCACGCCGCTGTGGTGCAGATCCTCGGCTCGCCGCTCATCGCCGTAATCATGCTGCTGTTCATTCTTTCGGTGACGACCCACATGCGCATCGGCATGCAGGTGATCATCGAAGATTACGTACACGATGAGGCCCGTAAGCTCATCCTGCTTATTGCGAACACCTTCTTCGCCATCGCGGTGGGGCTCGCCGGCGCCTTCGCCATCCTCACGCTCAGCTTCAAGGTGTGACCCGTGGCTAACAACAACGGCGGATCAGACGGGAAAGGACCGGCGATCAACGGCCGCGCCTACCCGATCGAGGATCACAATTACGACGTGGTCGTGGTCGGCGCCGGTGGCGCTGGCCTGCGTGCGGTGGTCGGCTGCAGCGAGGCGGGGCTCAAGACCGCCTGCATCACGAAGGTGTTTCCCACCCGCTCGCATACGGTCGCAGCGCAGGGCGGTATCGCCGCCGCGCTCGGCAATATGGGAGAGGACGACTGGCGCTGGCATATGTACGACACGGTCAAAGGTGCCGACTGGTTGGGTGATCAGGATGCCATCGAATACATGTGCCGCAGCGCGCCCGAGGCAGTGTACGAGCTGGAGCATTGGGGCCTGCCATTCTCGCGGCGCGAGGACGGCAAGATCTATCAACGTCCCTTCGGCGGCATGACGACGCACTACGGCAAAGGCACCGCGCAGCGTACCTGTGCCGCCGCCGACCGCACCGGTCATGCCATGCTGCACACCATGTATGGCCAGGCACTGCGTCACGCCGCCGAGTTCTTCATCGAATTCTTTGCCATCGATCTGATGATGGACGAAGAGGGCCGCTGCCGCGGGGTCGTCGCCATCAGGCTGGACGACGGCTCGATCCACCGCTTTGGCGCCCACATGACGATCCTCGCCACTGGCGGATATGGGCGCGCCTACTTCTCATGTACCTCGGCACACACCTGCACCGGCGATGGCAACGCCATGGTGCTGCGCGCCGGGTTACCCCTACAGGACATGGAATTCGTGCAATTTCATCCCACCGGCATTTACGGCGCGGGTTGCCTGATCACGGAAGGCGCGCGCGGGGAGGGCGCCTACCTCGTCAATTCCGAAGGCGAGCGCTTCATGGAACGCTATGCCCCCTCCGCCAAGGATCTCGCCTCGCGCGACGTCGTTTCGCGCGCAATGACCATCGAGATTCGCGAGGGGCGCGGCGTCGGCAAACTCAAGGACCACATCTATCTGCACCTTGACCATCTTGATCCAGAAATATTGCACGAGCGGCTGCCCGGCATTTCCGAATCCGCCCGCATTTTCGCCGGCGTCGACGTCACCACCGATCCGATCCCGATTGTTCCGACCGTGCATTACAACATGGGCGGCATCGCCACCAACTATCATGGCGAAGCCCTGACCAAGAAGAACGGCAATGACGAGTTCGCGGTGCCGGGTCTGATGGCGCTCGGGGAGGCGGCCTGCGTCTCGGTACATGGCGCCAATCGCCTGGGCTCAAATTCGCTGATCGATCTCGTGGTGTTCGGCCGGGCGGCGGCTTCGCGCTGCGTCGAAATTTTGCGGCCGGGGGAAAACTATCCCGATCTGCCGAAGGATTCTGCCGACGGCGCGCTGGCGCGGCTCGACAAATTCCGTCATGCCGCGGGCAAGACATCCACCGCGCAACTGCGCCTGAAGATGCAGAGGGTAATGCAGAGCAACTGTGCGGTGTTCCGCAGCGCCGAGGTTCTGGAAGAAGGCCACAGGCTCATCCACGAGGTCTACGGTGGCGTCGCCGACATCAAAGTCACGGACCGTTCGCTGATCTGGAACTCGGACCTGATCGAGACGCTCGAGTTCGACAACTTGATCGCGCAAGCGGTCGTCACCATGGACTCCGCGAAGAATCGCACGGAAAGCCGCGGAGCCCATGCCCGCGAGGACTTCCCCGAGCGTGACGACAAGAATTGGATGAAACACACGCTGGCTTGGCTGGATGCCAGCGGCAAGGTGCGAATTGATTACCGCCCGGTGCATGCCTACACGCTGACGAACGAGGCGGCATACATCGAGCCCAGGCCACGCGTGTATTAGAGGTCCAGGCGACGGTCAGATGGCTCAGTTTACGCTGCCTAAAAACTCCAAGGTCACTGACGGGAAAACGTGGGCGTATCCCAGCGGCGCGCAGGACGTGCGCGAATACCGGATCTACCGCTGGAATCCGGATGACGGCAAAAACCCGCGCATGGACACCTATTACGTCGACTGCGGTGATTGCGGGCCGATGGTCCTGGATGCGCTGATTTGGATCAAGAACAACATTGATCCGACGTTGACCTTCCGGCGCTCCTGCCGCGAAGGCGTGTGCGGCTCCTGCTCGATGAACATCGATGGCACGAATACGCTCGCCTGCACCAAGGCGACGGCGGATATCAAGGGCGCTGTGAAGATCTATCCGCTGCCGCACATGTCAGTGGTGAAGGATCTCGTACCCGACCTCACCAACTTCTATGCGCAGCATGCCGCGATCGAGCCGTGGCTGCAGACCACTTCGCCGACGCCACAGAAGGAGTGGAAACAGAGCCACGAAGATCGCCAGAAGCTCGATGGCCTCTATGAGTGCATCCTGTGCGCGTGCTGCTCGACCGCGTGCCCGAGCTATTGGTGGAACAGCGAGCGCTTCATGGGACCAGCCGCGCTGTTGCAGGCGCATCGTTGGCTCAAGGACAGCCGCGACGAAGCGACCGGACGACGCCTCGACAATCTCGAAGATCCGTTCCGCCTCTACCGCTGCCACACCATCATGAATTGCGCCAAAGCCTGCCCGAAGAGTCTCAATCCGGCCAAGGCGATCGCCGAGATCAGGCGTATGATGGTCGAGCGGCAAGTGTGATCCGCGATTGATGTGATCCGCCTGCACCTGGGCGGCCCAGCCGATATCTCGCGGCTGACATGGGCTCGGCTTGCGCAGTCGAGGCCGACGATGACAAATTGCCCGCCTATTGCTCCCAAACGCCGGAGGAGACGCCGTTATGGCACTGAGCGCAGACGTTCGCCGCGTGGTCACCACGATCGACACCAAGGACAAGGCCGTGGTGTTGTTCGACGGCCCCACCCCGCACAAGAAAGTGCGCCCGCAGACGCAGACCGTCTCGCGCTTACTGTGGGTGACGGATCAGACGCCGGCCGACCTCTCCGGCCGCGCTGACCGCGCCGCAATCGACATCGGCATCATGCCGCCACGCGGCGGCTCCGTGTTCCGTATCGTCGAATTCCCGCCGGAAACGGCGCAGACGCGAAACCTCGACCCCAGTACTATGCATCAAAGCCTCGGCGATGGTGCGCCCAAGCGCGGATTGCCGCCGCGGCATCCCGCCATGCATCGCACGCGCACCGTGGACTACGCTGTAGTGATGACCGGCGAGATCGACATGCTGCTCGACGACTCTGAGATTCATCTCAAGGCGGGCGATGTGCTGGTGCAACAGGGCACCAATCACGCCTGGGTCAATCGCGGGACCGAGCCCTGCCGTATCGCCTTCGTGCTCATCGACGCGAAGGAGCCTTGAGCGTCGGCGGCCCCGCGGCCCATAATCGCGGCTAGCGCCGCCGGCACCTAGCGGTCGGACATCGATGGAGCGGCTGCAATGCAACGCGCCCAGGCCGAACGTCATCCGCCGGCGCTGGCCTTCCGACCGTTATCAGCGGCGCTGGGCGCCGAGATCATCGGCATCGACCTGAGGCAAGAGATCGACGACGGTCTCTTCGCGCTTATCCGGGACGCCTGGCACCAGAACCTCGTCATTCTGCTGCGCGATCAGAAGCTGAGCGAGGAGGACCAGGTCCGGTTCGCGGCAAAATTCGGACCTCCCGCGCAGATCCACACCAAGCAGTTCGTGCGCAGCCATTCTGCGGTGATGCTGATCTCCAACATTCGTGAGGACGGCAAGCCGATCGGCGCCTTGCCCGATGGCGAGATGCATTTCCATACCGACCAGTGCCATCAGGCGCAGCCCGCGATGGCCTCGATGCTATACGCGCTCGAGGTGCCGAGCACGGGCGGCAACACGTTGTTCGCCAACGGCTACAAGGCATATGAGACCTTGCCTCCGGAGATCAAGCGGCGCATCGACGGGCGCAAAGCCCTCAATGCCTACGACTACGACACCGCAGCGACCAAGCGCGGCACGCGGCTCGCGCCGAGCGTGCCCTCTTACGCGCATCCGATGGTGCGTACGCATCCGGCGACCGGACGCAAGGCGCTTTACGTGAATCGGCTGATGACGGTGGGAATCGAGGGGCTGCCCGCGCAGGAGAGCGACGAATTGCTCGCGATCCTGTTCGAGCACCAGGAGCGGCGCGAATTCATCTACGAGCACATCTGGCGTGCCGGGGACCTCCTAATGTGGGACAATCGGTGCACGCTGCATGCGCGCACCGACTTCAGCCCGAACGAGCGACGGTTGATGCGGCGGGTGACTATCCTCGGCGAAAAGCCGGTATGACACTAGCGCCGTCGATCCTTCTCACACGCCAGACGAGCCGGTGATCCAGTCATCAGTGGACCGGGGAGGATGCAAGGCTGATGCTGGTGCGCACGCGCGACGACAGGGGAGTAAACGTGATCGGCCGCAAGGACGACCCCGCCTTCCTTTATTTTCCTGCCAATTACCGCTGGTCCATGGGCCTGCTCATTTGTCTTGGCGCTGCGCCTTGGACAGGCATCGAAATCGACGAGGTGCATCGTGTCGGCCGTGCGCTCGAAGGTCGCATAGGCGACGACGCCGCGTGGTTCGAAGAATGGACTCGCATGGGCGACAAGATCGCAGCCCGCGGGCGCGACGCAGAGGCGAAAGGCCATAAGCTCACCGCAGCGTCGTGCTTCATGCGCGCGACGCGCTACTACCAGACCGGTGAGCGCTTTATTCATCCCCGTGCGCAGCGCAGCATGTCGGTCTATGCGACCTCCGTGCAACTCTTCAAGGCCGCCGCCGCGATGGTACGCCGGCCGCGCATCGAACCGGTCGAGGTGCCGTACGAAGGCACGAGCCTGCCGGCGCTCCTTGTGCATCCCGAGCCCGCATCGGCCGGGTCGAGACCGGCGCCGTGCATGGTGTTCTTCGACGGCTTCGACGTCACCAAGGAGCTCCAATACGGCTACGGCATTCCCGATCTTGCTGCGCGCGGCATAGGCTGTCTCATCGTGGATGGCCCGGGAAACGGTGAGAGCGTGCGCTTTCGCAATCTGCCACTGATCGCGGAGACCGAGCGCTACGCCACCGCGGCTTACGAATATCTCAGCGGTCGCCGCGAGTTCGACGCCCGCCGTGTCGGTGTGATGGCGCTCAGTCTCGGTGGCTATTACGCGCCGCGAGCGGCCGCGCTCGAGCCGCGCTTTGCCTGCTGCGTCGCCTGGGGGGCGCAGTGGGACTATCACGCCATCTGGGCGAAGCGGCTCGAAGAGCTCGCTTCCGGCAAAGTGCTTTCGCTTTCAGTCCCGCCGGAACATCTGCAGTGGGTGCTCGGCGTCTCGAGCCAAGCGGCGGCGCTCAAGAAGCTCGAAGCTTTCCGGCTCGACGGGATCGTGCAGAAGATGCGGTGCCCGTTTCTGCTCCTGCATGGCGCGGGCGACGAACAGATTCCGCTCTCGCTCGCGGAGAAATGCTTCGCCGCTGTCGGCTCCCAGCACAAGACCTTCAAGGTCTTCAACCGCGACGAGGGCGGCTTCCATCATTGTCAGGTCGACAACGTCACGATCGGCGTGCATTACATGTGGGACTGGCTCGAAGACGTGCTCACGCCGGAGAGCTAACGCCACGCCTGCGTGGGAAGCCAAGAATCATGCCGCCGATCTATCTCACCGAAGCGGACGTCGGACGTCTTGTCACGGTCAAGGACGCAATGGCGGCGCTTGAAGCGCTGTTCGCGACGTGGGGTCAACCGTCGACCACCAATTTGCCGCGCCAACGCGCGCCGCTGCCGGGCGGTGCCTTCAACCTGATGGGCGCGTCCTACGGCGCCAAGGGCGTGCACGGGCTCAAAGCCTATGCCGGGGTGAAGGGGGCGCAGTATCACACGCTGCTCTATTCTTCGCTCGATGGCACCCTTAAGGCGGTGATCGAGGCCGATCTGTTCGGGCAGATGCGCACAGGCGCGGCGAGTGGGATTGCGACCAAACTCTTGGCCAACGCGCATGCGCGCACTCTCGGCGTCATTGGCACCGGCAAGCAATCGCGCATGCAAGTTGCCGCCGTCTGCGCGGTCAGGCCGATCAAGCGAATTAAGGTTTTCTCCCGCACCGCCGGGCACCGCGAGGCTTATGCGAATTCGCTGGAAAGCGAGCTCGGCCTCGAGGTGCTGCCGGCATCCTCGGCGCAGGCCTGCGTGGCCGAGGCCGACGTGGTGGTCACCATCACCAAGTCAGCCGAGCCGGTGTGCCGGGCGGAGTGGCTCGCCGAAGGCGCGCACGTCAACGTCGCCGGCGCCAATTCCCACGGCCGTCGCGAGGTCGACGCGGAAACCGTATTGCGCGCCGCGGTCAAGGCAACCGACCATGTCGCCCAAGCCAAAGAGGAAGCCGGCGAGTTTCGCCAGCTGGTAGCCGCCGGCAAGCTCGCCTGGTCCGCGATCTGCGAGCTCGGCGACCTCGTCACGGACAAGGCTGGCGGCCGCACATCGGCATCCGATCTGACATTGTTCAAGTCGCTCGGCATCGCGCTCGAAGATGTCGCCTTCGCCGAGCTCGTTCATCAGCGCGCGATCGCCGCAGGCGTGGGACGGCCGATCTAACCCGTGCCCATCTAACCCGCGATCGCCTGCCGCAAGATTTTTCGTGCGGGCTCTGTGCCGTCGAGCTGACGCAATGTGCGGCGTTTGATCTTCCAACCCTGCGCCGTGCGAATGAGCTCCCAGCGGTTCGCGGTCATGCGATGCACGCGAAAACCCCTGGAACGGCCGTGGTTCGGGACATCAATCGGGTCGCCTTGCGCCTGCGGCACGAGGATCTGCAAGTAGGACGTGACCACCGCCGTATCGCCGTCAATCACAACATGCGGCAGTGACGTGAAGTGCGCGAGCCCGCGCTCGATCGCGGCCTGGTGCTCGGCGCTGAGCACCTGGCTGGCGATGCTTTCGCGCCCGCTTGGGCTCGAGAGAATCTCGCCGCGGTCGAAAACCCCGTCTTCCACCCAGCTCGCCGCGATGTGGTCCTTTCCGCCGGTATCGGCGCTGGGCGGATGGCTGGCAATGATGTTGTAGATCTCGAGGCGGTCTTCGATAGCGCGGACTCGATCTTCCAGACTTTCGGAGCTTGTCATGACCTACTCCTAGCGCAGATAGGGCAGTACCTCGCCATCGGTATTCGCGTCGCCCATGTCATCGCCGCGGGATGACCTCGCCGATGGCGCCAGCATCGTGGGCGGAAAAGAACAGACGGCCATCGGGGATGGCGATGATGGCGCGCGCGCCACAACCCTCGACGGGAATCGCATACTCGCCGACCACTTTGCCATCCGGCGCCATGCGGCCGATCTTGTTGGAAAAGTTTTCGGTGAACCAGAGGTCGCCGTCCGGCGCCACGGTTACGCCGCGCAAAGAAGCGTCCGGAGTCTTCACGGGCCACTCGGTGATCCGCCCCTGCGCGTCGATGCGTCCTAGCGCATTGGCTTGGGTCTCGACGAACCAGATGTTGCCGTCTGGATGCACCGTCATGGCGCGGGGCTCGCTGTTCGGTGTCGGAATCTTGTATTCAGTCACATGACCGTCGATGCTGATCCGGCCGATCTGCCCAGCCTCGTACTCGCTGAACCACAACTGGCCGCCGCGCACCACCAACGAAAGCGGCCGGCAGCCTGGCGTCAGTCCTTGCGAAAATTCCGTCACCGCGCCGCCGGGCGTGATGCGGCCGACGCGGCTGACGTGGGCCTCGGAAAACCACACATTTCCATCCGGCCCCGCGACGATGCCGTCCGGCCCGGCGCTGTCCGTCGGCAGAGCAAACTCGGTGATCGCGCCAGACATGGTGATCCGCCCGATCCTGTTGCCGGCGTTTTCGCAAAACCACAACGCCCCATCGGCGGCAGACGTAATGCCGATCGGGCGGCTGTTCGGCGTCGGCGTTGAGAACTCGGTGAAAGCGCCGTTGCCGGGATTCAGTCTTCCGATCTTCGATGTTCCGCTCTCGCAGAACCAGAGGTGCTGGTCGGGCCCGAACACGATGATGTAAGGCTTGCTCTGCGGAGTCGGAATCGGATGCAATACAATATCGACGCCGCTCATCAAAAACCCATCCGTTGCAGAATAGAAGCGTCCCCCCGCGCACGGGCGGTCATATGGCTTCGCCCATCAGATTGAGATGCTGAACAGCCGCGCCGCATTGGCTCCCAAGATCGCATCCTGCTCGCTTTTGCCGATTCTCTTTGCGCGCTGCACATATTCGACCGGCTTCTTCTCGGCAAAGGGATAGTCGGAAGCGAGCATGACGTGACTTGAGGGCACCTTCGTCAGCAGAAACTCCAGCATGTCGGGATTGAACAGTACCGTGTCGTAGAAAAACCGCGGCAGGTAACTGCTGAAGTCGCCCTTGAGCTGCGGCGCGCGGCCGTAGCGATATTCGTTATCGTGCCGCCCGGTATAGAATGGAAGATATCCGCCGCCGTGCGCGACCAGGATCTTCAACTTGGGGAATTTATCCATCACGCCTTCGTAGATCAGCGATGACAGCGCGTAAGCTTCCTCCAAAGGCTGTCCCACCGTGATCATCAGCCGATTGCGGAGCATCCGCTTCTCGGTGCTGCCGGCGGGATGAATGAAGACCACGGCGCCGAGCTCCTCCGCCTTCGCCCAGAACCGTCGCAGGCGCGCATCGCCCAATTCGGTGCCATTGACATGCGATGAGATGATGACGCCGCGAAGATCGAGACGGCGTACGCAGCGCTCGAGTTCGGCCGCCGAGAGCGCGACATCGCGCAGCGGCAGCGAACCAAGCCCGATGAGCCGGTCCGGATGCTGCGCAACGAGTTCAGCGACGCGATCGTTGCTGTAACGATCCGTCTCGAGCGCCTCCTGCGGGTCGAGAGCATAGGTGCATTGCTGCATGATGCTCGGGCTGATGACCTGGAGGTCGACGCCGGTCGCATCCATCTCGCGCAGCCGCAGCGGGATCTCCGTCATGCGTTTGAACAGCGGCTCCGGCACGCCATCTGCTCCCGCTACGGTCCGTGCATATTGTGAATGCGTATAGGTGCGCTTCATCGCCTCCGGCACGAGAACGTGGGCATGCACGTCGATCACGATTGGCTTGGGAGTCGGACCCCTGGCTCCCTTTGCTGCCCTCCGGGTCGGCTTGTGCTGCCTGGAAGAGGTGCGCCGGTCGGATGTTCGCGAACGCTGTGTGCGCCGCCTGACCGTTGTCGGCATCGATGTCCTCCTTATTGCAGTGCGCCTGTTCGCGCCGATGCGCACTGCGGTCGATTCAATGGCTCGCGGGACTATTTGGGCGGTATAATCGGCACGAGCAGGAACGACTCCTTCTCACCGCCGGAATAGATCACGTTCTCGCCGATATTATAGTCCGCGTGGTAGTGCGTATAAGGGGCGCTGCCGATACCATCGCGCGGCTGAATGTCGAGCCGGATGCGGTGGCCTTTTTTGAACACCATCGAAGTTGGCCAAATCTCCACTTGCACCTCGACAATCTGATTGGGCTCAAGCCACTGACGCCGCAGATGCTTGTGATAAGGCCGATACGGACGCGAAAGGTCGGGGTCGAGTTCGCGATGCGAAGCGCGTAGCCAGCCCTTTGCCACGGGCACCGGCTGGCCTTGCTGGCCGATCTCGAACACGTCGTTACCGGCAGGGTCGATGTTGCGCAGCGTGAGAAACAAATCCATGTCCTCGGTTGTGCTCGAGACCCAGAGCTGGGCGGCCAGCGGACCGGTGATTTCCGTATCCTGCTCGAGCGGCGGCGTGATCAGCGAAATGCCCCCTCCGGCACCAGCGGCAAGTGACGTTGACGAGGCCGAGGCGTGCCCGGCATGGGACGCGCCGCTCGCCGAATAGCTCTGCTTGGCGGTCGCGGCGGGCTTGGTTTTGCTCAGCGTCCCCGCCATGCCGTCGGCCCCTGCCCCGGACAGGTCGAGGTAGAACTTGGTCCATTGCGTGCGCGCGATCGGCCATTCGTTCTCGTAGCGTAAATGATACGCGCCGTGACCGGTGCGGATAGCGAGCTTCACCGGCGGCTCTTGCATCACACCGTTGTCGATGTCCTTGAGCCAGTAATCGAAGAACTGGAGTTGGTCGCGCCGCCCATCCTCGGAATAGAACGGGTGGTAGTGCGTGCCGCAATGAATACGAAGCTTCTTGTTCTTCGAGGCGGCGCGCATGTAGCCCTCGGTCGCCCCGCGCAGGTGCAATCCCATGCCCGACCAATTGCCAACCGCCCACATGGGCAGATCGATCTTCTCCCACTGCGCCTGCTGACTCTTGAACACACCACTGTCCAGGCTGTTGCGCATGAACCGCCACAGCACGTTGTCCTGGAAAGCGTCAGGGTTGTTCCGGTAGGCGCGTCCGAGCAAGTGGTGTGCCATGTGGGTCGTGAACCAGCCGACGATGAAGCCCGAGCCGAAAATCCCCCCGTGATAAAGAATATCTCGGTACTGATCGGCGGCGCCTTCCCACGGCACGATGCAGGTGAGCGATGGCGGCCTGAGGTTTGCCACCCACCACTGCGTGCGGGCGAAGAAGGAGATGCCGATGGTGGCGACACGCCCGTTGCTCCAGGGCTGATGGCCAGCCCACTCGATGGCGTCGTAGAACTCGATCGCCTCCTGCGGTGAATAGAGCACGGATTGGCCGGCCGACTTGCCGGAGCCGCGCTCGTCCACGCGCACGCAGCAATATCCGCGCGGTACCCACCACTCGGGGTTCACGGTTTCCCAGTTCATGTGGGGATTGGGCTTCTCTTCCAGATCGGCCGGCGGGATCCACAGCTTGTCCTTCTGATAGATGCCCATATTGATCAAAACGGGAAAATGCCCGCCGTCGTCCGGCCGAAAGACGTCGGCCTTGAGCTTAGCGCCGTCCCGCATGGGGACGTCGACGTCCTTCTCGATCTTGATCCGATATTTGGGCTCGGACGTTTTGGTGGCTCTGCTGGTCGCGACTAGCCCTTGCACGGGTCGCCTCCATTGCCTTGCGCACCGGACGCTATCAGAGCGCAAGGCCTGCGGCTACGCAGAGGCCACTGCCCGATGTATCACGCCGAGCCCCAGACTTCGTGCGCTGTCTCGACCACGAGGCGCAGCTTATCGATCTCATCCGCCACATCCATCGCGTTTCCACCGATGCCGCTGGAAAATCCGCACTGCGGGCTTAATGCGAGCTGCTCCAGCGGGACGTACTTGCTCGCCTCATCGATGCGGCGCTTGAGCTCATCCTTGGATTCGAGTTTACCGCTCTTAGTGGTGACCAGGCCGAGCACCGCGACCTTGCCTTTGGGCAAAAACCGCAGCGGCTCGAATGATCCGGCGCGCGAGCTGTCATACTCTAGAAAATAGCCGTCCATGCCGATCTCGTTGAAGATGAGCTCGGCGATCGGCTCGTAGCCGCCCTCCGCCACCCATGCGCCGGCGAAGTTGCCGCGGCAGAGATGCATGCATATGGTCATGCCCTGGGGACGGTCCTTGATCGTCGCATTGAGTAGCTTGGCGTAGGTGTGCGGCAGCGCGGTTGGGTCCTCACCAATATTGGCCGCTTGCTTGCGCAGCTCCGGATCGCAGAGATAGGCGAGGTTGACCTCGTCGATCTGCAGGTAGCGGCAGCCGGCCTTGCCGAGATCGCGGACTTCCTCGCGGTACAGGCGGGCGAGATCTTCGTAGAAAGCGGCGATGTCGGGATAAGCATCAGCATCAATCGCCCCGCGGCCGCCGCGGAAATGCATCACGGTTGGTGAGGGAAGGGTAATCTTCGGCATCGCCCGCGCGATCGACGCGAGAAATCCGAAGTCTTCGACGAAAATTCCGCCGTGGGGACGGGCGAGCCGCCCGATCACCTGCATGGTGGGTGGGCTATGCAGGCGCGCGCCATCGGCAGAATGAAACTGCACGGCGAGCTTGGACGCAATCATTCGGACGTTGCGAAACTTCAGCATGAAATCGCGATGCCAGGAGCGGCGGTTGTACTCGCCGTCCGTGACCAGCTTGAGTCCAAGGTCCTCTTGCAGGCGCACGATGTCGCGGATCGCCTCGTGCTGGATGCGCTTGAGCTCGGCATCAGACATTTCGCCGCTGTCCGCCTTTTCGCGCGCCTCGACGAGGGCGGCGGGCCGGATGAGGCTGCCGACGTGCTCGGCGCGGAAGGGAGGATTGGCACGCTCCATCGGGGTGGCTTTCAGGAAATGGTCGGGTCGGGGAAACGATATCACACGCGGCATCGGTCTCATGTAGACTGCGCGTTGAAATCAAAGCCGTCGATATAACTGGCTGCGCGGGAGGAGACGATGAAGGGATACCTGCGATCTGCCGTGGCTGCCGCGGGTCTTGCGGCCGTGGCTGCTGCATCGGCGCCTGCCCAGACAATCTATCCCGAGCGGCTAATCAAGATGATCGTGCCGGCGCCGGCCGGGGGACAGACCGACGTTATGGCGCGCCTGATGGCGCAAAAGATGCAGCAGTCGCTAGCGCAGACCGTCATCATCGAAAATCGCGCTGGCGCGGGTGGCGCGCTCGCGGCACGAGCCGCCGCGGCCGCAGAGCCCGACGGCTACACGCTGTTCTACGGCAACACCAGCACGCTTGCGGTGATTCCGGCAGTGTCTAAGAACCCCGGCTACGATCCCGCAAAAAACTACACCCCGGTCGCGAGCGTGTCGGAGAGCTACATGATCTTGGTCGTCCACCCGTCATTTCCGGCCGTGACGCTTCAGGAGTTCCTCGCCTATGCGAAGGCGCATCCAGGCAAACTCAACTATGCACATGCCGGGGCCGGCAACGTAACGCATCTCGCTGGAGAGATGTTTCGCACATTTGCGCAGGTCGATTTCGTCGACGTGGCGCATAAGGGCGGCAACGAATCCGTGCAGGGCGTCCTGGGCAACCAGGTCGATTTCGCGCTCGAAAGTCCGGTCATCCTGCTTCCGTTGATCAAGGAGGGGAAGTTGCGCGCGCTTGCAGTCACCAGCGCGGAGCGCCAAGCAGAGATCCCCGATGTGCCGACCATGGTCGAGCGCGGGATGAGCGGGTTCGTGGCAACGCTGTTGACTGGCGTCGTGGCGCCGGTGGGCACGCCGCCTCCGATCATCGGTAAGCTCAACAGCGCGATCAATGAGACCCTTACCGCACCCGACATGAAGGAGCTGCTCGTGCGGTTCGGCTCGCAGGCGCGGATTGGTTCCCCACAGGAATTCGCGTCGTTTCTCGGCAGCGAAAGGCGTAAATGGAGCAACGTCGCCAAGCAGGCAAATGTCTCATTGGACTAACGCCTCCACGAGAAGAGGTGCCCCGCTCGCATGTTTTGGCGAGCGCGGTCAGCGCGAGGCGACACCAGTGACCGGGAGCAGGACATGAAAGCCGGCATTGCGACGGACAAAGGACTCGCATTGCGCGACATTGTGCAACCAAAACCGAAGCCCAATGAAGTGCTGGTGAGGGTGCGCGCCGCCGCCCTCAATCGCGCCGATCTTGCCACTGCACGCGGCGTCCCGCATGGCAGCCATGCCGGGATCGGGGCGGCCGTCGGGCTCGAATGGGCCGGCGAGGTGGTCGAAACCGGCGCGGAAGTTACGGGTTACAGGCCGGGCGAGCGTGTCATGTGCTCCGGCACCGGCGGGTATGCCGAATATGCCGTGACCGACTGGGGACGCGTCAATCCGATTCCGGAGGGCATGAGCTTCGAACAGGCGGCGACGCTTCCGGTCGCGCTCCTCACGCTGCACAACGCCGTTATCACCGCCGGCCGATTGCGCCGCGGTGAGAGCGTCATGATCCAAGGGGCGAGCTCAGGTGTCGGGTTGATGGGCCTGCAGATCGCCAAGCTCATGGGCGCGAAACTGGTGATCGGCTCGTCCACCAACGACGCGCGGCGGGCGCGCTTGAAGGACTTCGGCGCCGACCTCGCCGTCGACACCCGCGATGCGGCGTGGGTCGATGCGGTGCTAGCCGCCACCGGCGGCAAAGGCGTTGATCTCGTCGTCGATATGCTGTCGGGTGCGCTGGTCGTGCAGAGCATGAAAGCGACCGCGGTTCTCGGGCGCATCGTCAATGTGGGCCGCCTCGCGGGGATGAAGGCCGAGTTCGATTTCGACCTGCACGCGCTGCGGCGCATCGAATATATCGGCGTGACCTTTCGTACCCGCACGCTCGAGGAAGTGCGCGAGATCAGTCGCCGTATGCGCGCCGATCTGTGGGATGCGGTGACGGCGGGCAAGCTCAAATTACCGATCGACCGGCGCTTCCCACTCGATGAAGCGGTAGCGGCGCAGACGCACATGCGCGAGAACAGGCACTTCGGAAAAATTGTTCTGACGATGTGAACTGCATCGCCGGGCCCTTGCGTGGAGCTTCCGCGGCTGTGCCGCTCCGGAATGATCGATGCGAGCATTGCTAACTCTAGCTACGATGCTGCGGATGGCGTCTGCGTCTCTGTTCGCCCTTTGCGGACTCGTCGCCACATCCGTGCCGCAGGCGACAGCCGATGCGGTCGCCGAATTCTACCGGGCGAGGACGGTGACGGTCGTGGTGAGTTCTAGCGCCGCTGGCGGCTACGACACGCTCGCGCGCGTGATCGCGCGGCACATAGGCAGGCATATACCCGGCAATCCTGCGTTTATCGTCCGAAACATGCCAGGTGCTGGCGGGATCACGGCCACCAATTTTCTCTATAACAATGCCGAGAGGGACGGCAGCGTGATTGGCCTTGTTCAGAACAACACGCCATTTGAGCCGCTGTTCGGCACGAAGGAGGCACGCTACGACCCCATCAAGTTCAATTGGCTCGGCTCGCCGAGCTCTGAGACTGCCATGGTCCTCATCTGGCACACGGTGCCGATAAGTTCGGTTGCGGATCTTACGACACACGAAGTCACGGTCGGCGTCTCCGGCGCCAATTCGACGCCGGCCTTCTTCACCCGGCTGATGAATGCGATGCTGGGCACGAAAATGAAGCCCATCAACGGCTATCCCGGGCAGAACGATGTCCTGCTTGCCATGGAACGGCACGAGCTCGATGGCCATCCCAGCGCTTTTTTCAGTTCCGTTCGCACAACCCGGCCGGGCTGGCTACGCGAGAAGACTGCGAGGGCCATTCTGCAATATGGGCCGCAGAAAGCTGAGCTTGATGACGTGCCGTTTGCTCCCGATCTCGTTGCCAGCGATGACGGTAGGCTGGTGATGCAGGCGGCATTTGCGCCGCTCGCGCTCGGTCGGCCGTTTCTCGTGCCGCCCGGCGTTCCGGGCGAACGCGTGGTCGCGCTGCGCAAGGCGTTCGCGCTGACCATGGCGGACCCGGAGTTTCTGGCCGAGGCCGAAACGATGGGCCTTGGTGTCAACGCGCCGCGCACCGGCGAACAGATGCAGGAGGTGATGGACCGCGTCTACCGTAGCCCGCCGCGTGTCATTGATCGGTTGCGCCAACTCAACGTGCCGTGAAGATCCCGACAACAACGCGCTCGACGTCATTCACCTCACCCAGCGTGCGAAAGGCTGACACGGCGCATTGCCGGCGACCCGTTTTATCGGCGATGGCGTCTCCTCAGCTCTTGCGGATGCGGAAGATCAGCACGTCTCCCTCGCGCGCGCTCGCCACCATCGTATCGCCGGTCTCCCGCAACAAATTCGGGATGTCGATGGCCGTCAGGGGATCCGTGCATTCGGCAATCAGCATGTCGCCGGCCTTCAATCCGGTGAGGGCTTTGCGCGCGCGTAGCGCCGGCAAGGGACATTTGAGCCCGCGCAAGTTGAGTATTTTCTCGGTCACGACTCTTTTTCCCTCTGTGCTCCCGGTATCGCCAGAGTTACGCAAGGAGAAACACTATAACGGACCGGAACGATGGTCGTAGAGACTGATAGCCCGCAACGCATTGCTCGGCTGACGCCGCTCGCCGACGCGCTCGCCCGGCTCGATACGCTGGTCGAGCCGGCAACGCCGCGGGTGGCGGATCTGTCGCGCGCCCTTGGGCGCATTCTCGCCGAAGACGTCGTCATTGCTGCCCCGATCCCGCCGACGGCGCGTGCGCTGCGCGATGGCTGGGCGTTGCGCTCCGATCTGAGCACCGATGCCAGCGGCTATGCGCCGGCGCCGCTGCCATTCGCGATGCGTATCGACGTTGGCGAGATGCTGCCGCGCGACGCAGATGCCGTGGCACCGCTCGATACGGTGGCGATCCGCGACGGCGCGGCACAAGCGCTAGCTCCGGTTGCTCCCGGCGAAGGCGTTTTGCCCGTCGGCGCCGATGCTGCGCGCGAGGCGACGTTGCTTTCCTCGGGTCGGCGGCTCGGCGGGATCGAGATCGCGGTGTTAGCGGCGGCGGGCGTGGGCGAGGTGCGCGTGCGCGCGCCGCGGCTGCGCCTGGCGCGTGCGGGCGCAGGGAGCGATGCGGTGATCGATGCCGCGATCGCTTGCATCGGCGATTCCATTTCTTCGGAGGGTGGCGTCGCGACGGTCGCTGCATATGAGAATCTCGCCGGCGCATTCGCCGATTCCGATGCCGATGCGGTCGTTGTGGTAGGTGGCACCGGCAGCGGCAGGCGCGATGCCAGTGTTCGCACGCTCGCGGCGCTCGGTGAGGTGATCGTTCACGGCGTTGCTTTGCTCCCGGGCGAGACCACGGCTTTGGGAACTGTCGGCGCGCGACCGGTGTTGGGATTGCCAGGGCGGCTCGATGCCGCGCTCGCGGCCTGGCACATGTTGGGACGCGTCATGATGGCGCGGCTCGCAGGAAACCGGGAGACGCTGCCCGTGCGAACGGCATGGCTCACGCACAAAGTGTCCTCTTCCCTGGGCCTGGCGGAACTCGTGCCAGTGCGGTGCGAGGGCGTCTCCGCGACTGCCATAGCCTCGGGCTATGTGCCGCTCGCGGCGCTCGCGCAAGCCAATGGGTGGGTCTTCATTCCGGCAGAAAGCGAAGGACATCCGGCGCAGACCGAGGTCGTGATAAGACCTTGGCCATGACGGCGCCTTTCCACACCAGATCAGCTGGACGCGAGCATGATCTCTTCGCCGCGATTCGCCGCGCTGCGAGGCAGGAGCAATTCCTGGAGGTCGTCTCTGCCGAGGAGGCGCGCGCGCGTTTTATGTGCGCGGCCGATCTCGCGCCGCTGCCGGGCGAGCCGGTCGCGCTGACGGCGGCGCTTGGCCGCGTCCTCGCCGCCGACGTCATCGCGCCGATCGATGTGCCGCCGTTCGACCGCGCCAATGTCGATGGATTTGCGCTGCGTTCCACCGACACCGCCGGCGCGAGAGAGGGCGCGCCGCGCCGCTTACGACTCAATGGCGAAGTGATCGTCTGCGGGCATGAGCCCGCCCTTGAAGTCAGCGCAGGCTCTGCCACCACCATTGCCACTGGCGGCGTGGTCCCGCGCGGCGCCGACGCTGTCGTCATGGTGGAGCACACCGAATTGGTGGAGGAGAGCGGAGTGCCCGCGATCGATCTGCGCCGCGCGGCCGCGCCCGGACAGCTCATCTCCTATGCCGGCTCCGACATCGCGCGCGGCGAAGTACTGCTGCGGCGCAAGACGCGGCTTTCCTCGCGCGAGCTCGGCATCCTTGCCGCCTGCGGCTTCGGCGAGATCGAGGTGGTGCGCAAACCGAAGGTCGCGGTGCTCTCGACCGGTGACGAGCTTACTCTACCGGGCGGCGAACTCGCCCCGGCGCACGTCTATGACAGCAATGGCGCGATCATCGCGGCTGCGGTGGTGGAAGCGGGCGGGGAAGCGGTGCCCTTCGGGGCGTATCCTGACGACGAGACGCTGCTCGAGCGCGCCCTGCGGAGCGCCCTTACCACTTGCGACATCGTCGTGCTCTCCGGCGGGACGTCCAAAGGCGCGGGCGATCTCTCTCACCGCATCGTCTCGAAGCTCGGCGATGTGCTCGTCCATGGCGTTGCGCTCAAGCCAGGCAAGCCGCTCTGCCTCGCGACGATCAATGGCAAGCCGCTCGCGGTGCTGCCGGGCTTTCCGACCTCCGCGATCTTCACTTTCCATGCCTTCGTCGCGCCGGTGATCCGTGCGCGCGCCGGCATGGCACCAGAGGCGGCGCGCAGCATCGAAGCGAGCGTGCCGGTGCGTATCGCTTCCGAACTCGGACGCAAAGAGTTCGTCCTGGTGGCCCTCGCCGCAGGCAAGGACGGACCGGTCGCATTTCCTACCCCCAAGGGTTCGGGCGCGGTCACGAGCTTCTCCCAGGCTGACGGCTTTCTCGAGGTCGATGCGCTTGCTGCGGCCGTCGACGCGGGTACGCGGGCGCGCGTGACTCTGATCGGTGAAACCGCCGCCATGCCGGATCTCGTGGTCATGGGCAGCCACTGTATCGCGCTCGACGTCGTGCTCGGCATGCTTGCCGAGCGCGGGTTCACCGCGCGCACCATCGCGGTCGGCAGCCTGGGCGGCCTCGCCGCGGCCGAGCGCGGAGAGTGCGACTTGGCGCCGGTGCATCTCCTCGATCCCGCAAGTGGAGTCTACAACGCACACCTGCTGCGCGAAGGCCTCGCACTGGTGAAGGGCTGGCAGCGCATGCAAGGCTTCGTGCACCGCCACGACGACGCCCGCTTCTCCGGACGCAGCGCCGCCGACGCGCTCGCAGCTGCGCTCGCGGATCCGGGGTGCCTCATGGTCAATCGCAACACCGGCGCCGGCACGCGCGTGCTCATCGACTGGATGCTTAAAGGTGCGCGGCCCCCCGGCTACAGCAATCAGCCGCGCTCTCATAATGCGGTCGCGGCCGCGGTGGCGCAGCGTCCGATTGGGGAATCGCCACCGAATCGGTTGCCGGCCTTTACGGTCTTGCGTTTCTGCCTATCGCGCCCGAGGACTACGATTTTCTCCTGGTCGAAAGCCGTCGCGAGCGACCTGCGGTGGCTGCCTTTGTCGCCGCGCTACGCGAAGAGACGGTGCGGGAAACAATCTGCGCGCTGGGTATTCGCCCTGCCGATGGCTGAGTATTCCGCGAGACCTGCGATGATGGTCCCCGTGTTTGCGGTCCTTGCGCTGTTGCTGGTTGCGCCCGCGACGGCGCACGCACAATTGCGCGGCCACGGCGGGCCGGTACGGGCGCTGGAGATTTCGCCCGACGGTAAGCAGGCGGTTTCCGGCAGCTTCGACACGTCGGCAATCCGTTGGTCGCTCGCGAGAAACGCGGCCGAGCAGGTGCTGCGTTTCCATGATGGTGCCGTCAACGCCGCGGTCTTCCTCCGCGACGGTCGCATTGCCACGAGCGGCGAGGATGCGCGCATCGCGATCTGGAGGCCGGGCGAGCCGCGGCCGGCACAGGTGCTCGCAGGGCATGAAGGTCCCGTGGTCGCCCTTTCCCTGTCACCCGACGGAGCGACGCTCGCCTCCGCCTCCTGGGATCATACCGCGCGGCTGTGGCCGCTCGCTGGCGGCGCGCCGCGCTTGATCGAGGGCCATGCTCAGAATGTCAACGGCGTTGCATTCGCGCCCGATGGCCGCGCGCTCGTCACCGTGGGCTATGACGCGACGCTGCGGATCTCGCCACTTGCGGGTGGGGGTGCTCCGATTGTCACATCGCTGCCGACGCCGCTCAACGCAGTCGCCATTGCGCTCGACGGCGAGATTGTCACCGCCGGTGCCGACGGCAAGGTCTACGTCCTTTCCGCTGCGGGCGAGCTCGTTTCCGACATCGACGCGGCGCAAGCGCCGATCATCGCGGTGGCGGTGTCGCGCGATGGCAGGCTCATTGCCGCAGCCGGAATGCGCGGTTCGGTGGCCATCATCGACAGGCTTGCGCGCAAGATGGCGCGCACTCTGGTCGGACCGGGACTGCCGGTCTGGTCGGTTGCCTTTTTTCCCGACGGGCGCACCCTCCTCACCGGCGGCAGCGACCGCATGATCCGCCGCTGGGACGCGGTGACGGGCGAGCCGATCGGAAATGTAGTCATGGGCGCGCCCGAGGACCCGCTCGCTGCCTTCGCCGGCGATCCCGGCGCTGAGGTGTTTCGCGCTTGCGTGGCCTGCCACACGTTGAAGGCCGACGAGGGCGGGCGTGCCGGCCCCACCCTCGCCGGGATCTTCGGGCGCAAGATCGCAACACTTCCTGGCTATAATTTTTCCGAGGCGCTCAAGAAGCTCACTATCGTTTGGACACCTGAGACCGTCGCGAAGTTGTTCGAGATCGGACCGGCGGCGTATACGCCCGGCACCAAGATGCCGGAGCAGCGCATCGGCTCGGCCGAGGACCGTGAGGCCCTGGTGAAATTTCTCGAGAAAGCAACGAAGGCGAGGTGAGAACACGTGCTGTCGTTCCGGCGGAGCCGCAATCCGGCAGTGCTATGGATTGCGCGTCTGCGCGCTTTACCCGCGCCCGCAATGGCTGCTGACAATTATGCGGGCCGTTCAGACTTGCCGGCGCGGCCCGGTTCTTCGCACTCGCGCAAATAATCCTCGGTGGTGCGAGCCTTGGGCCGCGCTGCTTCCCCGTAAGGGTCGAACTCCTGCTCGGTGATCGCCACAACCCGGCAGTCCTCGCACATCTTGATCAAGTCGAAGCGCTGTGCGGAATCCTGGAACATCCAATGTTTGCCCTCAAGCTTGGCGGCGACGCGCTCGATCGTACTCTTGACCCCGAACGGCTTGTTGCAGCGGATGCAATGAAACGGCTCTTCCTCTTTGAGCACGCGGGCGCTGGCGGTCGCGGCGCGGAAATCGAGCTGCGGCCGCAGCGTGATAACTTTCTCCGGACACGTGGCTTTGCACAGTCCGCATTGTACGCAAGCATCTTCCACAAAGCGCAGCATCGGCCGCTCGGCGTTGTCGCCGAGCGCGCCGGTCGGACAGGCCGACACGCAGGCGAGGCAGAGCGTGCAGCCCTCGACCTTGATATCGATCGCGCCGAAAGGCGCGCCTGCGGGCAGCGAGACCACATCGACCGGCGCGGGAGCCGCGCGCTGCAGCTCCCGCAAGGCAAGCCGCATGAGGTCGCGCTTGCCTCCCACAGGCAAAAAGGTGGCGGGGCGCGGGGTGTCTTCGTGTGTCTCGATTGCTTGCAAAGCCTCGGCCAGTGCATCGGGGTCGTCGGTTTCGATCGTCGCGATGCGCGCGCTGCCGAATCCGAGGCCGGCGAGAATGGGCTCCGCGAGCACGAGCGTCCGCGTCAAGCCGGTCACGTCGTGGCGCGGCTTTGCGCGCAGCAGCAAGCGCACCGCCGCGGCGCCGTAGGCAAACGCGGCAGCAATGGCTTCGAGCCCGATTTGAGTCACTTCGTTGACGCTGAAGGGCAAGACATTCGCTGGCAGACCATCGCCGAAACGCGCCAGCGCCTCGATGAGCGGCGTACCATGGGGCTCGTCGTGGACGAGCACGACGGGTTCTCGTCCCCCTGCCTCGCGATAAGCGGTGAGCAGCGCGCGCAGCTTGCGCATCAGCGTGTCTGCCGGAGGCAGCGCGTAGGCGGCGGCCCCGGTCGGACAAACCGCCGCGCATTGTCCGCAGCCGGCACAGACAAAGGCGTCGACCGCGACGTGATCGCCGGCGGGCGCGATCGCGCCGGCCGGGCACAGATCGAGACAGCGCGTGCAGCCGATGATCCGGGAGCGCGAATGGGCACACAGATCCTCGCTGAAGGTGACATAGCGCGGCTTGTCGAAAGTGCCGACAAGGTCGCGCGCCTTGAGCACCGCCTTGAGCACGGCCGCCGGATCTGCGGGATCGGCGCGCACGTAGCCGTCGCGCAGATCGGCTGCGCTGAAAAGCGGCGCGTCACCGGAAATGTCGAGCACGAGATCGCAGCGCGATACCGCGCCGTCACGCGGCGCTGCAAAGCTCAGCACGCCGCGCGAGGACGGCGTTGGCTGGGCGTAGCCATCCACGATGAGCTCGAATGTGCCGAGATAGCCCTTCGCCGCGCGGATCGCGCCCATCACCACCGGAAACTCGGTCACCCGCGGTGGCACCACTCCCGCCGGCGGCTTGATCAGCACCGTGACGTCGAGATGATCCTTGAGCAAGTTGCCGGCCTCGATCCCTTGCTCATCGCGGCCATAGATCAGGATCACGCCTTCGCTGTTGAGGCTGACGAAGGGCACCTCAGGCACCCGCTCGGCGGCGGCCGCGAGCAAGGCGGCCATCTTGGGACCAGCTGCTTCGGCATCCTTTGACCAGCCGGCCGTCTCGCGGATATTGGCGTAAGTGACGTCGGCGTCGCCGGCGGTCTCCGAGAACAGCGGCGCCTCTTGCGTGCAGCCGACGATCACCGGCTCGCCCCCCGCCGCAGTGGCGCGGAACTTTTCCAGCTCCGCCCGGCAGAGCTGCCGCGCGGTCGAAACATCGGCGCCGCGACAGCCACGCTCAACGGCCGACTTGTCGAGCGGCATGGTGTCTTCGCATGAGCAGATCAAGATTTTTGGCGGCCGATCGGCCATGTCGTCTCCGGCTGTGGTCGAGGCACCCCGTTTTCGGCCTCGCATCCGCGCAACTGGATGCCCGGTAAGCGCCGTCGCGGCAACGCTCGAGGCAATTCCGGCTACAGGATATTGCCTGCGGGGGCATAGCACTGAGTGCGGCTCTGGCCGCGGTGCGTATCACGTTATAAGTATCACAAACAGCCATTGCGAGCCTGGTCGCCGAAAAATGCCGCTGCAACAGCCGACGCGCGTGCGCCGCTCATCGAAGCCCGCGCTTGATCTGCCGCCGCCGTTCCGGCTCGTGACGCTGCGCGAGGTGGGCGACGCCTTCGCGCATGCGAGCCATCTGGCGGCCGAGGAGGGAGCCGGCACGCTCGTCTATGTGGGCCGCTTCGACCTCGTGGAGTTTGCGCTGGTGCTGGAGCCAGACGAGCCACTCGCGAGCGCACGGTGTAGCCTTTACGCTGGCCTCGCCGCGCTAGGCGACGCTCTGGCGGTGCATGCTCCGCCCGAGCTGCCAATCACCTTTGATTGGCCGGACGCGGTGCGTGTGAACGGCGGCCTCGTCGGCGGAGCGCGCCTCGCCTGGCCGCAGGACGCCGATGAAGACAAACCGCCGGCCTGGCTGGTTTTCGCCGCCATGATCCGAACTGTGGCAATGGGTGAGGAAGAGCCGGGCCTGCGCCCGCTTTCGGCCGCGCTCGAGGACGAAGGTTTCGACGATCTCGGTTCGGGAAAGCTCGTGGAAAGCTTCGCACGCCATTTCATGGTCGCGGTCGACGCTTGGCAGGAGCAAGGGTTCAGCGCCGTCGCAAAGAATTATCTCGCGCGGCTTGTTCCCGGGAGCGGCATGCGCAGCGACATCGCCGAGAACGGCGATCTCATTGTCCGGCGTATGGCGGCGAATGCGGGAGGGCCCGAGCGGCGCTCGCTCCTGCGCGCGCTTGCAGAGCCGTCGTGGCTCGATCCTGCAACCGGAGGGCCACGAAGGTGAAGCTTTTGCGCACCATCCGGCTCGACCCTTCGGACACGTTCGTATTCGAGCGCGTCGCCGATCCGGGCGAGTGGGCGGTGTCGGGGGCCTTCATGTTCGCGCACGCCGATCTGGATGCGCTTGGCGGCAAATGGCGCGCCGCCTTTCGCGGCGGCTTTCTTGGCGTGGCCTCGCTCGGCTGGTCGACGCTGGTGCAGATCGTGGAAGCCAGCGAGGCGGATCGCGACGCACTCGTCGGTACGCTGGGCCGGCAACTGCACGAGCGCCTCGGTGCGCCCGATCGCGCCGCCGCGCGCGCCGCGGCCGAGGAGGAGGTCGCGTTCGCGGCCTCGCTCTGCGACCATCCCCGCGACACCCTTATCGCAGTGCGCCGCACCTTCGAGGATGGCGCGATCCGCGAGGCCTTTCGCACGTTGCATCCGCGCGGCACGCGCAAACCGATGCGCGCCTTCTCGTTCGTGGAGGTCGAGAACGAAGAGGAAGCGCACGAGGACGTCAACCTGGTCGCGCTGGCGCAGCATAAGCAAACCGATTGAAACGCAAGCGAACCTCGATGAGGCGTGATGCCGGACTTCTGGCTCTCCTGCGGCCATCATCTGCTCGATCGCGACGAGGGTGGCGGCCTCCTGGTCACTGACGAGTTCCTCAAGGCCTACCTGGCACGGCCGGAACTCGCGCCGCCGCCGGACGCCTGCCCTGCCGAGCGCAGCTTGTACGCGGCGCTGCTTGCTGATCCGCGCCGGCCCGTCACGAGCGCAGAGATCGCAGCGCTCGCCGATACCGATGCACGCGAGAATTGGAGTCTGATAACAGGCTTTCGCGACCGCCTCGTTCGCCACAAAACGGTGGAGGCCGCCTATCTCGATCTCGTGCGCCGCGGCGTGGCCGGCACGCCCCCGCTGTTCATCGATCAACTGGTGCACGTCATCCTGCGCAACATCTTCGATAGCTGCGAAGATGTGTTCATGCTGCGCGCGGCGGAGCTGTTCTTCCGGCCGCAGCGCCTGAACGTGCACGATGGGTCGCTCGTTGCAGCCGACGAGGAGAAAGTCTCCGGCGCAAATCCTCAGCCCGTCTCGCCGCTCGTCGCCATGCTCGGCCTGCCGACTGCCGGCGAGATCGACGTGCTCAACGAGGCCAACGCCGATACGTACTGGAACCGCAGCGATCTCTTCGACATGGCGCTCGACCTCACGGCCGGCCGACGCGGGCTCGACGCGCTCGGCAAAGCGATCGAGAAATGGATCGCGCATCTGCTCTCGGCGGACGTAGACATCGAGCCGCTGGTCGAAGCGAGCAACGTCAATCTCGCGTGGTATGTCGGTCTCGATGCGGAGGCGACCCGAATTGGGGACGCCTTGTGGAGCGGGGTGGAGCTCGATGAAGCAACGCGGCAGCGGATCGTCGGTCTTTACCGGCTCTTTTTCCGCAATCCCGAAATCGTCTTGGACAAGGCGACAGGCGAGCCCATCTATCTCATATTGGCCATGACCCCCGAGCGGATATTACGTATGAAGCCGCAGAACCTCGTAACGGGTCTTCCGATCACGCATCTCGAGGCGGTCTCATGAACATGGCCGCCAAGATCGTGGTCGGCGTCGTGGTCGAGCGGCGCAAGGCGCAGAGCCCTTGGATCGACTTCACCTGGAAGCCGATCGCGGCCTTGCCCGGCCTGCCTGACGCTTCGCCATGGACCACGGTGGCGCAAGACGGCGAGGGCACGACCTTTTACGCGGGGTCAGCCGAGATCGCGCTCTACCGGACCGAGACGGGCAATTACCGCAACAACCTCGGCACGGGCCGACCCATGCTCTGGGTTGCGCTGCGGCCAACCGGTGTCGAGCCGCCCTACGAAGTCTTTGCGGTGACGGCCGATCCCGCCGAAGGCGAAGCCTGGACCGAGGCGGGCAACGATCTCGTCGATGTGGTGCCGATGCCGGAGCCTGTGCGTGCGGCGATCGGCGCTTTCGTCGCCGAGCATCATGTCGAGCAGCCATTCCACAAACGCGAGCGCGACCGCGCCGATCCCGAGGCGCTGGCGCGGCGCGGACCCGTGCGGAAGGCCCGCGAATGAGTGAACCTGAAAATTTCATCGCCCGCTGGGCGCGGCGCAAGCGCAACGCCGCGGAAGAGCCGAAAGTCGCGCCGAGCACAGATCCCGGCGAAGAGTCGCGCGAGGGGAGCGGTCCTGCACCGGTTGCGAGCGGGGCGCCCGAATCGGCTGAGGCTGTACTTGACCTGACGAAGCTTCCGCCGATCGAAATGATCACGGCGGAGACGGATATCCGCGCCTTTCTCGCCCCCGGTGTGCCCGTTGAGTTGAGTCGTGCGGCGCTTCGCCGCGCTTGGGCCGCCGATCCAAAGATTCGCGACTTCGTCGGGCTTTCGGAGAATTCGTGGGACTTCAACGCGCCGGGGGCCGTTGCCGGTTTCGGCCCGCTCGAAATGACTGACCAGCTGCGAGCGGAAATGATGCGAATGGTGGGCCAGAGCATTGAGGGCACGGCGGGGGATCAGCCCGGTTCGCCGGAACGGGAGGCGCAGCTCCTGCGGCCTGATCTACCGACCGGGTCGGCCGGCGCGGCCTCTGAAACGTCCTCCGAAATGCAAAGAGACCAGGTTGAGACCGGCGCCGAGGCGGCGCCGGAGAAGGAGCCGCAGCAACGCAAGGCGCGACCAGACGCCGCGGCGCTATTGCAGCGCAACAGAGCAGATATTGCGCCGCAACCTGACTCAGGAAACCGCGATGACGATCAATTGATTGCGAAACGGCTGCACGGACGCGCTTTGCCCAAATGAGAAAAGGGGACTCATAGTCTGCGGCTATTGACCCGGATTTGCTGCGAGCGGTACGTTCATACAATCGAATTGAAATAAAAAGAAAAAACGCCCATGCGGGATTTGGGTTTGGAGGAAGCGATCCGGGCGGCCGGCGGCATTGGCGCGCTGGCGCGTAAGATCGGTATTTCCCAGCCGTCGATTTCGAACTGGTCGCGCGTCCCCGCCGAGCGCGTGCTCTCGGTCGAAGCGGCGACCGGCGTGAGCCGCGCGACGCTACGCCCCGATCTCTACGCCGAGCGCCCCGGCGCGGCTGGCGATGTCGACGAGGTCGATGCCGCGCGCGCACAAGAATACGCGCTGCTCTCCGTTCTGCTCGCACGTGCTCCGGACGGCGCGCTGCTGGAGCGTCTCGCTTCACTGCGCGGCGATCCGAGCCCGCTCGGAGTGGCACATGCCGCGCTGGCGCAGACGGCGGAGCGCACCAGTGTCGAGCGCCTCGAGCGCGAATATTTCGACCTCTTCATCGGGCTCGGCCGCGGCGAGCTTTTGCCCTACGCCTCTTACTATCTCACCGGCTTCCTACATGAGCGACCGCTCGCGCGACTGCGCGCGCATCTTGAAAAGCTCGCCATCGAGCGAACCGCTGGACAGGCGGAGCCCGAGGATCACGCGGCGATTCTCTGCGAGATCATGGCCGGGTTGGCGAGCCGGCGCTTTGGAGCTCCCGCAGGCGCTGATCGCGAACTGTTCGAGCAACATCTCAAGCCGTGGATCGGGCGCTTTTTCGCCGACCTGGAACGGGCCGCTGCCGAGTTCTACCGGCACGTCGGAACGCTCGGGCGGGTGTTCATCGAGATCGAAACCGAGGCCTTCGCGTTGCCGTCGTGAGCAGCGCTCGGGCATCGCAGGTCGGCTCGCCGATCTGTGCAACAGACGAGGAATGGGAGGAGACGGCGATGAAACGAGAACGCAGCGCGACGCTCGGCCGTCGTGAATTCCTGCGCCGGCTTGGCGCAGGCGCGACCGTCGCGGCGGCAGCCGGGACATCACTCCCCGATGACGCGCGCGCCGACAGCGAGAGCAACGATGAGAAGCGCAAGTCTCGGTATCAGGCCAACTCGAAGGAGGTGCAAACCTTCTATCGGGTCAACCGCTATCCGAGTTAAGGGAGGCACCCGTGCTGATCAAGAGAACGGAACGTCACGTTCGTCGCGGCACGCTCGCCGGCGCGCTGCAATCACCTGACAGCGGTCTCGACCGCCGCGCCTTCCTGCGCCGCTCCGGGCTGATCGTCGGTAGTCTCGCCGGTCTCGGCGCGGTGCCGCTCGGCAGCATGCGCAGGGCAGAGGCTGGTCCGCCGCCGCCCGCCGGAGCGCAGATCACGATCCGCAAGAACATCTGCACGCATTGTTCGGTTGGCTGCACGGTGGTTGGGGAAGTCGCGAACGGCGTGTGGATCGGCCAGGAGCCTGGCTGGGACTCGCCGCTCAACCGCGGCTCACATTGCGCCAAGGGTGCTTCGGTGCGCGAGCTCGTGCACGGCGACCGGCGCCTGAAATATCCCATGAAGCTCGTCAACGGCCAGTGGACGCGTGTGAGCTGGGACCAAGCGATCGACGAGATCGGCGCCAAGCTGCTTGCGATCCGCGAGAAGTCGGGGCCGGACTCGGTCTATTGGCTCGGCTCCGCCAAGTACTCCAATGAAGGCTCATATCTCTGTCGCAAGTTCGCGGCGTTCTGGGGCACCAACAACGTCGACCATCAGGCGCGCATCTGCCATTCGACGACGGTCGCCGGCGTGGCCAACACTTGGGGCTACGGCGCGATGACCAACAGCTACAACGACATCCGCAACTCCAAGACCATCATGGTCATGGGCGGCAACCCGGCGGAAGCACACCCGGTCTCGCTGCAGCATCTCCTCGAAGGCAAGGAGCTCAACCGCGCAAACTGGATCTCGGTGGATCCACGCATGACACGCACAGCGGCCCACGCGACCGAATATGTGCGCGTGCGACCTGGCACCCACATCCCGACCATCTACGGGATGCTGTGGCACATTTTCCAGAACGGCTGGGAGGACAAGGAATTCATCAAGCAGCGCGTGTACGGCATGGACGAGGTCCGCAAGGAGGTCGACAAGTGGACGCCCGACGAGGTCGAGCGCGTCACCGGCCTGCCCGAGGCGCAAGTGAAGCGCGTTGCCGAGATGTTCGCCAAGCAGAAGCCCTCGACCCTGATCTGGGCGATGGGGCAGACGCAGTTCTCGGTCGGTACCGCCAACGTCCGCGCCAGTTGCATCCTTCTGCTGGCGACTGGCAACGTTGGCAACTTCGGTACCGGCGCCAACATCTTCCGCGGTCATTGCAACGTCCAGGGTGCGACCGACCTTGGCCTCGATATCGTGACGCTGCCGCTTTACTACGGCCTCGTCGAAGGCGCGTGGAAACACTGGTGCCGCGTCTGGGAGGTCGACTACGACTGGATGCTGTCCCGCTTCGACTCCAAGCAGATCATGGAGACGTCCGGCATTCCGTCGACGCGCTGGTTCGACGCGACAATGCTGCCGAAAGATCAGGTCGCCCAGAAGGACAACCTCAAGGCGATGCTGGTGTTCGGCCACGGCGGCAATACCGTCACCCGCATGCCGCAAGCAGCCAAGGGCATCGAGCAGCTCGATCTGCTCGTGGTCGGCGACCCGCATCCGACGACGTGGGCTGTGCTCGGCGAGCGCAAGAACGATACTTACCTCTTGCCGATCTGCACCCAGTTCGAGACGTCAGGCTCGCGCACCGCGTCGAACCGCTCGCTGCAGTGGGGCGAGCAGATCGTCAAGCCGATCTTCGAGTCCAAGGACGACTACCAGGTCATGTATCTCTTGGCGAAGCGGCTGGGCCTCGCTGATCGTATGTTCAAGAACATCAAGGTCGAGGGCGACCGGCCGCTCGCCGAGGACATCTTGCGCGAGATCAATCGCGGCGGCTGGTCCACCGGCTATTGCGGCCAGTCGCCGGAGCGCCTCAAGCTCCATATGGCCAACCAGAAGGACTTCGATCTCGTCACCTTGCGGGCCAAGGATGGTCCAGCCAAGGGCGACTATTACGGCCTGCCATGGCCGTGCTGGGGCACGCCCGAACTCAAGCATCCCGGCACGCACACGCTCTACAACACCAATCTGCGCGTGATGGACGGCGGCAGCACCTTCCGCGCCCGCTTCGGCGTCGAGCGCGAGGTCAAGCTTCCCGACGGCACCACGCGCAAGGACAATCTTCTGGCCGAGGGGTCTTACTCGCTCGACTCGGAGATCAAGGATGGCTACCCCGAGTTCACCTACGGGGTGCTCAAGAAGCTCGGCTGGGACAAGGACCTCACTCCCGCCGAGAAGGCCGTCATCGAGCGCATCGGCGGCAACAACCCCGACGCGGTCTCGTGGGCCATCGACCTCTCCGGCGGCATTCAGCGGGTGGCGATGGCGCACGGCTGCATCCACTACGGTAACGGCAAGGCGCGCGCCAATGCATGGAACCTGCCTGATCCCATTCCCGTGCACCGCGAGCCGATCTATACGCCGCGGCCGGACCTCGTCGCGAAATATCCGACGCGGCCTGACGCCAAAGAATTCCGCGTGCCAAACATCGGATTCACGGTCCAGAAGACGGCGGTGGAGAAGGGGATCGCCAAGCAGTTTCCGCTAATTCTCACGTCCGGGCGCTTGGTAGAGTATGAGGGCGGCGGCGAGGAGACGCGGTCGAACAAATGGCTCGCCGAGCTGCAGCAGGACATGTTCATCGAGATCAATCCTGCTGACGCCGCCGAGCGCGGCATCAAGGACGGCGCCTGGGTCTTCGTCTGGGGGCCGGAAATGGAAAGCGGCAAGGCCACCCGCATGAAGGCGCTCGTCACCGAGCGGGTCGGCAAAGGCGTGACCTGGTGTCCCTTCCACTTCGCCGGTTGGTTCGAAAGCGTCGACCAGCGCGGAAAATATCCGCAAGGCTGCGATCCGATCGTGCTCGGCGAGAGCGTCAACACGATCACCACTTATGGGTTCGATCCCGTCACGGGCATGCAAGAACCTAAAGCCACGCTTTGTCAGGTCAAAGCGGCGTAAGGAGGCTCGACAATGGCTCGGATGAAATTTCTCTGCGACGCCGACCGTTGCATCGAGTGCAACGCCTGCGTCACCGCCTGCAAGAACGAGCATGAAGTGCCGTGGGGCATCAATCGCCGGCGTGTCGTCACCATCAACGACGGCATGCCGGGCGAGCGCTCGGTCACCATGGCCTGCATGCACTGCACCGACGCGCCCTGCGCGGCCGTGTGTCCGGTGAACTGCTTCTACACCACGGCCGATGGGGTGGTGCTGCACTCCAAGGATCTGTGCATCGGCTGCGGCTATTGCTTCTACGCCTGCCCGTTTGGCGCGCCGCAATATCCCAAGGTCGGCAACTTCGGTTCGCGCGGGAAGATGGACAAATGCACCTATTGCGCGGGCGGCCCGGAGCCGGACAACTCGATGGCCGAATTCGAGAAATACGGCACCAACCGCCTGGCGGAAGGCAAGCTGCCATTGTGTGCGGAGATGTGCTCGACCAAGTCGCTGCTGGCGGGCGACGGCGAGATCATCGCGCAGATTTACAAGGAGCGCGTCGTCAAGCGCGGTTACGGCTCCGGCGCCTGGGGCTGGAAGACGGCATATCGCGAGACGATCGCGTCATAGGCCGCGCACCTGGGTTCGGCCACGCTTGGTTACCTGTGCAGGCGGTCGCGCGTCGCATCGCCGGCATGACAGAGTCGATGAAGGAACCTGTAACGATGCCGAAAGTTCATGTTCGTTTCCATTTCATCGTCGGGGCGATGACGTTGGCGCTGATGGTGGCGCTTGCGGCGCCCGCGCCCGCCCAGCAGCGCAATCCGGACAGCTCGGTCAATCCGACCGCGAGCTCGGTGAAGGAGGATCAACTTTTCAACGAGTTCAACCGGATTACTGGCCGCTGCACCATTCCCGACCAGAAAGCCTGCACGATCGAGCAGCCGGCCGGCCGCGACTGGCGTCAGTTCCAGGAAGTGACGCTGCGCTGGATCGGCGCCATCTCCATTGTGGGAGTGCTCGCGCTGCTCATTATCTTCTATTTGGTCCGCGGCATGGTTCGCATCGGGTCGGGACGATCCGGACGGGTTTTGGTGCGCTTTTCCGCTTTCGAGCGCCTTGTGCACTGGATGACAGCGACCTGCTTCATCTTCCTTGCCCTTTCCGGCCTCAATATCACGTTCGGTAAACCGTTGTTGCTGCCCCTCATCGGGCCGGATGCCTTCACTGCCTGGTCGCAGTGGGCGAAGTACGCGCACAATTACCTCAGCTTCCCGTTCACCATCGGCGTCTTTGTGATCTTCCTGATGTGGATCACCTGGAACCTGCCGACCCGGGTCGATGTAGAATGGCTCAAGAAAGGCGGCGGCATCGTCGGCCACGAGCATCCTCCCGCCTATCGCTTCAATGCCGGTCAGAAGATGATCTATTGGATCGTGGTGCTCGGAGGTACCGCGGTCGCGGTGAGCGGCTATATCCTGATGTTTCCGTTCTACGGGACCACGATCGCAGGCATGCAGGTGGCCCAAATCGTTCACGGTATCGCGGCGCTGCTGTTCGTCGCCGTCATGCTCGCCCACATCTATATCGGCACCATCGGGATGGAGGGCGCGTTCGAGGGCATGTGGGACGGCACCGTCGACGTCAACTGGGCGAAGGAGCATCACCGCCTGTGGCTCGAGACGGAAGCGCCCGAGGGACGTGTCGGCGCACCGCCCCCGAAAGGAAAGATGCAGCCGGCGGAGTAGCCGTCGACAAGCTCGGGGAATTCAAGCGCCCGGCGCATCCGCCGGGCGTTTTCGTTCACAGGCCCTGCTATAATGCGTCATGCGCATCATCGGCCTCGCCGGCTGGAGCGGATCGGGCAAAACCACGCTCCTCGCCAAAGTGATCCCCCGTATTGTGGCGCGCGGTCTTGAAGTATCGACGCTCAAGCACGCCCACCATGGCTTCGACGTCGATCAGCCGGGCAAGGATTCCCATACCCATCGCATGGTCGGCGCGACCGAGGTTCTGGTCGGCTCGGCCAAGCGTTGGGCGCTCGTTCACGAGCTGCGCGCGGAAGCCGAGCCGACGCTGGCCGTTTGCCTCGCCAAGCTCAGCCCGGTCGATCTCGTGCTGGTCGAAGGCTACAAACGCGAGCCGCATCCGAAGCTTGAACTTTTCCGTGCCGCCGTCGGCAAGCCGCTGCTTCATCCGGATGACCCGGCGATCGTCGCCGTCGCGTCGGATGCGCCACTGCCGCAGGCGCGCGTTCCGGTCGTCGATCTCGACGACGTCGAGCGGATCGTCGACATTCTGATCCGGCACGCCGCGCCGATCGCAGCTCTGCGGGCGCACGCGGAGACCCGCTGATGGCGCAGCTGAGCGACGATTGCTTCGCCTCCTCGGGTCCGCTGCTTTCGGTGGAGGAGGCCGAGCGGATCATCCGCGCGCGTGTCGCGCCGGTCGCGGAGGCCGAAACGGTTCCGCTCCAGGTTGCGCACGGGCGCGTGATTGCGCGCGACGTGCTCGCGCCGATCGATTTGCCGCCGTTCGACAATTCCGCGGTCGACGGCTACGCCGTGCGCCACGCCGACCTCGATGCCAAAGCCGAGACCCGCCTCGCGGTCATCGAGCGCGTGACCGCGGGCCGTGTCGCGGCGCGCCCTTTGCCGGGGGGCGCGGCGGTCCGCATCTTCACCGGCGCGCCGATGCCGGCGGGCGCCGATACCGTCTTCATGCAGGAAGATGTGCGGCGCGACGGTGATGCGGTGGTCGTGCCGGCAGGGCTTGGGCGCGGCGCGAACCGGCGGCTTACGGGCGAGGACGTGCGTGCCGGATCGGTCGCGCTTGCTGCCGGCCGCAGGCTTGCCGCGCAGCATGTCGCGCTCGCGGCCGCCATCGGTGTCACCGCGCTCGATGTGTTTCGCCGCGTGCGGGTCGCCGTGTTCTCGACCGGCGACGAAATCGTCGAGCCGGGAAAGCCGCGGCCGGGCACCGCATTGTTCGACGCCAATCGCTATCTGCTCATCGGCCTCATCGAGCGGCTCGGCGGCGTTGCGACTGACCTCGGCATCCTGCCCGACGATCCGCAGCGGCTCGCGCGCGCAATTGCCGCCGCGGCGGCCGAGCATGATCTCGTCGTCACCTCGGGCGGCGTGTCGACCGGCGAGGCCGATCACGTGCGCCACGCGGTCGAGGCGGTTGGGCGGCTCGTGTTTTGGCGCGTCGCGATCAAGCCGGGCCGGCCGGTCGCGATGGGCGTCATTCCCGGAGCGTGGGGAGGTGCCGCCTTCGTCGGCCTTCCCGGCAATCCGGCAGCAGTCTACGTGACGTTCGCGCGGATCGTGCGCCCGCTGCTTCTACGGCTCGCCGGCGCCGAGGCGACGCCGCTGGTGCCGCTGCCAGTGCGCGCGGCGTTTGCCTATCGCAAGCGCGCCGGCCGGCGCGAATATGTGCGGGTCAAGATCGGGCGAGCTGCGGACGGCACAGTGGAGGCGATCAAGCACGCGCAGGAGGGCGCCGGGATCATTACCTCGCTCACCGAGACCGACGGGCTCGTCGAGTTGACGGAAGACATCACGACGGTGGCGCCAGGCGCGACCGTCGGCTTTCTGTCGTACGCCGCCCTCGCGGCGTAGCGATCAGATGCGGACCGCCGAGGTCGTGAACGCCACGTCCACGGGTTCTTGCACGCGGTTGAGGACGACAACCGCGCAGACCGCGATGACTGCCGCCGCAATGCAGGCGGCGATGAAGGCGCGCATGGGCAAATCCCCCTCGCTCGTGGCGCTGCCCTAAATTAAGGAGCGGACGCGGCGGCGATCAAGCGTTCAAACGTCGCATTGCTGCGATGCAATACGCTCCGCCTCGGAGGCGTCTGCGGGGGTATTGACGTTGAAGAAGGGGTCGATCGGGGTTGCCGGCCAGTCGGCGACGGCAACCCCGTGGCGCGCGGTCCAGGCTTCGATTTTGCGCATGTTGTCCTGAAGGAGCGCCTTGCGCAGATCTTCGCGCAGCTCCACCCGCCACAAGCCGACGACGGGATGGCGCCACTCGCCGGACCGCGCGCAAGCGAGCGGCACGGCGGCCGCTTCGCGTGCCGCCGATAAGCGCGCCACGAGATCGCCGGGCAGGAAAGGACAATCGCCCGGTACGCTGGCGATGTCGCCGATCGTCGGCGTATGCGCGGCCGCCCAGTCGAGCCCCGCGAGGATGCCGGCAAGCGGTCCGGCGAAACCTTCGATCGAGTCCGCCACGACCGGGAGAGCGGTATCGGCAAAGCGCGCGGGATCGCCATTGGCGTTGAGGATGACGGCTGCGCATTGCGGCTTGAGCCGCGCGAGCACGCGTTCGAGGATGGTCTTGTCTCCGATGCGGATGCGCGTCTTGTCGCCGCCGCCCATGCGCCGCGCCAATCCGCCGGCGAGCACGAGTCCGAGAATCGGCGGATGAGGCATGCCTATGATCGACCGGGCCGCGCGTCGGTCGACCTTCGGATCACGCTTCTAAGCATCTGTCCGACTTTCGCCGCGTCCGCAATGGCCACAAATCCCTCGCGCTGCATTGCGGCTCCGCCGATGCCTAATACCGGGAATACGGGTTGGCTTCTTGGAAGAGAACGTGCCCCGGACCTTCCGTGGAACCTCGTACTTCCACAAAAGGCATCTGATTGAGCGGGATGCTCGTGCGCCGCGCGAAAGGACCCGAAATGTCGATGATGGCTCTTCGATCAGTGAGTGCGTAGGTGGTGGCCGTAGCACGAAAGAAATACCAAGCTGGGGCAAGCACCATGCACGCGCCTACGGCCACGAACGGTATGCCGAACATCCAGAATTGGAAGCCGAGTTGGTTGTTCGCATTAGTGCCCGCCCTATACGCGCCATAAATCCAAAACAGCGAGAATGCAAAAAAGAAAATCCCGAACGGTAAGGTGTAGGCCGCTCTCCTCAGAGCATATCGCGCAGGAGCCGGATTTCCCCACCAGATCAGCTGTTCGTCCGAATCGATCAGGGAGGGATCAATCATCGTGCACCGCGGCTTTGCGCTGGTGCTTGGCGCTTTCTTCCTCGACGTATCTGAGGTCCTGATCGAACACGATGCGCTCCTCGCCTGCGAGCGCGACGAAGCGCTTGCCACGCGCGCGACCGATGAGCGTGAGATTGGCCTTGCGGGCGAGCTCGACGCCCCAGGCGGTGAAGCCCGAGCGCGAGACGAGGATTGGGATGCCCATGCGCACGGTCTTGATCACCATTTCCGAGGTGAGCCGGCCCGTGGTGTAGAAAATCTTGTCGTGCGCGGAGACACCGTGCTTGAACATCCACCCAGCGATCTTGTCGACGGCGTTGTGTCGCCCCACGTCCTCCATGTAGACGAGGGGCTTGTCCTCGCGCGCGAGCACGCAGCCGTGGATCGCACCCGCTTCGAGGTAAAGCGAGGGCGTGGTGTTTATCTTGTGGGTGAGCGCATAGAGCCATGACGTGCGCAGTTGCGCTTGCGGCAGCGTGACGTTCTCCAGCGCCTCCATCAGGTCGCCGAACACCGTTCCCTGCGCGCAACCCGAGGTCTGCAACTTTTTCTTCAGCTTCTTCTCGTAATTGGTTTTGCGCTTGGTCCGCACGACCACAAGCGCCAGCTCCTCGTCGTAGTCGACACCGGTGACGACGTCGTCGGGCAGCAGCATGTTCTGGTTGAGCAAATAGCCGAGCGCGAGATATTCCGGATAGTCGTTGATCGTCATGGCGGTGACGATCTCCTGCGAATTAAGGAAGATCGTGAGCGCCCGCTCGACCGTCACACGGGTCTCTATTGCCTGCCCGGTGTGATCGACGCCCGTGACGCGCTCCGTCAGCCGCGGATCGAGCGGGTCGGGCCGGATGCGGTAGTCGTCCTTCGGCAGACTCATGTGCGGCTAATGTAGGTAATCGCGCCCCCCGGCGAAAGCGGTTCCGCTGCCGTGAGAGCCGCAAGTGTGCGCGCGGGTTTCTCGCGCGCGCGACGAGGGTTATATTGCCCCGTGCGACGGAGGGATGGCCGAGTGGCTTAAGGCGCACGCTTGGAAAGCGTGTATGCGGGAAACCGTATCGTGGGTTCGAATCCCACTCCCTCCGCCAGAAGCCCGTTCGCCCTTGTTCGCTGCCGTTCGGATAAGCCCTATTTTCTGGGCACTTCTCGCAATCTAGTGTTTGTCTTGAGCCGCAGCCGTTCGCTATAATCCCACAAATCGACGCAGGAAATTTTGTGGGATTGGGCGGACGATTGAGTATGGCGGAAGACCGCCGAAAAGCCTCCGCCCAACCCACAAATTGTCGGAGAGAGTCTGTGGCACACGAGCTAAACAGATTGACCGCGCGCAAGGTCGCGACGGCGATGCAACCGGGTCTCTATGCTGACGGCGGTGGCCTCTATTTGCGTGTTGGCCGCGGTGGCGCAAAGAGCTGGTGTCTACGCTACATGCTTGGCGGAAAGGCGCGCGAGATGGGCTTGGGTGGGCTTGCAAAAGTTGGTCTCGCCGAAGCGCGAAAGAGAGCAGCTGCGCAACGCCTGTTGCTCGTAGACAAGATCGATCCACTGAAGAAGCGCGAGGCCGAAAATAGTGTGAAGAAGATCGAAGCGGCGCGATCGATCACATTCGAGAAGTGCGCAAAAGCTTACATCGAGGCTCATACGGCTGGTTGGCGCAATGCCAAGCACGCACAGCAATGGACAAATACCCTTGCGACCTACGTCTATCCGACGGTTGGCTCTGTGGCCGTTGCGGATGTCGACGTCGCAATGGTGACGAAAGTCCTTGAGCCGATTTGGACCGCCAAGCCCGAGACAGCGGGACGCGTGCGCGGTCGGATCGAGGCGGTACTCGATTGGGCGAAGGCCCGTGGCTTTCGCGACGGCGAGAACCCGGCGCGCTGGCGTGGGCATCTGTCTAATCTGCTACCGGCCCGCGCGAGGGTTCGAGCCGTCAAGCATCATGCGGCATTGCCGTATCCGGAAATCGGTACCTTCATGGCCGACTTGCGTACCCGGGAGGGCGCCGCTGCCGCCGCGCTCGAATTCCTGATCCTGACTGCAGCGCGCACCGCCGAAGTGATCGGAGCGCGCCGCTCTGAAATCGACTTTCGTGCACGTATCTGGACGGTTCCGGCCGAGCGGATGAAAGCCAAACGCGAGCATCGAGTTCCATTGTCGTCCGCCGCTATGAAGGTGCTCGAGCGCGCAAACGTTGAAGGCAGCGAATTTCTGTTCGGCGGTATCACGGCGGGACAGGGGCTTTCCAATATGGCGCTGCTTAAAGTTCTAGAGCGAATGAACCGGGGTGATGTCACCGTCCACGGCTTCCGCGCGACGCTCAAGACCTGGGCGACCGAACGGTCCAACTTTTCACGCGAACCTGTCGAGGCTGCGCTTGCGCATGTCCCCGACGACAAGACCGAAGCCGCCTATCAACGAGGTGACATGCTGGAAAAGCGGCGGCGGCTTATGAGCGCGTGGGCGGAGTTCTGCGGCAAGCGTGCACCGGTTGGCACCGTGGTGAACTTGCGGCAGATGTGAATTTCAACAATTGGGTGCCGCGCACCATCGCCGCTCTGGAGGTGGCGGCTTTGGTCCGTCCTCAGATTCCCGCGCTTCCTCCCTTCATTCATTGCCAACGTTAGCAGTTAGCGCTTGGTCTTTGCGTCCTCAAGAATCATTTCAGCGCCCTTCTCGCCGATCATAATCGTCGCGGCGTTAGTATTGCCGGAAACTACCGCAGGCATGATCGAGGCATCAACCACGCGAAGACCCCCGAACCCGCGCACGCGCAGTCTGGACGCGTAGGCGGAACCCGTCTCCGCCGCAGTGCGAGTCAATTCAGTGCGTTAGCAGCTGGGTATGGGTGCGCCCCACAAATTACCCCACAATCGAAGCCTCCGACAGCTGGCGCATCACGTTTGTAGCTGCTTTACAACTTGGCGCACCAAGTGGTTGCTCAAAGACACTCCTCGATCGCCACGCATCATTGACGCATGCGCAGCGAGACACCGTGCTTGCTTGCCATTGGGATCTGATGCATCAGGTGACATAATCAGACGGCATGTGGCTGCTACGCAGTATTACAGCGTTCGAAAACGAGCGATATGACTGCTGATAATCCAAACGCCCCCATCGAGACCACCTACGTACCTCTATGGTTGGCTGTCCGCTATGTGGCCGAGCGGATGCGGCCAGAACATCAAAGCAGGAAGAAGAGGACCTCGGCGTTTTACCGGCGGTGGCGCAATAGAGCGGGGCGGCTCATCCGACGTGCTGCAATTGCCGGGCGAGTGTCCATCGTCGCGTCTAAGAACACAGGCAAGATTGTTGTTCCTCCAGAGATCATTCTCTTGATGAATACTACTCGCGGGGCCCTTAAGAGCGAGCCAACCTTTGGCGATCAAAGTGATCCGAGCGTGCTGAACTTCATCCGGCTCTTGGAGGCTAGCGAGCTTTTGATTCCCGAAGAGGACTTTTGGAAATTGTATGATCGACAGAGTCACTCGCTTCCGCCTGCGCAACGTGGCCGCCCGACCAAGCAGACGGAATCTTTAAAGTCTAAGATTTGGCAGATAATTTTTGAGGGCAAATGGCTAGGAGAAAGCGCTCGCAAACTTCACGATATTTTACGGACCGACGGAATATCAGTGAGTTACCGCACTGCTTTGCGCGCCTTAGATCTGCTTTACGACGAAACGGCGGATCTTCGAGTGCTACGGCGTCACCGTGGCAAACGAAGTTCTAATTTGCCAAAAATCGAAGCAAATAGTCCACGGGAAAAGTCGACTTAACTATTTGCTATACTTCAGAAATTCACAACGGATATTTTTGGTCTGGCACACCGCTAATGCGAGCCGGAGGAAGATCATGTCATTGCGTGTACTTGAGAATCAGGAGGTGCGTTTATGCGCAAGATGCGTTGCGACGATGACGGACTGCCTCCGATTGGCTTTCTTCGCCTGAACGCGGTCCTCTCTCTCATCCCGGTGTCTAAATCCTCATGGTGGAAAGGTATCCGCAAAGGAACTTTTCCGCGACCTGTAAAGCTTGGACCGCGGACCACTGCTTGGCGAGTAGAGGATATTCGTCGCGTGATCCAAAGTGACCTATGTCGCTAGGAAGGCCACATGAATAGTCTTTCCACAAGCCGCAATAGGTCGACAGACGATTCCAACACACAGCGTGAGGTCGTGAATTTTCCGCTTGCCTACACTATAGCCGAGGCGTGCGCCGCTACGCGGACGGGTCGCACCGCGCTATATGAGGCAATTAATTCAGGGCAATTGCGAGCCGTAAAGCGTGGTCGCCGCACTCTCGTGCTCGCCGACGATTTGCGGTCTTGGCTAGGTCGCTTCCCTCCCATTGAAGTAAAAACCGCTGACCAAACTGCAGAATCTGCATTGCGATGACAGCAGGGGATTGCCGATATCTCGGGATCAATCGCGTCCATTACACAAGAGACGCGCGCGTTCCTACAGCGTTGCTGCTGCGCACCGCGGACATTGCAAGTGCCTTACTAGGAAAACCCAACTTCCGGCTTTCCAACAAACGGGAACTGCGCTTTGGCCGAAAGGGATCGCTTGCCGTCGCGATTGCAGGAGCAAGGGCCGGTAGCTGGTTCGATCACGAGAACGGGGTTGGCGGGGACCTCTTAAGCCTGATCCGGAGGATAATCGGCGGTGGTTTCCTTGACGCGATTGAATATGCGGAACGCTTCATAGATGCCGAGTTACCTCGTCGGACATTGTGCGCGTCAGGCGTTCGAACGAAATTTCCTGAGGACAAATTTCCCTATGAACGATGGTACGCTATCGCGCTTTGGCGGGAGGCACTCCCAATCGCAGATACGATCGCAATGCACTATCTCCGGCGGCGCGGAATCCTTCATCTGCCACCCGACATCGATACAGCGGTCCTGCGATTTCATCCGTTCTGTCCCTTCGACGGAAGAAGGCACCAGTGCCTTCTGGCGTTGATGCGCGACGTCCGCACCAATGAACCTCGCGCCGTTCAGAGGACCGCGCTCACGCCAACAGGGGAGAAAATCCGCCGACTGATGCTCGGTCCAAAAAATGGTGCCGCGATCAAGCTCTCCTCTGATGTAGACGTGACGATAGGACTTACGATTGGTGAAGGCCTCGAGACGGTGCTTAGTGCTATGCAGTTGGGGTTCAGCCCTGCGTGGGCGCTCGGCGATGCCAACAATATTCGACGTTTCGCAGTTCTTTCGGGCATCGAGTCCCTAACCATCATCGTCGATAATGATGAAAGCGGCACTGGCCAGCGAGTCGCGCTCGAATGCTCAAGCCGCTGGACGAGCGCGGGGCGGGAGGTATTTCGCGTTATCCCCGACCGGTGCGGTGACGACTTCAACGACATTGTTCAAAGGACTGTGGCATGAGTGCCCAAGGATCCTTCGGGCAAGGCTATAACGTGCACAGGGATGGGCCCAAGACCAACGGCGGGTCCAGTCAACAAGACCACAAAGGCACGACCGATCGGGCATCGAAAGCGAACGGATCAACTGATGGTCATGACCACTATGCACATGGTCTCACTCATAGTTGGGATGATCCCGATTGGTCCATTCTCGACGACCGTCGCGGCGATCTGCCTGAGTTCCCAGTCGATACCTTGCCGACCCCGTGCCAAGAATGGATCGAGCGCGCAGCACATGGCGCGGGAGTGACGTTCGCGCATGTTGCCGTCCCATTGTTGGGCATTGCTTCTAGCCTCATTGGGACTGCGCGTCGGGTTCTGGCTTCTCGATCGTGGACACAGTCCATGACCATCTTGGCTGGAGTGGTGGGTTTTTCAGGAACCGGCAAGACACCGGGGATTGATGCAACGAAGCGAGCGTTGTCGCAGATAGAACGTGGCCGAAGGGAAAAGATTGCTGAGCTACAGCGCGCCCATGAGGGTCGCGTCGAGGCGGCAAAAGCGGCGCGAGCACAGTGGAAAAAAGACCTCAGGCGGAAGGAAAAGTCGTCTCGATGGAAGAATATCGCAGCAAAGTTGCTTCGGAACCGGTGATGCCAGCAGCGGCGGCGGATCCTGGGCCTTTCGTGGCGCCGAGGCTTTACGTATCGAACGCGACGATTGAGCGTCTCGCCGCGCTTCTGCAGGCGCGACCGCAAGGCATGTTGATGTTGTCCGATGAACTGGCCGGTCTCTTCCTTAACATGAGCCGGTACTCAGGCGGTCAGGACAATGAGTTCTGGCTCGAGGCTTGGGATGGCGGTCCATATACAGTCGAGCGAGTGGGGCGACCCCCAATTGTCCTTCGCCATTTACTGATCGGAGTTGTCGGCGGGCTACAGCCTGACAAACTTGCCCGATCATTCAAAGGGGATCTCGACGGCATGTACGCCCGGATCCTTTTTACCTGGCCGGTCGATCCGTCCTATCGGCCACTGACAAACGAAGTGGCGGAGGTCGAACCCGAAATCGTGAACGCTTTATCGCGGATTATCGACCTCAAATGCGGAGACGCGGATAACTTTGCGCCACGCGACGTGGCCTTATCTCCAGAAGCAGTCGAGGCTTTTGAGCGGTTCCGCCAGTTCCAGCACTCCTGCAAGGATGGCTTGGATGGCCGGGAGCGGGAGTGGTGGGCTAAGAGTCCTGCACATACGCTGCGACTCGCAGGAACGCTTTCATATCTCTCCTGGGCGATGGCGGGCGGCCCTGAACCGGAGCGGATTGAACTGGAGTTCGTTGAAGCCGCTATACGACTCGTTCGGGATTACTTTTGGCCTCACAGCCGAGCCGCACTTCGCCAGATTGGACTCAATGAGCGCCACGCCAACGCACGCCGCGCACTGAGGTGGATTCGGACACAAAGCAAAAAGGAGGTTTCGTTGAAAGATCTCCGGCGGGATGCTCTCAACCAAAGTCTCGACGCTGATCAGACGCA
>Ga0126372_10000008_pt1 | contig 47961 bp, 39 predicted proteins | sample PanSoiMetaPlot_6_FD_92762 | JGI IMG/M metagenome (GOLD analysis project Ga0126372, IMG submission 92762) | Tropical forest soil microbial communities from Panama - MetaG Plot_6 | ecosystem: Environmental > Terrestrial > Soil > Tropical forest > Bulk soil | place: Panama | collected 2016-02-17
CGTCGGCTTCATCGACGTCGCCGACGACCACGTACGTCTCGAGGTCACCCTGCCGTGGCTGTTGGCCATGCTGGCGGAGAAATTCACGCCGGCGATCCGCAAGGAAGGCACGCTGATGCTGGAGAAGAAGTGAGCGGTGCCGTATTTCGCTCGCCCTCATCCGGGGCTACGGGTTCTGCCAGCATCAGTTCTTCGCCTCATCCCCGGTTCTGTGGAAATGAGAGGGCTTTCCGTGGTGTTAGAACTGCATCAAACCTGCTAACGTCGCCGCCGGATTGGGGAGGGCGGCCGAGGAGGCACCATGCGCACGACCCCGTTTGTTTTAATCACATTTGCCGCTTTATCCTTCACTGTCGTCGACGCGCGCGCGGACGGAAGCTGGTGCGCGAATTTCGGCACCGGCCATAGCGGCGACAACTGCAGCTTCAAGTCGATGCAGGAATGCCTTGCAACGCTTTCGGGGCTCAGTGGATTTTGCCGGCCAAATCCATTTCCCGGCACGGGCTACGGCAGAGGCGGGAACTGGACCTCTCCGCCGGCCACGCGAGGGCGTTACCGCGCCGAGCGCTGATCCACGTGGGCAGATCGCGCGCCGGGAAAAAGCCGTGCAGCACGAGCCTCCGCGTTAGCCTGAGGCCTTTCGCCACAACGTACGCCCATTGTGACGAAGTCTTCGACCCCGCAAGCCGGCAGCCGGCTGGCGCAGATCGGCCCGGCGCTGCTCGGCGCCTCCTCGTTTGCCTGCGCCGACGTGCTCAGCAAGGTCGCGCTCAACGCCGGCGCCGATGCGCTCACCATCTCGGTCGTGCGCGCCGTGCTCGGCGTGGCCATGCTGTTTGCCTGGCTGCGGCTCGTTCCGCCGTCCGGCGCTTTTGCGCCGCGCGCCAAATGGATCTCGCTCGGCCTCGGCGTGCTCTTCGCCGGCAACGTGTTTCTGCTGTTCAAGTCGTTCGAGACGGTCGAGGTGCCGATCGCGATCTTGACCTACTTCGTCTATCCGCTGCTCACCGGGCTTGCGGCGGCGGCGAGCCGGCTCGAGACGATCAGCTGGCGGGGCGCCGCGGCTGCGGTCGCCGCCTTTTTCGGGCTCGCGCTGATGCTCGGCGCGCATCCGACCACGCTCGCGGCCGCCGGCATTCTTGCCGCCCTCGGCGCCGCGCTCTGCCGGGTTGTGGTGCTGCTCGCCACGCGCGCGCTGCTTGCCGGCGCCGACGCGCTGCGCATCACTTGGTATGCGCTCCTGTCCTCGACCGCCGTATTCATTCTCGCCACGCTCGCGACAGCGAACTGGCAGCCGCCCGCGACCGCGTCCGGGTGGCTCGCCCTCGTCGTGCTCAGCCTTGCGGTCACCACCGGATTGCTCGGCGTTTTCGCCTCGACCGCGCGCATCGGTCCGTTCCGCACCGCGCTGTTCATGAATCTCGAGCCGCTGCTCACCGCCATCGGCAGCGCGCTTTTTCTTGCGGAGGTGCTCACGCCACTGCAGGCGCTCGGCGGCGGCGTCATGCTCGCCGCGTTGGTGATGTTTCAGCTGCGCAGGTGAGACGTTGAGCGAAGCGCTTGCGCGTCACGCCCGCTCGACAAAACTATCCACCACGCGCTTCTCGCCGGCCTTGTCGAATTGGATGGTGAGCTTGTTGCCGTCGACTGCGGTGACGTTGCCGTTGCCGAATTTCTGGTGAAACACGCGGTCGCCGATCGCGAACTCGGACACGGTGCCGGTCGACTTCGCGACGAGCTCGCCCTCGATGGTGAGGGGAAGCCGGCGCCGCGGCTTGCCGCGCGTGCCCCCGGCCTGTCCTTCCCCCGCACGCGGGGGAGGGGACGCGCGGCCTTTGCCCCAGTCATCGCCAGCATCGTCGGCCGAGTAAGCGTCAGCATCCTCATCGAAGCCGTGGTCGCCGAAGCGGCCGCGGCCGCGCGCCTGCGCGCGCTGCCAGCCAGGCGTGCCGTAGCTCGAGCCGAAATGGGTCATCTCGTCGAAGCGCGAGGCGCCGGTATTGCCGTAGGCGGAAAAGCCGCCCCGCGATTCCTTGACCTCCACGTCCGCCTCCGGCAACTCGTCGAGGAAGCGCGAGGGAATGTTCGACGACCACAGCCCGTGCATGCGCCGGTTGGCAGCGAAGTAGATGTTCACGCGCCGCCGCGCGCGGGTGATCCCCACATGCGCCAGGCGTCGCTCCTCCTCGAGCCCGGCGCGGCCCTGATCGTCGAGCGTGCGCTGATGCGGAAAGAGGCCCTCCTCCCAGCCGGGCAGAAACACGGTATCGAATTCGAGCCCCTTGGCGGAATGTAAAGTCATGATCGACACCGCCTCGCCTTCGCTCTTCTCCGTGTCCATCACCAGCGCGATGTGCTCGAGGAAGCCGGCAAGGTTCTCGAACTCCTCCATGGAGCGGACGAGCTCTTTCAAGTTCTCGAGGCGGCCGGCGGCATCGGCCGAGCGGTCGCGCTGCCACATCTCGGTGTAGCCGGATTCGTCGAGCACGATCTCCGCCAGCCGCATGTGCGGGAGCTCGTCCTTCTGCGCGCGCCAGCGCTCGAACGCGGCGAGCACCTCGCGCAGCGCCGCGCGCGGCTTGGGCTTGAGCTCGTCGGTCTCGATCACCGCCTGCGCGGCGGCGGTGAGCGGCACGCGGCGGCGGCGCGCGTGGTCGTGCAGGAGCTGCACGGTAGCGTCGCCGAGCCCGCGCTTGGGCACGTTGATGATGCGCTCGAACGCAAGGTCGTCGGCCGCGGAGTGGATCACCCGCAGGTAGGCCAGCGCATCGCGAATTTCCTGGCGTTCGTAGAAGCGCGGCCCGCCGATCACGCGATAGGGCAGTCCGAGGGTGATGAAGCGATCCTCGAACTCGCGCATCTGGAACGAGGCGCGTACCAGGATGGCGATCTCGTCGAGCGGGTGTTGATTGCCGTGCCCGTCGTCGCGCTGCAGCTGCTCGATCTCCTCGCCGATCGCGCGCGCCTCTTCCTCGGAATCCCAGCACGAGGTGACCTTGACCTTCTCGCCCGGCTCGTCCTCGGTGCGCAGCGTCTTGCCGAGCCGGCCCTGATTGTGGGCGATGAGATGCGAGGCGGCGGCGAGGATGTGGCCGGTGGAGCGATAATTGCGCTCGAGGCGAATGATCTTGGCGCCGGGGAAATCGTGCTCGAAGCGTAGGATGTTGTCGACCTCGGCGCCGCGCCAGCCGTAGATCGACTGGTCGTCGTCGCCAACGCAGCAGATGTTTTTGAGCACCCGCTGCGGCTGTTGCGACTCATTGCGTTCGTCATCACCGGGCCGCGCCGAAGGCGTGTGACCCGGTGATCCATCTACTTCGTGTGAAGGGATGGATTGCATCGCAACTCGGGCTTGCCCGAGTTGCGCAGTATTATCCGCCGCAAGTCGGGTAGACCCGACTTGCGGTGTCAAGCCCGGCAATGACGCCGGAGAATGGCTCTGCCCCAACAGGCGCAGCCACAGATACTGCGCCACATTGGTGTCCTGATACTCGTCAACCAGCATGTAGCGGAAGCGCGCCTGGTATTGCCGCAGCACCTCGGCTTGCTCACGAAACAGACGGATGCATTCGAGCAAAAGGTCGCCGAAGTCGGCGGCATTGAGGACCTTGAGCCGCTCCTGATAGGCGGAATAGAGCTTCTTGCCGCGCCCTGAAGCGAAGCTCGCCGCTTCGCCGGAGGGGACCTGCTCGGGCGTGAGCCCGCGGTTCTTCCAGCTATCAAGCAGGCCCGCGAGCACGCGGGCCGGCCAGCGCTTCTCGTCGATATTCTCCGCTTCCAAAAGTTGCTTGAGCAGGCGGATCTGATCGTCCTCGTCGAGAATGGTGAAGTCTGGTTTCAAACCCACCAGTTCCGCGTGCCGGCGCAGGATTTTTACGCCGATCGAATGGAAGGTGCCGAGCCAAGGCATGCCTTCGACGATCTGCCCCACCATGGCGCCGACGCGCCCTTTCATTTCGCGCGCGGCTTTGTTGGTGAAGGTGACCGCAAGAATCTCGCTCGGACGCGCGTGCCCGGTGGCAAGGATGTGGGCGACGCGCGTGGTTAGCACGCGTGTCTTGCCGGTGCCGGCGCCGGCGAGCACCAGCACCGGCCCGTCCAGCGTCTCGACCGCAAGCCGCTGCTCCGGATTGAGATCGGCAAGATAGGGGGCTCCGGCCGCCGCCCGTGCACGCTCTGCGATGCCGCCCGGCCGCGGTCTCGACGCGTCAAGCGCATCCTCGCGCGGCACTTTGCCCGGTTCAGCCATTTTTCTTCCGTGATTAATTCCGGCGCCTCATGCCGGCGCGCGGCATTGCCGCGGCGAATCTTAAGCTAAAGATGGCACTCGTCCTGCCGAATCACCATCCGTCATTGCCGGACTCGATCCGGCAATCCATCCTTCTTACGAAGAAGATAGACCACCGAAATCGGGTTTACCCGATTTCGGCTCTTTTAAGTGCGCAAGTCGGGATGAACCCGACTTGCGGGTCAAGCCCGCGGGAAACGAGCTGGCAGACCGCAATTCAACTTTTGCCAGCTATGCTCAACTCTTCCCCGGCATAGCGATCCGCCGCCCGGCGGCTTCCGGGCGCGGCAACTCGGCATGCGCGGCCTTCATGCGGGCAAGCCCGCGTGCGACGTCGTCTGGGAAGGGCGCAGTCTTGCCGGCCGCCATGTCAACGTGCAGCGACATGTTCTCGGAGGTCGCCGAAACGAAACCCTCGCTCCCGTGGAACAGCTGCTCGAAATAGTGCATGCGCTTGGCATCGTAGTCGAGCAGCTGAAAGGTCACCCGCACCGGGTCGCCCGCGTGTAGCTCGCGCAGATAGCGCACATGGACCTCGGCGGTGTAGCAGGAATGCCGGCGCGTCTTGACGTAGTCGAGGCCGCAGCCGATGAGCTCGAAGGCTTCGTCCACCGCGCGGTCGAACAGCACGTTGTAATAGGCCATATTGAGATGGCCGTTGTAGTCGATCCAGCCGGGTTCGACCCGCATCAGCGAGGAGACGAAGGGGGCGAAGAACACGGGTTCGAGATCGCAACGCTCGAGCATGGCGAAATTTCAACGTTGAGCAGCAAGGTCGACCAGCCCTCCCCCCTCTAGAGAAATATTTGGGCGAGGTACGACTTCAGCGCTTCGGCATCGGGGGGTTGACTGCGGAAGCCGATATAGCCGTCGGGACGGACCACATACAGACATGCACTCCGAGCTCCATAGCGGTGGTGTAACTCGCCTTTCGGATCCAAAAGTATTTCGCCTTTGCCTACCAGGTCCTCGGGGAGCTCGTGTGGGACGATCAGGTGCGGTTCGATGCGGTCTGGGTACGCGTGCATGGTTGCCTCGGCTAAGGCTTGCAGTCGCCGGTGCGTTTCCCCCGTTGCGAGCGCACCTGCGAACAGCACCAGGTGGTGCGTGGTCCCACGTAACCTCTGGAAGAACCGAACGGACTCACGTCCGGGACAAAGCATGAGTCGGGCATCGGCGGCACGGTCTCCCGCGCGCGGTCCGGCGCCGAAATCATGCCACCCAAGAAGACTGGCGTCCGCCCCGCGAGGTCCTGGCAGAAAGCGGTGGTGCTCCGCAACAATGGGACTATGGCGGTAGCCGATGTTCAGCTCTGCCACGGCTCTGCGCATTCGCTGCTACATCACTTCTTGGCCGGCGAGAACCGCGGCCAATTTTTGTCGGAGGGTCTCCGGGAGCGAAAGATGCGGTTCTTCGCGGAGCACGGCCCGGTGCAAATGGTCTGTCAGATAGAGCATGTCCCGCCCGGCTTGGTGGCGCTCAGGATGGTAACTATCGAGGAGGCTTGCTGGGGATCTGGCGGTTAGCACTAGTCCGAGTTTCCAGCCGAGATTGTACGCATCCTGCATACCGGTATTTATACCCTGCCCACCAATATTGGAGCTGACATGGGCGGCGTCACCAGCCAGAAAGACGCGGCCTACCTGGTATCGCTCCGCTTGACGGCACTGGACACGGTAATACACGCTCCAGATGGGATCACTCAGCATGCCACCCGGGGTACGGGCATTGAATATCGCCTGAAGGTCCTCCAGTGCTGGCTCGCCCAGCGGCGGATGATCTTCCTGGGCTGGGCCAACATCGGCAGCGAGGGTAGCGCGTCCTCTCGGCAGCGGGAAAAAGGCGAGCATACCCTCGGCTGCGAAGAAAAAGGCGAGCATACCCTCGGCTGCGAAGAAAAAGGCGTGTTGATCCCGAGGCAGGTTCCAGTCAACCTGGACATCTGCCGTCATGAAATCGGTGGGATAATCGTCACCGGAGAACGAGACACCGAGTGCGTGGCGAACGGGACTGTGGGCGCCGTCGCAGGCGATGAGATAGGAGACGTGGGCCGTTTCCTGTCCGCCGTCGGCAGGCTGAAGTGTTGCACGCACCCCGTCTTCGTCCTGCTCGAACGCAACGAGTTCAACACACCGTTCCACCTCTGTGCCGAGACGCGCCAGATATCGAGCCAGCATACGCTCTGTCTGGCTCTGTGGCAGTTGCAAAACGAAGGGAAAGGCTGAGTCCAACTCATCAAAGGTCAGGTATTTGATGAGTTTGTGGTCGGAATTATAGGTGGCTGCGGCATGGCAGATGTTACCCATCTGCACAAACTCGTCCGCAAGGCTAACAGACTCCAGGATTTCCAGCGTGCGGGCCTGAATGCTAGCGGCACGGCTGTCGTGGGTAGGGCCGTCGTTCTTATCGACAATCCGGCAGGAAACGCCATGCCGATTCAGCTCAGCCGCCATGAACAGGCCCACTGGACCTGCGCCCACCACCAATACTTTGGTGTCAGCGGCCATCAGGTATCCTCTCGTTCCTGCTTGTGCCGATCCAACGCAATCGAAACGATAGTCAACGAGCGTCTTAGATATTCGTGCTTCAGTTCCACATGCCGTCGATACTGAATTTGAGTTGGCTCTCGCCGATCGTCGCGCAGGCTTCCGAGCGACTCAGCCTCGGCGAGCTTGCCGGCAGCGCGACGGTCGCCCTCGCCGTGACGGGCTTGAGCCGCTCCGGCAAAACCGTGTTCGTGACGAGCCTGATCCACAATCTGCTGAGCTGCGCGCACAATCCCAACCGTATGCCGCTGCTCGGCGTCGTCGGCGAGCGCCGGCTGATCGCGGCAACCATCGCGGGCGCCAGCGCCAACCGACTGCCGCCATTTCCCTATCGCGACAATATCGAGAAGATGGCAGTTCCGGACTGGCCGGCGCCGACCGAGGGTTTAAGCGAGATCGGCATCGAAGTGCGTTTTGCGCCGACCAGCGTGCTGGGAAGACTCGTGAGCGAGATTACCGGAAGCCCCGCGAGTCTCACGATCCGGATCGTCGATTATCCGGGCGAGTGGCTGCTCGACTTGCCGCTCATGGCGCTGAGCTATGCCGAGTGGTCGCGCGCGACGCTGCGCTTGCTGCGCAAAGGCACACGCGCCGAGATCGCGCGCGACTTTCTCGCACTGCTCGCACAGCGCGGGCCCGAGGAGACTGCGCGCGAGGACGCTGCCAAAGAACTGCACGATCGCTATTGCGCCTATCTCATCGACGCGCGCGACCGGCATGGCCTGAGCTTTCTCCAGCCCGGGCGCTTTCTATGCCGGGGAGCACTCGGCGAGGCGCCCTATTTTTGGTTTGCCCCGCTCGACGTCGCCGACGGCATCGACGCGTTTGCGGCTGGCACGCTCGGCGCGCTGATGGCCGAGCGATTCGACGCCTACAAGCGGGAGGTGGTGGCGCGCTTCTATGAGGACCACTTCCAGCACTACACCCGGCAGATCGTGCTCGTCGACGTGCTGCGCGCGCTGTTGGCGGGGCGCGACGCCTTCGACGACACACGGCTCGCGCTTGACGCCATCCTGGAGAGTTTTCGCTACGGCCACGGCGGGATCCTTTCCAGGCTGGTCTTCGGGCCGCGCATCGATAAAGCTTTGTTCGCGGCGACGAAGGCGGACCATGTTCCCGATATCCAGCGCGACCACCTTGCCGCGTTGTTGCGCAACATGGCGGCGTTTCCCGCGCTCGAAGTCAGAAGCAGCAACGCGCAACTCGACGTGACGGCGCTAGCGTCGGTGATCTCGACCGCAGAGGAGAGCCAGGAGATTGACGGGCAGCGCGTGCAGGTCGTGGTCGGCCGGCCGGTCGGCAGCAACAAGCAGTCGAAGTTTTTCGTCGGCAACGTTCCAATCCGGCCGCCGCGCGCCGATGCCTGGGGGTCGCCCTTTCTCAACGTGCCGGTGTTCGAGCCGCCCGCCATCGACCCTTCGCCGGTCGACGGCATTGCCCATATCAACCTTGACCTGGCGCTCGAATTTCTGCTCGAGGACCGCTTGCGATGAGCGATCAAAGCGAAGACCGCGCTCCGCTCGGCGCGCGCGTAATCGAAGTCGACGCGGCCGCCGCCGCAGCGGCGCGGCAACCATTGGCGCCGCAAATCATCCCGACCGAGCGCACCGAGCCCATCACGCCGAGCGAGCCCGCGCTCCCCGCGGTTGCGCGCGCGGCGCCGCGCCGGCGCGATCGTGTCATGACCTTCGGCGTGGCGGGCGTGGCGCTGCTCTTGGTCGGTTGGCTTGCGGTCGACGCCGTCGGCTGGATCGTCGCTGCATTCGAGCGCAGCGCGGCGTTGGGCGTGCTCGCGGCAACCGCGGTGGCGGCGGGCATCGCAGGCGGCGGCGCCGTCATCGCGCGCGAATTGGGCAGTCTGCTGCGGCTCAGAAATGTCGAGGCGATCCACCGGCGGCTCGCGGATGGACGCCTGTTGCCGAACGAAGGCCGAAAGGCGATCGCCGACGTGCTCGCCGTCGTCCCGCGTGAACACGAGGTCGAAGCCGCGATCGAAAGCTTCCAGCGCCAGGCCAAGCTCCACCATGCCACGGTTCAGCAGATCGAGATTCTCTCGCGCACGGTCATGAAACCCCTCGACCGCCGCGCCGAGGCGTACGTGCGCACCGCCGTGCTGCGCGCCTTCGGCATCACGGCGATCAGTCCCACCGGCTTGACCGACGCGGTTTTCTTTCTAGCCTGCGGTATTCGCATGGTGCGTGCCATTGCCGCCTCGTACGGGCACCGGCCGACCGCCGCCACGACTGTCCATCTCCTGCGACGGCTCGTGATCGAGGCCGGCAAGCTGGGGGCCGTCGACATCGCGAGTTCATCACTCGTGCAGCATCTGGGCGGCGCGCTGACCGAACGGTTGGCGAGCAGCGCCGCCGACGCGCTCTACGCCGCCTATCGCATGGCGCGGCTCGGTATCATTGTGATGGATCTGTGCCGTCCGGTTCCGTTCCGGGATGACGAGGCCCCCAGCGTCACATCGCTCGTCGCCAATGTGCTGCGCCGCCGTTCCGAATCTCGGTCGCAGTAAAATTTCCCCGCCTGCTCCCGTGTTCCGCTTTAACTGTTGCGGCGGAAACACGTCGCTTTCACGGCTCTTTGATCGGGCGGATCTCTTGCAACTTTTTTTCTGCACCCGAGTTAGTTGGGCGGGACGTGATGACAAGGGGATTACCCATGACAATCGCTCTCACCGACGCAAAATCCGCCGCCGCTGCGTCTGCGCGGACGGCGGCGCGCGATGGTTTCTTCGACGATGCAGCATCGGATGATGCGTTGATCAGGCGGATCGCTGCCGGGGATCAGCTCGCGATGCGCACGCTGTTTGCACGCCATCGCATACCATTGTACCGCTGGCTGTTGCGCATCGTGCGTGACGAGACGGTGGCAGAAGATCTCTTGAGCGACGTGTTTCTCGACGTCTGGCGTCAGGCCGCCTCGTTCAAGGGCCGCGCTTCGGTGTCCACCTGGCTGCTAGCGATCGCCCGCTACAAGGCCTTGTCGGCCCGACGCGCTCGCACCAATGCGGAACTGGATGCGCGCATCGCCTCGACGGTCGCCGATCCCGCGGACGACCCGGAAGCCGCGCTGGCGAGGAAGAACCGCAGCCAAGTGCTGCGCGATTCCTTGGCCAGCCTCTCGCCGGAGCATGGCGAGGTGATCGACCTCGTCTACTACCACGGCAAGTCGGTCAAAGAGGTCGCCGACATCGTTGGCGTCGGCGAGGCCACGGTGAAGACGCGCATGTTCTACGCGCGGCGCAAGCTCGCGAGCTTGGTTGCGGCGGCGGCCTAGCACGACCCTCGCCCCGCGAAGCGGGGAGAGGGTGGTCCGAGCGCAGCGAGGACCGGGTGAGGGGCAGTAGTGTCGCGACGTAAATCGCGAGGTCTGCAGCTGCTCTTGCCCCTCACCCGCGTCGCTGCTTCGCAGCTCGGCACCCTCTCCCCGCTTCGCGGGGCGAGGGAAATGCGCCCGCGACACATTCGTTATTCCGTTGCGGCAGTGCCTTACCGGTGCCGTTGCGTTAACATGCGGCGCTCACGTGAGTTGGCGATGGCACTGGCGCAACAAAAGCCCGATCCGACGGCGCGACGCGATCCCGCCACGGTCAAGGCCGTCGTCGCCGCGCTCGCGGCAAAGTTCGGCAACCGCCTCGTCACGTCGCAGGCGGTGCGCGAGCAGCACGCCAACACCACGACTTGGATCGCCAACGAGCCGCCCGATGCGGTGGTCTTCCCGCAAGCGACCGCCGACGTGCAGGACATCGTGCGCATCTGTGCCGAGCGCCGCGTACCGGTCATTCCTTTCGGAACCGGCACGTCGCTCGAGGGCCACGTCAATGCGCCCTATGGCGGCGTGTCGATCGATTTTCGCGACATGAACCGTGTGCTGGCGGTGAACGCACAGGACCTCGATTGCGTCGTCGAGCCGGGGATCGCGCGCAAAGAGCTCAACGAGCACCTGCGCGACCAGGGCCTGTTCTTTCCGATCGATCCCGGCGCCGACGCTTCCATCGGCGGCATGGCCTCGACGCGTTGCTCCGGCACCAGTGCCGTGCGCTACGGCACGATGAAGGACAACGTGCTCGCGCTCAAAGTCGTGCTGGCGAACGGCGAGCTGATGACCACCGCGCGGCGCGCAAAGAAGTCGTCGGCCGGCTACGATCTCACGCGGCTGATCGTCGGCGCCGAAGGCACGCTCGGCATCATCACCGAGCTCACGCTCAAGCTCTCTGGCATTCCCGAGGCGATCTCGGCCGGCGTGTGCCCGTTCCCCTCGCTCGAGGCGGCGTGCAATGCCGCGATTGCCACGATCCAGTTCGGCGTGCCGGTGGCGCGCATCGAACTGCTCGACCAGCTGCAGGTGAAAGCGACCAATCTCTATTCCAAGCTCAGCTTGCCGGAAGTGCCGATGCTGTTCGTCGAGTTTCACGGCTCGCCAGCGGGTGTCGCCGAGCAGGCCGAGCGCTTCGGCGAGATCGCGCGCGATCTTGGCGGCGGCCCGTTCGAATGGGCGACCAAGCCCGAGGACCGCTCGCGCCTGTGGCAGGCGCGGCACGATGCCTACTGGGCGGGCCGCGTCCTGCGCCCCGGCGCGCAGGCGCTCGCGACCGATGTGTGCGTCCCGATCTCGCGGCTGGCAGAGTGCGTCACCGCAACCCAACGCGACGTCGCCGAACTGGGCCTCGTCGCACCGATTCTCGGTCATGTCGGCGACGGAAATTTCCACCTCAGTTTGCTGGTCGACATGGCCGACGAGGCGGAGGTCAAGCGGGTCAAAGCCTTGTGCGAGCGGCTGATCGAGCGCGCGCTCGCCATGGAGGGCACGTGTACGGGCGAGCACGGGGTCGGGCAGGGGAAGATGAAATATCTCGCGGGCGAACTGGGAGGCCCCGCCCTCGCGGCCATGGCGGCGATCAAGCGCGCGCTCGATCCCGACGACATCATGAATCCGGGAAAGATCGTGGCGCTGCCGTGAGGCGGCCAGGTGTGTGGTCCCTGCGCGGCCCCCGCTGCGGTGGGCGGCGCTGTGCGAAATCACCTAAGCCATTGGCGGCCGACATAGATTTGCCGTCAAGGCGCCCGATATTACCGCATCCGCTGGGGGCGCAGCGGAGCAGGGAACGGGGACCGCCGGCGCCAGCGCATGGCCCGGCAATACACGCCCAGTGCGAGGGTCGAGAACCCGGGATGGAGACCGGTGCAGACGACGCTGCTCGGTGTCGCGATTGCCATCATTCTGGCGCTGGTGACGGCGCTGGTTGGCCCGCTTTTCATCGATTGGAACAACTATCGCGGCGAGTTCGAGACGAGAGCCAGCCGGCTGACCGGGCTCGACTTCCGCGTCATTGGCGCGATCGATGCTCGCCTCTTGCCGACCCCCACCGTCACCCTGCAAGGCGTCGAATTCGGCCGCGCGGACGAGAAAAGCAAGGTACACGCGCGGCTCTTGCGCATCGAATTCGCGCTGGGTGCGTTCGCACGGGGCGAATGGCGCCTTGCCGATGCTCGACTCGAGGGGGCCGAATTCTCAGCCGGGCTCGATGACTCCGGCCGCATCGCCTGGCCTCTTCCCAAGCTCGGCTTCGACTTGGAAGCGGTGTCGATCGCACGCCTGCACGTCCAGGATGCGCGCGCGAATCTCACCGATGCTGCGAACGACAGCCGCCTCGTGCTGGAGAATCTCGAGTTCACCGGCGAATTGCGTTCGCTGGCGGGGCCCATCAAAGGCGAGGGGTCGTTCGTCATTGCCGGGCAACGTTATCCTTATCGCATCGCGAGCAGCCGCATCGCCGCGGACGCGGGCACCAAGCTGCGCTTCACGATCGATCCGATCGGCCAACCGCTCAGCGCCGAAGCGGATCTGTCGATCTGGATCGAGCGCGGCGTGCCGCGCTTCGACGGCAATGTTCAATTGGCGCGCGCCGTCGGCCGCGCGCCCGCCGGCGCCGGCTCGCTCATCGTCGAGCCCTGGCGCGTGACCAGCCGGCTCAAGGGAGACAGCACCGCGGCGGTCTTCGAGCAGATCGAATTCCAATATGGCCCGGACGACCGGGCGATCAGGCTCCGAGGGGGCGCCGACCTGCGATTGGGGCGGCAGCCCGAGTTCAACGGCACGCTCTCGTCACCGCAGATCGATCTCGACCGCGTGCTGGCGCTGCCCGAAACCATGCGCCGCCGACCGCTCGCTGCCGTCAAAACGTTTGCCGAATCCCTTCTTGCGGCGGCACGGCTTCCCATTCCTGCGGCTCTGAACCTGAGCGTCGACAGCGTGACGCTTGGTGGCGGGACGCTGGCGCGCCTGGCTGTCGAGGTGAAGTCCGACGCCGGTGGCCTCGACATCAAGGCTTTGGAGTTGCGGGGGCCGGGCATGAGCCAGCTGCGGCTAAGCGGGCATCTCGGCGCGGCGGCGACAGGCGCGCAGTTCACGGGATCGGCCAAGCTCGAGGCCAACGACCCGCGCGCGTTTGCCGCTTGGTTGGGCGAACGAAGCGATGAGCAAACCGCATCCGCCGGTCCGCTGCGCTTCGCCGGCCATATAGCGGTGGGCGCCGAGACCATCACGGTCGAGCAACTCAAGCTCGACGTCGATCGCATGATCGTCGCCGGGCGCCTGGCCTACACCTGGGCGCGTGATGACCGGCCGGCGCGACTCGAGGCCGCGCTCACCGCGCCTGAAATCGATTTCGACCGCATTCAGGCCGTTGCAAAGGCGGTGCTCGGCGATACCGCGTTCGACTGGCCGCGCGAGGGCGCGCTCTCACTGAAAATTGCGCGCGCGCTCATCGCCGGGGTCGAGGCGAAACGGGCTGAGGTCGACATGCGCGGCGACGCGAATGGCTTTGAGATTGCACGGCTCGCCGTCGCCGACTTCGGCGGAGCCACGCTGGCGGTCAAGGGGCGGATCGATGCCACGCCGGACTCGCGGCGCGGCGCGCTCACGCTCGACGTTGATGCGCGGGCGTTGGACGGCGTCCTGATGCTGTTGGAGAAAATCGCTCCGGCGGCCAGCGAGCAGCTGCGCCGCTCGGCGTCGCGTCTGACGCCGCTTACGTTGCGCGCCGTGCTTGGTCTCGATCCGGCTGCAGCGGACAACACCGCGGCGAAGCTCAAGATCGATGGCCGTGCCGGCATATTGCGCGTGCAAGCCGAGGGGAGTGCGACGGGCGAAACCGTCACGCGCGGCATCCTTGCGGCGCTCGCCGCAGCCAAATTGGAGTTCAATGCCCGGTTGGATGGTGACGATGGGGGAGCGCTGATCGAACTTGCCGGGCTCGACCGTGTCCTCACGGCCGAGAAGCGGCCGGCACGGTTTTCGCTGGCGGCGAAAGGACCGCTCGACAGCGATCTCGCTGTTGAAGTCCAATTCGCGGCTGGCGCGGCCAATATAGCAGGCAAGGGTACCGTCCGCGTTGGCGACGGTGCAAAGGCGGCCGCCGAACTCAATCTCAAGCTCACCAACGCAAACCTCCGCGCGCCGCGGCCGACGCCGGCAGGCCGTCCTGCCGAGCCGTTGCCCGCGTCGCTCACCGCGCGGCTCGCTTTGCGCGAAGGAATGCTGCGGCTCACCGACGTGACGGGAACGGTCGCGGGTGCAAGCGTGCGCGGACGACTCGCGTTCGGTCTCCAACAACAACCGGTCTCGATCGACGGCGACATCGAGGTGGGGGCCCTCGATCTGCCGGCTGCGATCGGCGCGGCGATCGGGATGCCGGCGCCGGGCGAAGGCACGGTCGCGAGCGGCGCCAGCGCAAATGCGTCGGCACTTTGGCCGGCCGAGCCGTTCGAGCAGCCGCTGCCCTCCTTCAGCGGCGAAGTCGCGGTCAAAGCGGCGCGCGTCGCGCTCACGCCCAAGCTTTCCGCGCGTGATGTGCGCGGCACGGTCCATTTCGGCCAAGCGCAGCTGTCATTGCAGGATGTCGACGGCAGCATTGCCGGCGGCCGGCTCAGCGGCGAGCTGACACTTCTGCGGCGCGCCGATGGGCTAAGCGCACGCACGCGCGTGCGCTTGGTCGACGCCAACGCCGCCGAACTGCTTCCCGGCGATGGATCGCTGTCGGGCCGCCTGAGGATAGATATCACCGCCGAAGGCTCGGGCATGAGTCCAGTTGCGCTTATGGGCTCGCTTGCCGGGAGCGGCAGTTTCAGCCTCGAAAGTGCCCGGCTGCCACGGCTCGACCCGGCGGCTTTCGACAATGTCGTCCGTGCGGTCGATCAAGGCTTGCCGATCGACGCGATCAGGATACGCGAGCGCATGGATGCGGCGCTCGCGCGCGGCAGCCTCGGCATTACCTCCGCCGAGGGTGAGATCACGATCAGCGAGGGCCAGGCACGGCTGAGCAATCCCACGGTGCGCGCGCAGCGCGCCGACCTCGGCGCAAACGGGAGCGTCAATCTGATCGACCGCGCGCTGGACGCGCGGCTCACCTTGTTCGCAGCTGGCGGTGCGGCAGGTGCGGCGGACACGCGGCCGGAAGTTGGCATCATGCTGAGGGGGCCGATCGATACCCCTAAGCGCACGATCGACGTTGCCGCGTTCGCGAGCTGGCTCGCGCTGCGTGCAGTCGAGCAGCAGTCTAAGAAATTGGACGTGCTTGAGGGGCGCACGACCGTGCCTCCGGCGCAACCTACGTCTGCTACGCCGAGCGCGAGCGATTCGCCTGCGGCAAAGGCGCCGAGCGCCGCCAAGCCGAAAGCTGCGGCCCCGGCGTCGGCCGAAAGGCTTTCGCCGCTGCCAGCGCCGATCGACATCCATCCGGCGCCCACGCCGCGCGCGCCGCGCGGGCAGTCCGGAGCGGCGGCGCCGGCGCCGAGCCAAGCGCAGAGCCCGCCGCCCGCGCCCGCGCGGCCGCGCACGCTGTTCGATATATTGTTTGGAAATTAGCGCGGTGGAGCGCGCACGCTCCTAGGCGCTCGAGGCGGCACGGACAGCCATCACGTCCCGCGCTGGCTCGCGCTCGTCTTTGTGGTCCGAAAACCGGTTGCGATAAAAGTCGAGCACGAACAGGCGGATGGCGGACGACAGATTGCCGTGTTGCCGCTCCGTGTCGATCGCGGCGACCAGGTCCGACAAGGTCATGTCGCGTGCGGTGGCAATCTCTTTAAGCCCTTTCCAAAACGCATCCTCGAGGCTGACACTGGTCTTGTGGCCGGCAATGACGATGGAGCGTTTGACGACCGGAGATTTCATCGCTCGTCTCCCGTTTCGATCCGGTGGCGATCGAGGTCGCGGCGGGCTTCGAGGTTGCGTTTAGCTTCGAGTTCGCGCTCGCCTTTGCTGCGTCCGTAGCGCAGTCGATTGGCAGATGCCGTTCGTTCAGCAAGCCGCCGCTCGGCCTTTTTGCGCGCCCTGCGAAAGCTAACAATCTCGCCCATCCCGCACCCGATGAGCCTCTCCGGGGGTGACCCTCGCCCGTGGCTTCGCGGGCAAATGCGCCGATAGCGTGGCGGCGGGATCTGCTGTGAGTTCCCGTCCGACCGGGCCATGCAGTAAAATTTTGAGGCATGCACGCTTCGGTGGAAGCTTTCAGCGTAAACACAGAACTTCATAGGTTTTTACCAAGGCACTCCCAATCCATCCCGGCCTATAGTTGCAAGGCATTGAAACTCGGGGCAAATTTTCTCCCCCTCTGATTGTAATCAGGAACGAAATCGCAGGAATTTCGTGGTGAATATTTTTGTATTCGCGGTGAGCAGGGCGTGGAAATTCGCAGCGCGAGCCCAGCGCGATCAACCGCCGCGCCCTCACAAAAGGTTTACCGGAAGCGCCGCGTGCCGCCGTTTCGCGCGTGCCTTGGATCCCGTCGCTGAAGGCGCGAATGGGACCCTTTCTCGTCAGAGCGCGCGTCGTCCTATTTCTTGCGGAAACGGTCGAGCGGTACGACCTCGCCACCGCCGGGCTTGTCAGGCCCTGCGTGCGAAGTGGTCTTCGCCGGCTCAGGATTGGCCACGGCCGGCAACGCTGCGATCGCCGGCGCGATGGCCTTATGCTCGGACGGCGCTCGCATCGATGCGCTCGCTGCGGCCGTACTCTCCTCCGGTTGCCGCGATTCCTCGGCGCGGGTGCCCTCTTGGAATTGCAAGCCGAACTGGACCGACGGATCGAAGAAACCTTTGATGGCGGCAAACGGCACGGCCACTCGTTCGGGTACGCCGCCGAAGGACACGCCGACGTCGAAACCGGTCTCGGTCACTTCAAGATCCCAGAACTGGTGCTGCAGGACCACCGTCATCTCCTCGGGATATTGCGCGCGCATGCGCGGCGACAAGCGCACGCCCTCGGCGCGGGTATCGAAGGAGATATAGAAGTGATGATCCCCTGGAAGGCCGTTCTTGGCGGTATCCATGAGCACCCGGCGCACGACGCCGCGCAAGGCGTCTTGCGCCAAGATGTCGTAGCGGATGTGATCGACGGCCATGGGCGAACCGACTGTCTTGAGCGCGGCGCAATCCGCGCAGTCTCAACGCACGGTGGACTCACCGCTTGGATCCTAGCGCGCCCCTGCATGTGCGCGCCAGCGTTCCATTCGAACTCGAAATATGGAGGTGGAGGCTTCTGTTGCCAGGTGCCTCCGAACCCCGCCTGAAGCTGCTAAGACCTCAGGACTTTAGTTCGGTATTCCAAACCGCATTACGCGGCCTGGGCAACCGGAGCATAGTTGTCGTTGGCAACTATGAATGCGGCCCGATAACGGTGGAACCATGCCGAGCAAAAGCGCGCCCTTTACGCCCTCGTCGATCCTATTTCGCCCCCGTCTCAAGAACCAATAATCAGCGGTCTTCAATCACTGACCACTGCCTCTTTGATGGTGGAGGCGCCGGGTACTGCCCCCGGGTCCGATAGGTTTATTGCGACGGCCGTTTATTGCCATAGCCGGCTCGCGCCGGCACCTGACAATATAGGAGCAGAAGGTTTCTGAAAAAAGAGCACGGAATGGCGGGGCTGGCACAGACCGGCTCGTGCGGCGGTTGCGTCACGTCGGCTCGCCGGGCCGTAATATGTGCCTCTATTGCTTTTGCCAAGCCGCCCGGCGCGGGCGATGGCCTCGCTTTGAGCTAAATCTGCCGGCGGTTGCTTCCCGTCACCCACGGGAATGTGCTACCCATCATGTTGTGCCTACCGAATGGGAGGTTCGGGGGCACGCACCGCCGGGCGGTCCAGGAGGGAATATGTCAGAGGGCCTTTCACCGTCCCCACGGGGGACGCGTCCGGGCTTTGCGATCAACACGCACAATTGGCTTGGCGGATCGATCGTTGCGGTTCTCGCCGTTTTCTTCCTCGCTTTCGCATTTTACATACCGAACGCGCTCACCGCGCGGTTCTTAGCCGCGGCCCTGCTTGTGATCGGGATTGGCGCGGCTGTCGGCTTGCTGCCCGTCCATGCGCCGCGTGACCTCTATGGTGGGCTCGCACTCGTCATGTTGGCGACGTTCGCTTTGATCGCTTCCGCCGACTTGCCGGGGCAACGCGGTTTTGCCTTTGGACCCGGCACGGCGCCGAGGCTGTTCTCGTTCGTTCTTGCGGCTCTCGGTGCCGCCGTTGCGGTCGGTGGCGTCTTTGCCGAGGGGCCGCCGATCGAAAAGTACAAAATTCGCGGTCCAACGTTCGTCATCGTCGCTATTCTCGCGTTCGCCGCCATGATCCGTCCGCTTGGTCTGGTCCCTGCGACATTTCTGGCCTTCATCATCTCGATCCTCGGATCGACCGAGATGCGGTGGATCGAAAGCTTGATCGCGGCGGCGGCAATGACGTTGTTCTGCGTGTTGCTGTTCGTGTACTTGCTCAATCTGCCGTTCCAGCTTTGGCCGCGTTTCTGACCCGGTAGGCACGTCATGTCGGACCTTCTGTCGAACCTATGGATGGGATTCCACGTCGCCGCCAACCCCTTCAATATCTTCTTCTGCCTGCTCGGCGCCCTGGTCGGAACCCTGGTCGGCGTGCTGCCGGGAATCGGTACGGTCGCGACGATCGCAATGTTGTTGCCGATCACGTTTGGCTTGCCGCCGGTCGGCGCGCTGATCATGCTCGCGGGCATCTACTACGGCGCGCAGTACGGCGGCTCGACCACCTCGGTGCTGGTGAACATTCCGGGTGAAGCCACCTCCGTCATCACCTGCCTCGATGGCCATCAGATGGCGCGGCAGGGCCGCGCCGGGCCGGCGCTCTCGATCGCCGCCATCGGCTCGTTCTTCGCGGGTTGCGTGGCCACGGTGCTGGTTGCGGCGCTCGGCGCACCGCTGACCAGCATCGCACTGCTATTCGGGCCGGCCGAATATTTCTCACTGATGGTCCTTGGCCTCATCTTCGCGGTCGTGCTCGCGAAAGGCTCGGTGCTCAAGGCCGTCGCTATGGTGGTCACGGGCCTGCTCTTGTCGATGGTCGGCTCGGATCTGGAGACCGGCGCCGGGCGTATGACCTTCGATATCGCCGAGCTGGCAGACGGCATCGGCTTCGCCAACGTGGCCATGGGCGTGTTCGGCTTTGCGGAAATCGTCCGCAATCTCGAGCTGCCGCCTGAGAGCCGCGATATTCTCAAGACAAAAATTAGCGGTCTCATGCCGACGCGCCAGGACCTCATCGATTCGGCGGGCGCGATCGCGCGTGGCACGGCGCTAGGGTCGTTGGTCGGCATCCTCCCGGGCGGAGGCGCCGTCATCGCGTCCTTCGCCGCCTACACGTTCGAAAAAAAGATAGCGAAGGACCCCTCGCGCTTCGGCCGCGGCGCGATCCAAGGCGTGGCGGCGCCGGAAAGCGCCAACAATGCGGCCGCGCAGACCTCGTTCATTCCGCTGCTCACCCTTGGCATCCCGCCCAACGCGGTGATGGCGCTGATGGTCGGCGCCATGACGATCCACGGCATCGTGCCGGGCCCGCAGGTCATGACCAAACAGCCGGAGCTGTTCTGGGGCATGATCGCCTCGATGTGGCTCGGCAATCTGATGCTGGTCGTCATCAACCTGCCGCTGGTGGGGGTGTGGGTGACCCTGCTGCGCGTTCCGTATCGGCTGCTCTATCCGTCCATCATCGTGTTCTGTTGCATCGGCATCTATTCGATCAACAACTCGCCCACCGATGTGGTGATCGCGGCGATCTTCGGCGTGGTCGGGTACTGGTTTATCAAGCACGATTTCGAGCCGGCGCCCATGCTGCTCGGCTTCGTGCTGGGACCACTGATGGAGGAAAATCTGCGCCGCGCCATGTTGATCGCCCGCGGCGATGCGACGGTGTTCTTCACGCGTCCTATCTCGGGGGTGTTGCTGAGCACGGCAATCATTCTCTTGGTCCTCGCGGCTCTCCCCAAAATCCGCCGCCGGCGCGACGAGGTCTTCGTCGAATAGGTGCAGCGCTGCGACAAGTTACCATAGCCCGCGGGCGTCAAATGTCTGCGGCGCGTGATAACATTGCCTGTCGATCGACCAGTTGAAGAAGAGCCGATCAGAGGAGGAAACGACGATGCGCCATGTCCTGCCTCGCGCCGTTGCGATTTGTGCCGCACTCGGCTTTGCCGCTGCCCCCGTGGCTGCGCAAGACGATTATCCGCGCCGTCCGATCACCCTGATCGTGCCCTTCGCCGCCGGCGGGCCGACTGACGTGATTTCTCGCATCGCCAGCGATCACATGTCGCGCACGCTTGGGCAGCCGATCATCATCGAGAACATCGTGGGCGCCGGAGGCACCACCGCCTCGACGCGCGCGGCGCGCGCAACCGCCGACGGCTACACCATCGAGATGGGCCACATGGGAACCCACGCCGCCTCGGTCGCGCTCTATCCCAACCTCGCCTACAAGCCTGATGTGGATTTTGCCCCCATCGGACTGGTGGCGGGCACACCTGTCTTGATCCTCGCGAGAAAGGATTTTCCTCCCACGAACCTCAAAGAGTTCGTCACCTATGTGAAGGCCAACGTGGACAAGCTGAACATGGCCCATGCAGGAGTCGGGTCGGTCTCGTTCACGACTTGCTTGTTGCTCAACTCGACCCTCGCCATAAAGCCGACCTCGATCCCGTTCAATGGAACCGGCCCGGCGCTCACCGCGCTGATCTCCGGGCAGGTCGACTACATGTGCGACCAGATCGTCAACGTGGTCCAGCAGGTGCAGGCCGGCCAGATCAAGGCCTATGGCATTGGCACGCCGGAACGCAATCCGGCGCTGCCCGACGTGCCGACCAGCAAGGAGGCAGGGCTGCTGGAATTTCAGGCGCAGGCCTGGAACGCGCTGTTCACGCCCAAAGGCACGCCGCAGCCGGTTCTCGACAAGCTCACCGACGCTCTCGACAAGGCGCTGGACGACGAGGCGACGCGCAAACGGCTGTTGGAGCTCGGGAGCGTGCTGCCGGACAAGGCCGGGCGCGGCCAGCAGGCACTCACGACCTTGGTCAAGAGCGAGATCGAGCGCTGGACGCCGATCATCAAGGCGGCCGGCCCAACGAACTGACGCTTCTATTCACAAGTCGTTCTGCACGTTTCCCCGGCAGGCGGGAGAGCGGTAGACTCGCTCCGACTCGGCTCTTCGCTGCCCGAGGATTGGAGCCATGCGCCAATATCATGACCTGATGGAGCGGATTCTCGCCGACGGGGCGGAAAAGCATGATCGCACCGGCACCGGTACGCTGTCCGTGTTCGGTCATCAGATGCGCTTCGATCTCGCGCGCGGCTTTCCCCTCACCACCACCAAAAAGCTGCACCTCAAATCGATCATCCACGAGCTGCTCTGGTTTCTCGCCGGCGATACCAATGTCAAATATCTCAACGAGCATGGCGTGACGATTTGGGACGATTGGGCGGACGAGCGCGGCGAGCTCGGCCCGGTCTATGGCCGGCAATGGCGCTCGTGGCCGACGCCGTACGGCGGCGTCATCGACCAGATCGCGGGCGTGGCCTCCGCCATCCGCCGCAATCCGGACTCGCGCCGCCTCATCGTCACAGCCTGGAACCCCGCCGACGTCGATAAGATGGCGCTGCCGCCGTGTCACTGCCTCTTCCAGTTCTACGTCGCCAAAGGCCGGCTCTCCTGCCAGCTCTATCAGCGCTCGGGCGACGTCTTCCTCGGCGTGCCGTTCAACATCGCCTCCTATGCGTTGCTGACGCTGATGGTGGCGCAGGTGACCGGGCTTGAAGCCGGCGAGTTCGTGCACACCCTTGGCGACGCGCACCTTTATCTCAACCACCTCGAACAGGCGCGGCTGCAACTCTCGCGCGCGCCGCGGCCGCTGCCGAGAATGCATCTCAATCCCGCGGCGCGCGATCTCTTCGCCTTCCGTTACGAAGACTTCGCGCTTGAAGGCTATGACCCATATCCCCACATCAAGGCCAAGGTGGCGGTGTGAGTGAGCCGCGCGCGCGATCGCGCATCGAGTTAGTCCTGGTCGCCGCGGTTGCCGACAACGGCGTGATCGGTCGCGGCGGCACGCTGCCGTGGCGGCTCAGGTCCGATATGCGGCATTTTCGCGCCACCACCTGGGGCAAACCGGTCGTGGTCGGGCGAGCGACATTTCTCTCTTTCACCATCAAGCCTCTTCCCGGCCGCACCAATATCGTGCTCAGCCGCAACCAAACCTTCGCCGCGTCCGGCGCGGTGGTGGTGTCGTCGCTCAACGCCGCGCTGCAGGTCGCACGCGGCGATGCATTGCGTCGTGCGGCCGATGCGATCATGGTGGTGGGCGGGGCAAATATCTACGCGCAAACGATCGCTATTGCCGACCGGTTGCTCATTACCCGCGTGCACCTGCGGCCGCAGGGCGATGCAAAGTTTCCTGAGATCGATCCCGACGCTTGGTGTGAGACCCAACGCAGCGAGCATCGCCCCGGGCCCGACGACGAAACAAGCTTCACGACGCTCGTGTATGAACGGCGCACGGGAGGCGTTGCGTCGGCAGGGGATACACTGAGCGACATTCAAGCCCGTGCGCCGAGGCGCCGCATGCGGATCAGCCGCGTTGTAACGCGGTGACGCCTCCCCTATAACCCCATCAAATCGAACGAGGTGCGCGGCCCTTAGGCCGATGCGGTGAGGAGGCAACCGATGCCGTGGAGCAATCAGGGCGGCGGGCCGTGGGGATCAGGAGGCGGAGGCAAGGGTCCCTGGGGCTCCGGGCAACCACCGTCGGGGCCGAGCCCGCCCGATCTCGAGGAGTTTCTGCGCCGCAGCCAGGACAGGCTACGCACCGTGCTGCCGGGCGGCAGCCTCGGCGGCAAGGGATTAGGCCTGATCGTCCTCGCCGCCATCGCGATTTGGTTGTTCTCCGGGTTCTTCCGCGTCGAGCCTGACGAGCGCGGCGTCGTGCTGCGCTTCGGTGCGGCAGTTCGTGAAGTGGATCCCGGGCTGAATTATCATTTGCCATATCCCATCGAGACGGTGCTGACGCCGAAGGCTTTGCGCGTCAACAAAATCGATATTGGCATGCGCGTGGTGGAGGACCTGCGCCGCGGCACGACGATGCGCGACGTGCCGGAGGAGAGCCTCATGCTCACCGGCGACGAAAACATCGTCGACGTCGACTTTTCCGTGCTGTGGAAGATCAAGCCGGATCCGAAAGGCGTTGAACAGTATTTATTCAACATCCAGCAGCCGGAAGGCACGGTGAAGGCGGTGGCCGAAAGCGCCATGCGCGAGGTCATCGGCCGCTCGACCCTGCAGCCAATCCTGACCGGAGCGCGGCAGAACATCGAAAGTGCCGTGCATGACTTGATGCAAAAGGTATTGGACGATTACGGGGCGGGCGTCCAGATCACGCAGGTCCAGCTGCAGAAGGTGGATCCGCCCTCGCAGGTGATCGATGCGTTCCGCGACGTGCAGGCCGCGCGCGCCGACAGCGAGCGGGCACAGAACGAAGCGCAGAGTTACGCCAACAAGGTGGTGCCCGAGGCGCGCGGGCGCGCCGCGCAGATCACCCAGAGCGCCGAAGCCTATCGCGACCAGACGGTGGCCGAAGCCAAGGGCGCCACGGCGCGCTTTCTCCAGGTCTACGACGAATACAAGAAGGCGCCGGACGTCACCCGACAACGCATGTATCTGGAGACCATGGAGCGGTTGTTCGGGGGTACCGATAAAATCATCATGGACCAGGGAGGCGGCGTCGTTCCTTATCTGCCGCTCGATCAGCTCACGCGGCGGCCGCAGACGCCGCCGCAGACGGGAGGCAGCCGATGAGACTCAATCTTGTCGGCGGTCTCATCGCCGCCTTGATCATCGCGGCGCTGATCGCGGCCTACGGCACGCTGTTCACGGTCTACCAGACCCGTCAGGCGCTGGTGGTGCGGCTGGGCAGCCCGCTGCGCGTCATCACCGAGCCGGGACTTCACGTCAAGGCCCCGATTTTCGACAGCGTCATCAACATCGACAAACGCATTCTCGACCTGGAAAACCCGGCGCAGGAGGTCATCGCCTCGGACCAGAAGCGGCTGGTCGTCGACGCATTCGCGCGCTATCGGATCAACAACGCGTTGAAGTTCTATCAGACCATCGGAACGGTCGAAGCCGCGAACTCGCAGCTCTCGATCTTGCTCAACTCGGCGCTGCGCCGCGTGTTGGGCGAGGCGACGCTGACGCAGGTGGTGCGTGACCAACGCGAGCATCTGATGGCGCGCGTGCGCGAGCAGCTCGACAACGAGGCGCAAGGCTACGGCATCGCCGTGGTCGACGTGCGCATTCGCCGCGCCGACCTGCCGGAGCAGAACAGCCAGGCGGTCTACCAGCGCATGCAGACCGAGCGACAGCAGGAGGCCGCGCAATATCGTGCGGAAGGCGCGCAGAAGGCGCAGGAGATCCGCGCCAAGGCCGATCGCGACGTGACCGTGCTGCTCGCGGAGGCCCAGTCGAGAGGCGAGCGCACCCGCGGCGAGGGCGACGCCGAGCGCAACCGCATCTTCGCCGAGGCTTACGGCCGCGATCCGGATTTCTTCTCATTCTATCGCTCGATGCAGGCCTACGAGACCGGTTTGCGCGCCAACGATACGCGCATGCTGCTGAAACCTGATTCCGAGTTCTTCCGGTTCTTCGTCGATCCATCGGGCAAACCGCGCGAGGGCAATTCTACGTCTGGTGCCACGCCGCCTGCGCGATAACGTGAAAGCTTCGCCGTCACGGGCTCCGGTTAGGCAAGATGGCCCAGTTCATCGCCGCGATCGGCCTTGTGCTCGTCATCGAAGGACTGCTGTTCGCCGCTTTCCCGCGCGCGGCAAAGCGGCTGGCGGCAAGCGCGCTGGAGAGCCCGGAAAACTCCTTGCGGGTCGCGGGGATCGCATCTGCTGTGCTCGGTATCGTACTAATCTGGCTGGTGCGCGGGTGATGCCGTCGCGCCTGGTTATTGGCGCGTCATCCGCGCCTTGCTTCCGGTGACGTGACAAAGACGTGGATGGCCGGGAGTTCGTCGCAGGCATGACTCGGCGCACGCTGCTTGGGCCGCGGCGGAAGCATATGCCGGTCCCGATTCCGCCCTAATCGCAAGCCTAATTCGCCGCAGCGAGATCGCCCTTGCGTCCAGGTACGGACGGGCGCACTGTCCCGCAAATCACGACTCCAGGAGCGCAGACGTCCATGCTCGGCACGTTTTTTCAATTCGCCCGGCAGATCCGCCAGCCGGCTTTGGCCGTGCTCGCTGCAACAGCGATGGCCCTGCCGGCGCTGTCGACTTCGTCCGCCGCGCGTGGGCCCGATACCATCGCCGACGTCGCCGAGAAAGTGATCGACGCGGTCGTCAACATCTCCACCTCGCAGAAGGTGGAGTCGCGCAACTCGCCGCTGCCGCAGCTGCCCAATGATCCGCAGCTGGACGAGTTGTTCAGGGACTTTTTCAATCGGCGCGGCCAGGGCGACCCGCAGAATCGCGAGCGCGGTCCGCGCCGCGTCAATTCGCTGGGATCCGGCTTCGTCATCGACCCGGCCGGCATCGTTGTGACCAACAATCACGTCATCTCCGAGGCCGACGAGATCACCGTCATCTTCAATGACGGCGCGCGATTGAAGGCCGAGCTCATCGGCAAGGATCAGAAGACCGATTTGGCGCTGCTCAGGGTCAAGCCCGACAAGCCGCTCAAGGCGGTGAAATTCGGGGATTCGGACAAACTCCGGCTGGGCGAGTGGGTCATCGCCATCGGCAACCCGTTCAGCCTCGGCGGCTCGGTGACAGCCGGAATCGTCTCGGCGCGCAACCGCGACATCAATTCCGGCCCCTACGACAATTACATTCAGACCGACGCCGCGATCAATCGCGGCAACTCGGGCGGGCCGTTGTTCAACCTCGACGGCGAGGTGGTCGGCGTCAACACTGCCATCATTTCTCCCTCCGGCGGTTCGATCGGCATCGGTTTTGCGGTGCCCTCGAAAACCGCCACGCCGGTGATCGATCAGCTCAAGCAGTTCGGCGAGACCCGCCGCGGCTGGCTCGGCGTGCGCATCCAGCAGGTGACCGACGAGATCGCCGAAAGCCTGAAGATCAGTCCGCCGCGGGGCGCGCTGGTCGCCGGCGTCGACGATAAGGGGCCGGCCAAGCCTGCCGGCATCGAACCGGGCGACGTGATCGTCAAGTTCGACGGCAAGGACATCAAGGAAATGCGCGACCTGCCGCGCGTCGTCGCCGACACGCCGGTCGGCAAGCAGGTGCCGGTGGTGGTCATTCGCAAGGGCAAGGAAGACACCAGGACGGTCACGCTCGGCCGCCTGGAGGACGGGGAAAAAGTCGCCGCGGCGAATCCGAAAGACAACGGCCCAGCCGAGAAGCCAGTGGTGAAGAAGACGCTGGGGCTCGAACTTGCCAACATGTCGGATGATCTGCGCCGCCGTTACAAGATCAAGGACACGGTGAAGGGGGTCGTCATCACCGCAGTCGACGCGAACTCGGCCGCGGCCGACAAACGGCTGTCCCCCGGCGACGTCATCGTGGAGATCGCGCAGGAGGCGGTGGGGAGCACCGGCGACCTGCAGGCCAAGATCGACAAGCTCAAGAAGGACGGCCGCAAATCAGCGTTGCTACTTGTCGCCGGCGCCGACGGAGAGCTGCGTTTCGTGGCGCTGAGCCTGCAGTAGCGGCCGGCAGAGCGGGCGGACGACGAAGGACGAAAAGAGGCGCTGCGCTTCCGTCTGCGCGACCTATCTGCCCTGCATTGTCGATCAATCCAGCACGTGGCTGATCATGCCGTCGGCGAGTTTCGGCTCGAACCAGGTCGATTTGGGCGGCATGATTCCGCCCGCGTCCGCAACCGCCATAAGGTCTTCCATTTGCGTCGGATAGAGCGCGAAGGCAACCGCCATCTCGCCGGAAGAGACCCGGCGTTGTAGCTCGGTTAAACCCCGCCCGCCGCCGATAAAGTCGATACGCTTGTCGGTCCGCGGATCCGTAATGCCGAACAGCGGTTCAATCACATTGCGCGTCAGCAGCGTGATCGGCAGGCGCCCGATTGGATCGTGACTCGGGTCGGGCTGGATGCGTAGCCGGTACCATTGGCCAGCGAGGTACATGCCAAACTCGCCAGACGTAGCAGGACGGACCGGCTGGTCGGATACCGTCACCATGAAGCGATCACGGAGTTCCGCGAGGAGCTGGTCGGGGCTGCGACCATTTAAATCTCGCAGGACGCGGTTGTAGTCCAAAATGGTCATTTCATGATGTGGGAAAAGCACCGCGAGGAAATGGCGGTGTGAGCCCAGCCGGTTGCCTCGCGCGCGAGCGACCTGCGCGGCGGCAGCCGTCCGATGATGGCCATCGCCGATATAGAGGGCCGGCAATGTATCGACCGCGCGCGTCAGCGCCGCGATAGTCGCGTCCTCATTGATCACCCAAAGCTGGTGGCGCACCCCGTCATCAGCGGTGACGTCCGCTACAGGAGCGCGCTCGCTGGCTTTTGCGAGCATCGCGTCGATTTCCGGGACGGTGGGATAGGCGATCATCACCGGGCCGGTCTGGGCGTTGACGGCCTCGATTTGGCGAACGCGGTCGCGTTCCTTGAGAGGGGTTGTGTACTCATGCCTGCGGATGCGGTTGGAGTCGTAGTCGGCGAGCGAGGCGACCGCTGCAAGACCGGTCTGGCGGCGGTCGTGCCCGGCCACGCGGTAGACGTAGTAGCACGGCTTCGCGTCGCGGATCAGCACGCCAGCCGCGATCATGCGCTCGAGGTTTTGCGCTGCCTGGGCGTAGACGGCTCGGTCGTACGGATCGATCGCCGGCTCGAGGTCGATCTCGGCCTTCGAGACGTGAAGGAAGCTCCACGGTTTGCCCTTGGCGCGCTCGCGCGCTTCCGCGCTCGAGAGCACGTCATAGGGCGGCGCAAGGACTTCAGCGGCCCGTCCCGGCGCGGGACGCAGAGCACGGAAGGGTTGAATGAGCGTCAAGAGCGGTCCCTGTATCGCGACAATGAGACACTTTCTTTAGTCGGCGCGGGAAGCGGGTTCAATCTCGGCATGCCGGTCCACAGTAATCTCGTCGCGTTTCGGCGGTTGGATTTTGTTGCCGACCGTGGTCTAGCTCAGCCCCCGTGAGCACAGCGAAAGCGATCCTGATCGCAGGAGCGACCGCGAGCGGCAAGTCGGCGCTGGCGTTGGCGCTGGCCGAGGCGCTAGGCGGCACGATCATCAATGCGGATGCAATGCAGGTCTATCGCGACCTGCGCATCGTCACCGCACGTCCCACACCGGCAGAGGAGGCGGGCGTACCCCACCTCCTCTACGGCCACGTGGACGCCGCCGAGAACTACTCGGCGGGGCGCTGGTGCGTCGATGCGAGCGCCGCGCTTGGAGAGGTCGAGCGGGCAGAGCGCTTGCCAATCTTGGTCGGAGGCACGGGTCTCTATTTCAAGGCCCTGACCCGCGGGCTTGCCGCCGTGCCGCCAATCCCGTCTCAGATCCGCTCGGCGGTCCGGGAGCAGCTCAAGCGCGAGGGCATCGCAGCGCTTTATGCCGAACTCAGCGCCCGCGACTGCGTGACCGCGCGCCGCGTGATGCCGGCAGACCGTTCCCGCATCACCCGCGCCCTCGAGGTTGTTTTGGCGACCGGCCGTTCGCTCACGGATTGGCACACGCAGGGCATGAAGCCCGCCATCGATCCGCAGCTCGCGGTCAAGGTCTTTCTCGATCTTGATCGAGCGGAACTCTACGACCGGATCGATCGCCGGTTCGACGCGATGTTGGCCTCCGGCGCACTCGAGGAGGTTCGCGCGCTAGCCGACCGGGGGCTGGACAGCGCGCTCCCCGCCATGAAAGCGCATGGCGTGCCCTGGCTGATCCGGCACCTCAAGGGCGAGATCGATTTGGCAGCGGCGGCGGACGCAGCAAAGCGGGACACTCGCCGTTACACGAAGCGGCAGGCGACCTGGTTTCGCCATCAATTGCCGGATTGGACCTGGATCGCGCCCGAGACGGCGCTCGGCGAGATACGCCGCGCCCTCAGCCGCTGACGCGGACGTTTTTGTCGCCACACGCCGATGCCTGCAACGGCGAGCCCGGCAGCGAGCACCCACCATGCCGGGCGCACTTCCATGTCGAGGTCGAAGTGGGCGAGCAGAAGCCGCCGCGCGTCGACGCCGCTCGTGAGCAGGTAGAGCATTGCTTCGCCGACCGCCGTCACCACCGCCGTGCCGGTGGCAAGGAGCACGAGGTGAAGGGGAGTCACCTCGCCGTTGCGCCGGTAAAGCGCGCGGTACGCCAGCAGCCAAATCAGGAAACCCGCCATCAGCACCGGCTGGTAGGTTTCGAGCTTGGATTGAATGAAGAAATGCACGGCCCCGAGCACGGCGATCGCATAAACGAAGCGGTGAAGCGCGTGCCAACGCCCGGAGCCCAATCGGCTGATCGCTGCGTCCGTGGAGGTTGAGGCAAGCGCGATCAGGCCCGCCAATCCGACCGCGCCAATCGTGAGATAGATGCGCAACGCGATCTCGCTGGCCACTTTGAGAAAGTCGAAATGTTGGTCGAGGACGTAGAGCGAAAAGTGCAGGACGGCGTAGCTTGCCGCGGCAACTCCGAGCGTGCGCCTGGCGAGAATGAGGCGTGGATAGTTGCAGATGCGCTGCGCGGGCGTGACCGCGAGCGTGATCAGCAGGAACCGCAGCGCCCAATCGCCGGCTTGGTGGATGGCCTCGGTAACCGGCCGGGCGCCGAGCTCGTCGGCAGCGGCCTGATAAGCGAGCCACAACGCCGGCAGGATCGCGGCGACGAATGCGACGATCTTCACCGGCGACCAGCGCCCGGATCGCTCGCGAAGGAATGGCATCAGGCCCGCTCCAGTATCGACGCAAGACTATAGAGTTATGGAGAATAACGTCCGATCACATCGCTCGCGCTTGGCCTTCACCCGCCATCACGATTTGAAGAGACGTCGCTTCTGCGCTCGCGAGCGCTGATGGGCCACTAACCACCCAGTCCCGCTTTTCAGTCGGCAGGTTTTGGCTTACTTGACTGGTTTCGCGACACCCCATATAACGCGCGCAACGAAATGGCGAGGCAGCCGCGCAATGCGCAACTTTATTGCTCAAGTGCTGGTAGTCGTGCCGAGGCGCACCGCCGTGGATGGCTAACCCATCCACGCATATGGCGGTGCGCAAAGGGCCCTCGCGGCCCTTTTGATTTTCATGAGTGGAGTTGGCGATGAACAAAGAAATGACCGGAGCGGAGATGGTGCTCGAGGCTTTGGCCGATCAAGGTGTCGAGCACGTGTTCGGCTACCCTGGCGGAGCGGTGCTGCCGATCTATGACGCGCTGTTCCATCAGCAGAAGGTCCAGCACATCCTGGTCCGGCACGAGCAGGGCGCGGTGCACGCCGCCGAGGGCTATGCGCGTTCCACCGGCAAGGTCGGCTGCGTGCTGGTGACCTCGGGCCCGGGCGCTACCAACGCCGTCACCGGACTCACTGATGCGCTGATGGATTCGACGCCGCTGGTGTGCCTGACCGGGCAGGTGCCGACGCACCTCATCGGTAATGACGCGTTCCAGGAATGCGATACCGTCGGCATCACGCGCCCTTGCACCAAGCACAATTACCTCGTGAAAAACGTCGGCGACCTTCCGCGCGTGCTGCACGAGGCCTTTCACATCGCCAAAAGCGGCAGGCCGGGCCCGGTGGTGGTCGACATCCCGAAGGACATTCAGTTTGCCCGCGGTCTCTATTCACGGCCGAAGGACCTCCAGCACAAGGGCTATCTGCCCAAGGTTAAGGGCGACCTCGAACGCATCAAGGCTGCCATCGAGCTGATGCGACACGCCAAGCGTCCGCTCTTCTATACCGGTGGTGGTGTCGTCAACTCCGGTCCGGAGGCGAGTCAATTGCTGCGCGAGCTGGTCAGGCTCACGGGTTTTCCCATCACGTCGACGCTGATGGGGCTCGGCGCCTATGCCGCCTCCGATCCGCAATGGCTGGGCATGCTGGGCATGCATGGCACCTACGAGGCGAACATGTCGATGCACGACTGCGACCTCATGATCTGCATCGGCGCGCGTTTCGACGACCGCATCACCGGCCGGCTCGATGCCTTCTCGCCCGGCTCGAAGAAGATCCACGTCGACATCGATCCATCCTCCATCAACAAGAACGTCAAGGTCGACCTTCCCATCATCGGCGATTGCGGCCACGTGCTCGAAGACATGGTGAGGCTGTGGCGCGCCACCGCCATGCACGCCGACAAAGCGGCACTCGAGGCCTGGTGGAAACAGATCGACAAATGGCGCGCACGCAAATCGCTCGCCTTCAAGAATTCGAACGAGGTGATCAAGCCGCAATACGCAATCTCCCGCCTTTATGAGCTGACCAAGGACCGCGACACCTACATTACGACCGAGGTGGGGCAGCACCAGATGTGGGCGGCACAGTTCTACCGGTTCGAGCAGCCGAACCGCTGGATGACGTCCGGCGGCCTCGGCACCATGGGCTATGGGCTGCCCGCGGCGGTCGGCGTGCAACTCGCCCATCCGAATTCCCTGGTCATCGATATCGCCGGGGAGGCCTCGGTGCTGATGACCATGCAAGAAATGTCGACGGCGGTGCAGTACGAGCTGCCGATCAAAATTTTCATCATCAACAACCAGTACATGGGCATGGTGCGCCAGTGGCAGGAGCTGTTGCACGGCGGCCGCTACGCCCATTCCTATACGGAGGCATTGCCCGACTTCGTGAAGCTCGCCGAGGCCTATCACGCCGTCGGTATTCGCTGCGAGCGCCCCGGCGACGTCGATGGCGCCATCCGCGAGATGATCGCGGTGAAGAGACCGGTAATTTTCGATTGCGTGGTCGATCCCAACGAGAATTGTTTCCCGATGATCCCGTCCGGCCGCGCGCACAACGAGATGCTGCTCGGAGATGCGACGGTCAGCGTCGAGGAGGCGATCACCGAGGAAGGCAAGGTGATGGTGTGACGTGCAACCTCCCCGTCATGCGCGGGCAGAAGCGCGTCGAAGACGCGCGTAAACGCGCTGGCGCCCCGCGCATCCATCTTCTTCGCAAGAGGGATGGATTGCCGGGTCAAGCCCGGCAATGACGACCCACTTTGGCGTAGGAGTTCACGCGTGAACACCACCCACTATCCCGCGGCGACGGTCGCCGAGCAGATCGAGACCCACACCTTGTCGGTGCTGGTGGATAACGAGCCGGGCGTGTTGGCGCGGGTGATCGGCCTCTTCTCCGGCCGCGGCTACAACATCGACTCGCTCACCGTCTCCGAGACCGAGCACGAGAAGCACCTCTCCCGCATCACCATCGTCACGCGCGGCACGCCCATGGTGATCGAGCAGATCAAGAATCAGCTTGATCGCCTCGTGCCGGTGCACCGCGTGGTGGACATGACGGTGGCCGGGCCGCACATCGAGCGCGAGCTCGCCATGGTCAAGGTGCGCAGCAAGGGCGAGCATCGCATGGAGGCGCTGCGGCTCGCCGACGCGTTCCGCGCCCGCGTGATCGACGCTTCGACCGAAAGCTTCGTCTTCGAGATCACCGGCGCGAGCGAGAAGATCGAAAGCTTCGTCGCGCTCATGATCCCGCTCGGCTTGGTCGAGGTCTCGCGCACCGGCATCGTGGCAATCGGCCGCGGGCCGGAGGGGATGTGAGTCGTCGGGCTTGTCGCGCCCCTCCGTTGAACCTAGAAGCAGCACGGCAGAGGCAGCGGCCAGCTTGGCGCGAATGACTTCCGCTCATTCCCGCGGAAGCGGGAATCCAGGGCGCACAGTCTGGAGCTCCTGGGTCCCCGCGTTCGCAGGGACGAACGGAAGAGAACGCTAACGCTTGGCCCAAGGAGGGGTGAGGAAAATCATGCGCGTTTATTACGATCGCGACGCCGACATCAATCTGATCAAGGGCAAGAAGGTCGCCATCATCGGCTACGGCAGCCAAGGTCACGCCCATGCGCTCAACCTACGCGATTCGGGCGTCAAGAACGTGGCCGTGGCGCTGCGCAAGGGCTCGCAGGGCGTCAAGAAGGCGCAAGGCGAGAAGCTCAAGGTGATGGAGGTCGCCGCCGCTGCTAAATGGGCCGACGTGATGATGATGCTCACTCCCGACGAGCTGCAGGCCGACATCTATCGCGAGCATCTCGCCCGCAACATGAAACAGGGTGCGGCGCTGATGTTCGCGCACGGCCTCAATATCCATTTCAACCTGATCGAGCCGCGGGGCGATCTCGACGTGATGATGATCGCGCCCAAGGGGCCCGGCCACACCGTCCGCGCCGAGTACCAACGCGGCGCCGGAGTCCCAGTGCTGATGGCGGTGCACAGAGACGTCTCCGGCAACGCGCACGATCTCACTCTCTCCTATGGCGCCGCCATCGGCGGCGGGCGCGCTGGCATTATCGAGACCACCTTCCGCGAGGAATGCGAGACCGACCTATTCGGCGAGCAGTCGGTGCTCTGCGGCGGATTGGTCGAGTTGATGAAAGCGGGCTACGAGACGCTGGTCGAGGCCGGTTACGCGCCGGAAATGGCCTATTTCGAGTGCGTGCACGAGGTGAAGCTGATAGTCGACCTTATCTACGAGGGTGGCATCGCCACGATGAACTACTCAGTCTCGAATACGGCGGAGTACGGCGAATACGTTTCCGGACCGCGCGTGGTCAACGACGCAACGCGTGCCGAGATGAAGCGCATCCTCGGTGACATCCAGTCCGGCAAGTTCGTCAAAGACTGGATGCTGGAGAACCGGGTCAACCAGACGTCGTTCAAAGCCATGCGCGCCGAAATGGCCGCGCATCCGATCGAGGATATCGGCGCCAAACTGCGCGCCATGATGCCGTGGATCAAGCAGCGCGCGCTCGTCGACCGCAGCAGAAATTGATCGACGTAGCGACCGGCTGGCCATGCCGCCCGCGGTTGCGCTGTCGCAAGTAAGCGTGAGTTTCCGGCTCGCCGCTGGCGGCAGTTATCCGGCCGTCGAGCGCTCCTCGCTTTCGGTCGGCGACGGCGAGTTCGTGGCCATCGTCGGCCCGACCGGCTGCGGCAAGTCGACTTTGCTCAACGTCGCCGCCGGTCTCGTCCTGCCTTCATCAGGCCGCATCGATATCTTCGGCGCGCCGCTTGCCGGACTCAACCGCCAGGCCGGCTACCTCTTCCAGGCGGAAGCGCTATTTCCATGGAAAACCGCGCTCGAGAACGTGGCGATCGGGCTCGAGACCGCCGGCGTGGCGCGCTCGCTCGCCCGCGAGCGCGCACGAACCTGGCTCGCTCGCGTCGGGCTTGCCGAGTTCGGCGCCCGTTATCCGCACATGCTCTCCGGCGGGCAGCGCAAGCGCGTCGGTCTGGTCCAGGTGCTCATTCGCGATCCGAAAATCTTGCTCATGGACGAGCCGTTCGGTCCACTCGACGCGCAGACGCGGCAGATCATGGGCAATCTGCTGCTCGAGTTGTGGAACGCCGACCGCAAGGCCGTGCTGTTTGTCACCCACGATCTCGAGGAGGCGATCGCGCTGTCCGACCGCGTGGTGATCATGTCGGCAGGCCCGGCGGCGCGCATCATCGGCGACTGGAAGGTCAAGCTGCCGCGCCCGCGCGATATCGCCGAGGTCAAGATCGAGCCCGCCTTCCACGAGCTTCACCGCGAGATCTGGGCCACGTTGAAGGCCGAGGTGCTCAGAGGCTATGCGCAGACCGGCGGCGGATGACGCCGCCATGATCTGCTTGCCTTGTGCGGCGGCAAAGAGCTTCAGGTGAAGACCTTGATCGCGCCGGCGGCCGCGGCCCGCAGGAAATCATCGGTCTCGGCCTGTTGGTTCTTGGCCGCAACGATCTTATGAGCCGGCGCAATGGCCGCCATGAAATCGCGCAGATGCCAATGACCGAGCATTGGCAGGCTCGGCAGCGCCGCAGGATCGGGTTCGGGATAGACCGAGACATAGAAATAGGGCTCGTCGTAATACTCGTCTCCAGGAGAAAGCCCGGCACCGACAGAGCCGGTGGCGCCAGCGTTCCGCGCTGGGAGTGTGGTCAAAGTCGCGAGATCAAAATGGTGGGGCCAGCAGCGCAGGGGCGAGGCCGCTAATTTGCGCCCAATCATTTGTCTTTGGATGGATGCGAGCGAATGTTCGGCATTGCCGAACCATGCCGCAAGCTCGGCCAACGCATCGGCCAAGCCGGCCGGACCATAGGCTGCGCCTTGGGAGACAGCGTGTGCGGGCATCTCGTAGGGTGAGGGCGCGTCAAGAGCGTGCGCATCGAGCCCTCGCGCGCCGAGCTGCTCGCTCAGCCATTGGCGTGCCTGCGCGTCCGAGCGGCCGTCGAGAGAAAAGGACTGAGCGTGCATGTTTCCCTCGCCGACATGCAATGCGAGCGTGAGATCAGTAATTTTCAAGCTCAGCCACGCGCCGTCTTTCAACGGATGCGTGGTAAAGCCACCAAGCGCTCTGTCCCAACCGACATTTGTGTGTTCATCGTCCGGCTGCGGCGGGACATAGGCCCGCGCGGCCCGCGCGAGCCATTGTACCGCATAGTGGGCTTGCAGGCGGGCCTCGCTCAGCCGGCGTTGGTCAATGCCGCGAAGTGGCGTCCAATCCGGATCACGCATGATCATCATAGCTCTTCCTTTTCCACTACCGCATCACGCTCATGTTACTCGTACCTCATCGCCGCCGACGTACCCGGCGCCAGTGGGCGCGGGTCGACCTCGACCATGCCGTGCGCAATGCGCACGCGGTAGGTGACGAGCTTCTCGGTGAACGGCGGCGGCGCGCAGCCATCCTCCAGCCGGTACTGGTAGCCGTGCCACGGGCAGGTCACGCAGCCGTCGATAATGCGTCCCTCGCCGATCGGTCCATTCTGGTGGGCACAAAGGTTTGAGAGTGCTCCGATCTGCGTGCCGTCGCGGAATACTGCGATGCGTTCGCCATCTCGCCCCGCGACGATGCGGGCGCCCTTGTCTGGGATCGAAAGCGGCGGCCCGACCGCGAGCCAGCCGTCGCTGCCGCAAGCGCTGGCGCGGTCGCTCGTCCGCTCGCGCCACCCGGCCATGAGATGGAGCAACGTCACACAGCCAAAGCCACTTGCCAGCATCGCCACAATGAACGGATTGTGGTCGTATTGCATGGCTCCGAGCGCCACGTGCATCACGACGAGCCCATACGCGACGTAGAGCGTCATGTGCAGACCCTTCCAGACCGGCGGCGTGAGGAAGACGAGCCAATAGTCGTGGCTGGTCGCCGCCATCAGAAACAGAATGAGGAGTGCGGCGAGGCCCAGCGCCTTGAAGGGAAAACCGATGAACTTGCCATAGTCGGAGGCTTTGGTCAGTTCGTCGTAGAGACTCGGCAACGCGTTCTGCACCGCATACCATTCGACCATGAAAGAGGCGTGCAGAAGCACGACGAAGAAGGTCAACACGCCGAAATGGCGCCGGTTGTACAGCAGCGGCAGAAACCGGCGATCGAGCCGCGCCAGCGGCCCGATCGAGAGGATCGTCGTCAGCATCAAGAAGGCGCAGGTACCGAAAGCGCGGATTAGAAGATCGATCGCGGCCGGCGGATCCTTGGGCGGGTCAAGCCAATACACCACAATCAAAAAGGCGCTGATGTAGAGCGTCACGCTCGCAAGCAAGATGCCATCATAGACGAGCTTCGCCCGATTCCACTGCACCGCGCGAAATCCGGCACTCATGATTTAAGACCCTGCGTTGCCGGTGGAGTTTCCACATCGGGTGGCAGCCGCAGCGCCAACGCCAGCGCCAAGCCCAATGCGACCACCAGGGCCAGAACCGGCCAAAGCGCGCGGTGAACCGATCGCTGCGACCGCGTCATTGGGAGTATTTCAGCCAGCGGATCAGCACGTAGGGCCAGAGCGCCACCGTGCCGGGGAAGAGCATAATGCGCGCACCTAATGTCACAGGGAGGGGCTCCGGGAGCACGCGCGTGACGCCGAATACGAGGAATGCGGCGGCGATTGCGACACCCATTGCCGTGTAGAGCGCAAGAGCGAGCAGCACGACCATGACATCAAGTCCGTTCATCGGTGTGATAGGTCATGTCGTCCCAATCTCCGTTGAAGCCATGACGGTTGCGAGGAGCAGATCGCGGATGAGTAAGATTTATTCCCAAATTCTTTCCGAGGTCCGTTCTCGATGATCCCGCAAATGACCAGCTCACTGGGGCCACTTCAAAAAACAGACCGCGGGCCTTTCCGACAGCACCTTGCAGACGAGGGAAGAACTCTTGCGGCATTCTCACTTCGGTGAATACTGAACCATCCGCTTGCGCGGATGATGACAGCGGAGGTTGTATCTGTGTCTCGCATCAAACTTATCATGCTCCAGTTTCTCGTTGCGATCATCGCGGTGCTGCTATGGCAGCTCTTCACCACCGTGCCCATTGCCGGGGTGAAGCTTCTGCCGCCCTTCTTCTTCTCGACCCCGATCGACGTCGCCACGCGCATCGCCAAATGGTTCGTCGAGGGCACGATCTGGAAACACCTGTGGATCACGCTGCTCGAATCCGTGCTTGCCTTCGTCATCGGTTCGCTGGCTGGAATCCTGATCGGCTTTTGGTTCGCGCAGCAGCCGCTCGTGGCGGCGGTGTTCGATCCTTACGTGAAAATGATCAACGCGCTGCCGCGCGTCGTGCTGGCGCCGATTTTTGCCCTCTGGCTCGGGCTCGGCATCTGGTCGAAGGTCGCGCTCGGTGTCACGCTCGTTTTCTTCATCGTGTTCTTCAACGTATATCAAGGCGTCAAGGAGGTGAGCCCGACCGTGCTCGCCAATGCCCGCATGCTGGGCATGAGCGAGCGCGCGCTCATGCGCCACGTCTATTGGCCGTCGGCGCTCTCTTGGATGTTCTCTTCGCTGCATACCTCGGTCGGTTTCGCCGTGGTGGGCGCCGTCGTCGGCGAGTATCTCGGCTCCGCCGCCGGCCTCGGTTACGTCATCCAGCAGGCCGAAGGCGTCTTCGACGTGGCCGGCGTGTTCGCCGGCATGTGGGTGCTCGCCGCATTCGTGATCGGCATCGACTTTATCGTCACGCTGGTCGAGCGCAGACTTCTGGTCTGGCGACCGGCGGCCGCCGAAACACGCACATAGGTTGCGGGCCGCCCGACTTCCCGCGGCTTTCCTCCCGGCTTATAAGGCGAGCAAAGGCGGCGCGCATGCCGCCGGGAGGACGCGATGAAACAAGCCCAAGCCGCGCTCGCCATCCTTGCGTTGGCGCTTTCGCTCGTGGGGACCGCACACGGCCAAGCCGTCGAGAAGAAGCAGGTGACGCTCGCCGTCGGCGGCAAGACCGCGCTCTATTATCTGCCGTTGACGATCTGCGAGCGCCTCGGCTACTTCAAGGAGCAAGGCCTCGACGTCACCGTCAACGATTTCCGCGGCGGCGCGCAGTCGCTGCAAGCCTTGGTCGGCGGCTCCGTTGACGTCGTCACCGGCGCCTATGAGCATACAATTCGCATGCAGGCCAAGGGTCAGGACATCAAGGCCGTGATCGAGCTCGGGCGTTTTCCCGGCATCGTCGTCGGGGTGCGCATGGACAAGGCGGCGGCATACAAATCCGCGGCCGACCTCAAGGGCATGAAGATCGGCGTAAGCGCGCCCGGCTCCTCGACCAATTTCTTCGTGATGTACTTGATGTCGAAGGCGGGGCTGAAGCCGACCGACGCGTCCTATATCGGGGTCGGCATCGGTCCCTCCGCCGTCGCGGCGATAAAGAAAGGCGACATCGACGCGCTCGCCAATCTCGATCCCATGATCACCAAGCTCGAGCAGGATGGCGACATCAAGGTGGTCGCCGACAGCCGATTGGAGGAGGGGACGCGCGCGATTTTCGGCGGCTCGAATCCGGCGGCAGTGCTCTACGTCAAACAGGATTTCATCGACAAATATCCCGCAACCGTGCAGGCGCTGGTCAACGCCTTCCATAAGACGCTGCAGTGGCTGGACAAGGCGACGCCCGAACAAATCGCCGCGACGGTGCCGGAAGACTATTACCTCGGCGACAAGGCGCTTTACATCGCCGCGGTGCGCGCCAACAAGCCGGCCTATTCGCGCACCGGCGTCATTCCCGGCGCCGGAATGCAATCGGCCGCCGACATGCTTCTGGCCTTTGATGATGAGCTCAAGGGCGCCAAGATCGACTTGGCCAAAACCTTTGACGGCCGGTTCGTGGCGAAGGCCGCAGCGAAATAACGAGAGCGGAGTCGGGTGAACTGGAATCAACACGAGCGGCGAACTCGGTCTGCTCCCTCCCCCGCACGCGGGGCAGGGATGGGGAGGGGGCCAGCAGGCGGGAATCTTGTTGTGTGCCCCCTCCCTAACGCGGGGGAGAGGACGCACCGAGTGCGCCGCGCGACTGTGTATCCACCACGGATGAAAATGCTCTAGCCCGGCGTATGCCCGCGCCAGCCGGCATTCGGCGCCCCGGCTCTCCGCCTCGCCGAGCACGAGCGGATTTTCCGCGCTCTCAGCCTGCGGCGCGTCCGGTACAGCCGGGGCCGGCGGAACGCCCTTGCCATAAAGAACTTGTTACAGAAATATGACAAGCGCCAGCCTCGGTGAGGAAGACCGCGGCCGCAGCCTCGAGTCATGCCGACCGCCGTCACCGAGCCGAAAAATCGCCTCGCCGCCGATCGCCGGCGCGCCGTGAGCTTCGTGCTTCTTGCGGCGCTAAATCTGACTGCCTTCGCCATCTTGCTTTGGTCGGAGGACGAGCCGGCCGCGCGCGCGGCTTTCCTGCTCACCTGGGGCGTGCTCAGTTTTTTCTGGCTCGCTCTGTTGCGACGGCCGCTGACCTCGGCAGTGCTCTCGCTGGCGCTGATCGTGATCCTGATGGTGTTGTCGCAGTTCAAGCACCGCACGCTGATGATGACGGCGACCTTCGTCGACGTGATGCTAATCGACTTCGCCACGTTCCTGTTCTTCATCAAGGTCAATTTCGGCCTAGTCTTGAAGCTGGCGCTCGCCGTTGCGCTGACAATCACGCTATGGCTCGTTCTCTGGCGCGTCGATAGCTTACGCTTGCGTCGCAGCCGGGCCGCGCTCGGCTTGCTGGTGTGCCTCGCCGCGCTCGCCGCGCTGTCATTGGCGGCACCGACCGAGCGTGAGGACGAGTTCTTCCCGCACCAATACGTCTCCAAATTCGCGCGCTCGGCCGCCGTTGCGGCAGTCGATCTGAGCACCGGGGGCGTGCTGGAGGCCGATCCCGCGAGCTTAGAGCGCTTGCCCCTCGCGGCCGGCGCAAGCTGCGAGGCGACGCGCAAGCTGCCGCACATCGTGATGGTGTTCGACGAGTCGAGCTTCGACGCCACCATGATGCCCGGCGTCAGCGTGCCGCCGAATTATCGCGAGCGCTTTCGCTCCTCGGACGGCAACATCCGCGCGTTCGTCGTGGAGGGCGCCGGCGGTCCGAGTTGGTACACCGAATACAACGTGCTCACGGGGCTATCGGCCCGCTCTTACGGCCGGTTTGCCGAGTCGGTCACCCGCCTCGCCGCCGGGCGCGTGAAGCGCGGTCTGCCTGCCGCGCTGCGCAAGTGCGGCTATAGCACCTATAGCCTCTATTCCTGGTTTGGCGCCTTCGTCGGCGCGCGTGGCTTCCACACATCCACCGGCATCGAGCATTTCCTCGACGCCAAACAGATGCACACCGGGCCCGCGGATACCGACAGCTTTTTTTACGACTATGCAGCGCGCGTGATCGCGGAGGATCACACTCATGGCCCGGTATTCGTCTTCATCAATCTCGCGATGAACCATTTTCCATGGGATTTCCGCTACCGTCCCGACCTCCTGCCCGGCTGGGTCAATCCTGGAAATCCGTTCGAGATCGACGAATATCTGCGCCGTCAGGAGATGAGCGCCCACGACTACGCGCAATTCAAAGCGCGTCTCGAGCGCGAGTTTCCCGGCCAGCCGTTCCTGATCGTGCGGTTCGGGGATCATCAGCCGCTGTTTGCCAGGCGCTACGTCGAGCCGACGCTCGACCAAGCCGGGGTCGCGGTGCGCATCCTGCGGCGCGACCCGCGTTATTTCACCACCTATTACGCAATCGAGGGCATCAACTTTCAGCCCGCCGACTTATCTTCCGCGCTCGATACGCTCGACGCGCCCTATCTTCCCCTCGTGGTGATGGAAGCGGCAGGCGTGCCGCTCGACCCCTCCTTCGTCGAGCAAAAGAGGATCCTCACCCGTTGCCGCGGGCTGTTCTATCTCTGCGCGGGCGGCGCCGAGGCGCGCCGCTTCAACCGGCTGCTGATGGACGCCGGTTTGATCCAGGGCTTCTGAAGCGGCCGGCCGATCGTCGCAATCGACACTGCCCACCGATCAAAACTCCGCTCATTCCCGCGCAAGCGGGAATCCAGGGCCAGGCCTGAGTCCCCGCTTTCGCGGGGACGAGCGGAAGATCGGGTTCGCCGCGTTTGACCTTGAAATGACAAATTTAATGCCGTTTTATGACAGCGGTCCGTGTGCCGGAGAGTTGATGGGTCATTGCCGGGCACGGGCCGCCCGCCATGCCGCCCTCCGTCGCGTGTGTGACCAGCCGTTGGGCCGCAGGAGAGACCCTGCGCGCCAGGCTCGCCATTGCGCTGATCGCAGCGCTGCACGTGTGCGCCCTCGGCCTGCTCCTGTGGACTGAAATCGATTTCGTGCCGAAGCTCGCCTTCTGCCTGACCTGGGCCCTGCTCAATTTCTTCTGGCTCGCCGTGCTGCGCCGTCCCACCCTATCGGCGGCGCTGTCGCTGGCGCTGGTCGTCATCCTCATCCTGCTCTCGCGGCTCAAATATGAAATCGTTTGGATGACGGCGAATTTCCTCGACGTGATGATCATCAACGCCGACACAGTGAGCTTCCTGCTGGCGGTCAAGCCCGAGCTTTATCAAAAGGTCCTCATCACGGTTTGCCTTGTACTTCCGGCGCTGGCGCTGATCTGGTGGATCGATCCGTTTCGCATCCGGCGGCGCACCGCGGCGGCGGGATTTTTCGCCTGCACCGCTGCGCTGCTCGGCATCTCGCTCGCATCCCCGCAGGAGGAATGGGACATATTCGTTGGCGAGAGCTACGTCTCCAAATTCGCACGCTCGGGGGTCACCGCAATCGCCGAATTCATGACGCGCGGATATATGGACTCCGCTGCCGCCATGACCGATCGCCTACGTCCGCTACCGAGCGAGGTCTGCGTGCCGGGCGGAAAGCCGCCCCACGTCATCCTCGTCCACGATGAATCGAGCTTCGACATCCGTGTGCTGCCCGGCGTCAAGGTCGGCGCCGATTACGGCGACCACTTCCGCTCCTTCGACGGCAAGCGCCGCCACTTCATCAGCGAAAGCACGGGCGGTGCGAGTTGGTACGCCGAGTACAACGTGCTTGCCGGGCTCTCCGCGCGTTCGTTCGGCCGCTTCGCCTATTACGTGACGCAGATCGCCGCCGGGCGGGTCGAGCGCGGACTGCCGGCGACGCTGCGCCGCTGCGGGTATCGGACCTTCTCCATTTATCCTGCGCTCGGCGCCTTCATGAGCGCCAAAAGTTTTCAGACCAGCACCGGGATGCAGCGATTTCTCGATCAGGACGCGCTCGGCACCAACCGCATCGAGCCCGACCGTTTCTATTACGACGCGGCGGTGCGGATGATCGAGCGTGAGCGCGACAAGGGGCCGATGTTTGTGTTCGTCTATCTCGCCGCGAACCATTACCCCTGGAACCAGCGCTGGCGGCCCGAGCTGACGCCGGACTGGACAGCGCCGGGAAATGCGCCCGACGTCGACGAATACTTGCGCCGCCAGAGCATGAGCTTTGCTGACTATGCGCAGTTGCTCGATCGGCTGCGGGAAAAATTTCCCGGCGAACCGTTCCTGTTGGTCCGCTACGGCGACCATCAGCCGGATTTCGCCTCGCTCATGCTCGAGCCTGTGCTCGACGAGGCCGGCGTCAACCGCCGGCTGATGACCTACGATCCGCGCTATTACACGACCTATTACGCGATCGATGCGATCAACTTCAAACCCGTCAGTCTCGCTACCGCGCTCGACACGATCGAGGGGCCCTATCTTCCGCTGGTGGTGCAGGAGGCGGCCGGGCTGCCGCTAGATCCGTCCTTCGCCGAGCAAAAGCGCATTCTCGAGCGCTGCAAGGGACTCTTCTACGCCTGCGCCGGCGGGGCGGAGGCGCGCCGCTTCAACCGGCTGCTGATCGACGCCGGCCTGATCAAGGGGCTGTGACGGCAACTGTGGTGTCATTGCCGGGCTTGACCCGGCAATCCATCCATCTCGTAAAGACCTTTTTTGCGAAGAAGATGGATGCGCGGGTCAAGCCCGCGCATGACGAGTCGACGATAACAACGGTTGGCATTAATTCGACCTGGATACTCCCGGGATCCAGCATGTAGGAGGCCCCCCATGCGCCGGCGCTTTGCGACGCTCGACGTGTTTACCGACCGCCGCTTTGCCGGCAATCCGCTCGCGGTGGTGCACGAGGCCGAGGGACTCGAGCCGGACGCGATGCAGGCGATCGCGCGCGAATTCAATCACCCCGAAACGGTGTTCATCTTCGCACCGGCCGATTCGGGACACCGAGCACGGCTTCGCATTTTCACGCCCGCGCGGGAGCTGCCGTTTGCCGGTCACCCGACGGTTGGCACCGCGGTGCTGCTCGCGCTGTCCGACGGCGCCGCCGCCGGGGACGCGTTCGTGTTGGAGGAGGGGATCGGCGCGGTGCGCTGCACGCTCGAATGGAGGAACGGCGCACGCGGCGGCGCGCGTTTTGCGATCCCGCAATTGCCGGCGCAAGCGGGACCGGCCGCCGAGCAGGCCAAGGTCGCGGCGGCGCTGTCGCTCGAACCCGGCGATCTCGACGGCGCCGCAACGCGATGGTCGTCCGGCATCCCTTTCACCTTCGTGCCGGTGTCGCGCCTTGCCGCCATGGCGCGTTGCCGTCCTGATCCCGGCAAATTCGGTGCCGTCTTTCCCGATGGCGCCGCCTACGCGTTCTGCAACGAGACCGCCGAGCCCGGGCATCATTTCCGCGCGCATGTTCGCGCCCGGCCTGGGCGTCGCCGAAGATCCGGCGACCGGATCGGCGGCCGCTGCTTTCGCGGGTCTGCTGGCATCCCGCCTGCCTGACGGCAGCCACGCGATCACGATCGAGCAGGGCTACGAGATGGGCCGGCCGAGCTTGCTCCGCCTCGCCGCCGAGGTCCGTGCGGGAGGCGTCCTGTCCGCCGCCATCGGCGGCGACGCCGTCGTCGTGACGGAAGGCACGATCGAGGCCTGAGCCTGGCGCGGATTTCGGGACGTAGAATCACCACGGGCCATAAGCTCGGTCGGCTCCCTCTCCCGCTTGCGGGGAGGGTTGGGGAGGGGGCGGCATGAAATGGTCGTTCATTATTGCGTGCCCCCTCCCTGTCCCTCTCCCGCAAGCGGGGAAGGGGACGCTGTCGCGCGGTCATTGCGCAACAGTCACGATCTACGTGAGCGGAACTTCGCCAGTTCAAATCCGCTAAAGGTAAAGGTGGCTGTCCTAGAACCGGGATCTGCATTCCGCTTGCGAAGGCGCCGCTTCTTCCGCTAGAACCGCCCGGCACCAAGGACGACGCGGGTCTCCTTCCGCCGCTTTGCGTGGACGAGGGCGATATGAAGTCGACGCGCTGCGATATCCGCGCGATCACCCGGAGGGGAAACCCGTCCGGCGCCGCCCTCATTCTCGGCGGGCTCCTGCTCCTTACCCTCCCCTGAGGGCCGACCGGGCGTTTCGCGCCTGGGCACTCAGGGGAAAAACCGCGAGCACGGAACCCAGAGCGCCCCAAGACGGCGCGAACGACGAGAAGGAACCCATAACATGACTGCGCCAGCAAAGTCCGAGCAGGACCGCGTCGTCATCTTCGACACCACCTTGCGCGACGGCGAGCAGTGCCCGGGCGCGACCATGACCCATGAAGAGAAGCTCGAAGTCGCCGAGCTGCTCGATCAGATGGGCGTCGACATCATCGAGGCGGGCTTTCCTATCGCCTCGGAAGGCGACTTTGCCGCCGTGCGCGAGATCGCCAAGCGCACCAGGAACGCGGTCGTCTGCGGGCTCGCGCGCGCCTCGTTCAAGGACATCGACCGCTGCGCCGAGGCGATCGAGCCGGCCGAGAAGAAGCGCATCCACACCTTCATCTCTACTTCGCCGGTACACATGAAATACAAGCTGCAGAAGGAGCCGCACGAAGTCTATGAGATGGTCGTCGCGCAAGTGGTGCGTGCGCGCACCTATACCGACGACGTGGAATGGTCGTGCGAGGACGGCACCCGCACCGAGCACGATTTCCTCTGCCGCTGCGTGGAGGCCGCGATCAATGCGGGCGCCACCACGATCAATATCCCCGACACGGTCGGCTACACCGTGCCCGAGGAATATTTCGCCCTCATCAAAATGGTGCGCGATCGCGTCCCGAATTCAGACCGGGCGCGCTTCTCCGCGCATTGCCATGACGATCTCGGCATGGCGGTGGCGAACTCGCTCGCCGGCGTGCGCGCCGGCATCCGCCAAATCGAGTGCACCATCAACGGCATCGGCGAGCGCGCCGGCAACGCCTCGCTCGAAGAGCTCGTGATGGCAATGAAAGTGCGCAACGACGTGCTGCCGTATTGGACCAACATCGACAGCACGCTGCTCACCCGCGCCTCGAAGCTGGTCGCGGCCGCGACCTCGTTCCCGGTGCAGTACAACAAGGCGATCGTCGGCCGCAACGCGTTCGCGCACGAGTCCGGCATCCATCAGGACGGCATGCTCAAGCACACGCAGACGTACGAGATCATGAGGCCGGAGAGCGTGGGCGTGAAGCAGACCTCGCTGGTGATGGGTAAGCATTCCGGCCGCCATGCCTTCGTGCACAAGCTGCAAGAGATGGGCTATCAGCTCGCCGGCAATCAGCTCGAGGATGCCTTTGTCCGATTCAAGGCGCTCGCCGATCGCAAGAAGCACGTCTACGACGAGGACCTCGAGGCGTTGGTCGACGAGGAGATCGCGCACGCGCAGGACCGCGTGAAGCTGGTGACCTTGACTGTGATCGCCGGCACCATGGGGCCGCAATCGGCCACCGCGACGCTCGACATCGACGGACGCCATCACACCGTGCAGGCGACCGGCAATGGGCCGGTCGATGCGACGTTCAACGCGATCAAAGCGCTCATCCCGCACGAGGCGGTGCTCGAGCTCTATCAGGTCCACGCGGTGACGCAGGGCACCGACGCCCAGGCTGAAGTGTCGGTGCGGCTTGCCGAGAACGGCCGCGCGGTGACCGCCAAGGGCGCCGATCCGGATACGCTCGTCGCTTCGGCCAAGGCCTATCTCGGCGCGCTCAACAAGCTCATGTCGCGCCGCGGCAAAGGCAAGCCGGAACCGATGGTGGCGGAGCGGCGCGTGCACTCGACGGATGTGGGGTGAGGAAGCGGTGCTCCGTCGCGTTCCTTCCGTTCGTCCCCGCGAAAGCGGGGACCCAGCTCTTGGCTCTGGATTCCCGCTTGCGCGGGAATGAACGGAGGTGGGGCCGCGGACTGCAGAATTGCGAGATTTAGCTGCGGCGAAATAGCTCAACATGACGAAGCTGTAATGTTCGGTCGCGAAGTTGTTATCTGACCAAAGTTTAACTTGATGCGCGGCTGCCGCGGCTTTGTATTACCGTCCTCAAGCGGGGTGACTTGGAGGGCACGTATCATGTGGAAAGCCATCGTCGCGGGAACCGCAGCGCTCGCGATCGCGGGAACTTCGCTTGTCTATGCCCAGCAGCGCGGCGGGCGTGACGGCATGATGCAGGGCCGGCAATTCAGCGCCGAGGATGTGCGCGCGTTCGGCGAGGCGCGTCTCGCCGCGCTCAAAGCGGGACTGATGCTCAACGCTGATCAGGAGAAGAACTGGCCGGCCTTCGAGCAGGCGGCGCGCGACTACGCCAAGCTGCGCCAGGACCGCTTTGCCGCGCTGCGCAGCGGCCAAGCCGGCGACGACCCGGTCGAGCGCCTGCGTCAGCGCGCCACAGCCATGTCGGAGACGGGTGCGGCCTTGAAGAAATTGGCCGACGCCACAGATCCCCTGTACAAGAGCCTTGACGAGAATCAGAAACGGCGCTTTGCGATACTCAATCGCTTGGCCGGACCGGATCGGGGCGACTTCCGCCGGCGCGAGGGCATGATGCACCGCGAATGGGGCCTGCGCCGCAGCGAGAGGGGCATGATGGATATGGAACACCCTGGCGGACAACGCCTGTAGTCACCACATAACAGAGCCTAGCGCCGGCGGTCGCACTCCCAGCCCCCCGACACGATCGCCGACGTACGGGAGCCGCCGGGTCCCCACCCGGCGGCTTTCCTTTTGGTGGAACTCCGTCGCGCGGTTGTGAAATTTGGGAACTGCGGTGGGCAGCGCCAAGATCCGCCGCAGCGCTGCAGCGAACCGCGCCGCAGCACGACGCTGGCGCACAAATCTCCGCTCATTACCCGCGCAAGCGGGAATCCACGATCTTCGTGTCCCGGGCGAGCGAAGCGAGACCCTGGGACCTAGAGCCGCCAGCTCCAATCCTGGGTCCCCGCTTGAGTTTATCCCCGCGAAAGCAGAGGCGGGGACCAGCGGAGACGATCGACGGGCCTTCCCTGGACAGTGGGAACTCGCTTTGCTACAGGACGCAGCCCTCGCGGCCGGCGGTGGGCGCAATTCCGGGCGCATAGCTCAGTTGGTAGAGCAGCTGACTCTTAATCAGCGGGTCCCAGGTTCGAGTCCTGGTGCGCCCACCA